>TARA_R110002003_G_scaffold121_23_pt1 | contig 48820 bp, 51 predicted proteins | sample TARA_R110002003 | Tara Oceans TARA_R110002003 (sample SAMEA4396441) | marine metagenome | biome: Westerlies Biome; feature: [SRF] surface water layer (ENVO:00010504); material: water (ENVO:00002006), including particulate matter (ENVO:01000060) such as... | depth 5 m | reverse complement strand
TCAACCTCCGTCCCTTCCACACTACCTTCACCACCAACCGCCGGATAAACCTCCGCGCAGACCGTTTCTTTTGCGACCTTGTCTCTACTCCCGCTTCAGCCCTCTCGCGCTCCTCCATCTCGCGCAGGACCTCCGCGCTGCCGTCGACAATCTGTATACTCGGGTCCGGATTGAGCAGTGTTTCTTCAGACCAGTTGCCGCGCAGCGTGTCGTCTGAGAGCCGGCCTTGCGCGAAGACGGTAGCGCGGCGGGTGTACCTGTTGCGGGGGCGGGAGCTGTCGGGTGTTAGTTGGATGTTTGTGATTGGGATCCCGGAAGAGATGTAGAGATTCGTGGAGGCAAAGGTTATGGTGTGAGGTGGATGGATTTGGGGGCATGTGAAGAGTTACAAAACGGGCAGTGTGTGTGAGTTCGTGGATATGAAGAGAGTGGAATTAACTTACTCTTTACTCTGGAATTGTGAGGGAGTATTATCATCATGGGCGGCGAGAACAGGCGCTATAATGGCACTATACTACTCATCAGCAACTGTACACGACAACGACGTCTGAAGGTTCACGTAGGACTATACTTACGTGGTTTCTTGCTTGTTATCAGACATATTCAAGGGTTATCTTCGTAATTTGGAGTGAATCTGGTGGTGAAAGTGTATCGTGTGTGTCTTCAAATGCTTGTTCGAACGTTTGATGTGAAGAATAGAAGTTTGCGAAGAAAGAACAAGCTGCATGAATTACTTATGCTCCCTTCGCTTCCCCTCTTGCAAAAACCGCACTTGCGAACCATGGGTACTATATCGCGCCGCCTCACACATACTCAACCACCCCAGTAAAGTTCGCGAAAAATTGACATCTTCACTTTTGGTTCATCCAACTTTTTCGGAAAATGCGTTTCAACGACTGGCTAGATAGGAGCAAAAACGCCGGAGCCGACCCAAATTTGTACATTGAAGAAATTACACATGAGGGGTTCGTGGTAGCTTAGCGACCCGATCGTTCCTTGGTACGGGCTCTTCGCTCCTTAGCAACCTCTGCGGATTGGTTAGCAAAATGGATTATAAGCTGTTGGGCAGGGGTAGGACGTACTCTCGTCGTATAGAATGAACTCATGAAGAGCATTTCCACCGGGCACCATCGGCAACACGGGCACCTTCTGGTCGGTCACGACCTCGAGGAGTGCGGGACCCTCGGAGTTGAGCAACCACTGTAGCTTCTCTTCCAGTTCCGCAGGCTTCACGACGCGTTGCGCTTGGACGCCCATAGCATCACCGAGCTTGACGAAATCGGCGTTCCTTTGGTGGGTGTGCGAGAAGCGGTCCTCGTAGAAGAGGGTCTGCCATTGTGTAACCATACCCTGCTCCTCGTTGTTCAACACGATGATTTTCACGCCAATGTTGAACTCGGCGGCTGTCGAAAGCTCGGTCAAGGTCATGCTGAACGACGAGTCGCCGTCAATATCGACAACAAGGCAGTCTGGTCGCGCAACTTTAGCGCCAATAGCGGCAGGAAGACCGTAGCCCATGGTACCGAGACCACCCGATGTGATCATGGTGCGTGGGTACCTCCACCTGAAATGTTGAGCCGCCCACATCTGATGCTGTCCAACGCCGGTTGTGATGATGGTCTTCTCCTTGCGGTCCGCGGTAAGATTTGAGAGAGTCTCAATCACCGTCTGGGGCTTGATGAGTCCGTTCTCGCCCTCCTTCTCGTATGCCCATGGGAAGCGCTGTTTCCAGTCATCGATCTGGGAGAACCACTCATTCCTCTCTTGAACGGTCTTAACGAGGGGAAGCATTTGCTTCAGACTGGCACCAACGTCTCCCTCAACAGCCTCGGTCGCCTGGACAATCTTGTTGATGTTCTTGGGCATGATCTCAAAGTGAATGATGCCACCTCGGCCTTCCGCTGCCGCTGCCTTTGCTGCCGGCGCAAACTTGGCAATGGCTCCAGTGATGCGGTCGTCGAAGCGGGCACCAAGCGCAATGATCAGATCGGCTTCCTGCATAGCCATGTTGGCATAGGCGGAGCCGTGCATACCGAGCATGTGCAGGGACTTGGGATCAAGCTCATCGAATCCTCCGAGGCCTTGGAGAGTGGTGGTCACGGGAATTTTGGCCTTGTCCGCCAGCTCCTTGAGAAGCTCAGTGCCATTTGGCGTCTGAAGGATACCCTGGCCGGCATAGATGACGGGCTTCTTCGCGATGTTGATGAGATCAGCGGATCGCTTGATCGAAGTCTCGAGCTGCTTCTTGCTCAACTCTCTCGCAGCAAGCGTCGCTGCGCTCACGGACGTCGGGAGCGAGCTGCTCATCGGGATGGCCCTTTGCAGCGTGCCGGCGGTGACGTCCTTGGGCAAGTCGACAAGCACGGGACCCGGTCGCCCGCTCGTCGCAATCTCAAAAGCCTCATTGATCCTGCGCGGCAGTTCCGCAATGTTCTTAACCAGTACGTTCCACTTTGTGCATGCTCGGGTGATGCCGACGGTGTCGGCCTCTTGGAATGCGTCGGAGCCAATTGCACTTGTGACGACCTGTCCGCAGAATACAACCATGGGTGTGCCGTCCATCAAAGCGTCCTGCATGGGTGTGACGACGTTGGTGGCACCGGGCCCGGATGTGACGACGACAACGCCTGGCTTGCCACTTGCGCGGGCGTAACCCTCAGCCATGTGGCCGGCACCCTGCTCATGCCGTGGCAGGATGAAGTCAAAGTGTTTTGACTGATAGATGGCATCGAACACGGGCAGAATGGCACCACCTGGGTAGCCGACTGAGTCATATGTTAGTGCTGGTCATCAGAGGCAAAAATTCGTGCATGGCAGCAATTGAGATGCTGGAGTCGTACAGATGTGCTTGACGCCCTGGCGGAGCATCATCTCGTGGAATATTTCTCCACCAGTCATGCCCACGAAGGAGTGGTCCATCTCGGGGGCGCGGTATGGCTTCAACGGCTGGACATTGTAGTCCTCGCGATTGAAGGCGGGCGCCGGCCGTGTGCGCGACTGTGTTTGTGTGGCCGCCGCAGCGGTGCTCTGTGTTCTCCGGACATCGTCCTTGACGACCTTGGCGGCGGTCGCCTGTGCGGGTCTCTTGAAGGGCGAGACGGCGGCTTTGGGAGCAGACGTCGAAAAGCTGCGCGAGCCCTTCAGAGACTGGATGGCGCGTGTGCGTGTCTGCTGCATGGTGGGAAGGAGCGTCCCGCAGGACTGTTATGCACTGGGGAGTGGAGAGGGTAGGGCAGAAGAAGCAAATTGGCGTGGGGAGGGAAGGGCAGAAGTGGAAGGCGTCGCCTTTTCGTTTGTCGCCTGCCCGAGGCCTCTAGCACACACAGTCACAGTTCTCGAGCGCCTTCGCCGGTGGAGCGGACGGCGCTAGGGCTGCATGTGGTATGGTCAATGTGGGGAAGCCCGAGATCGGATGAGACCGCCCATGACATGTGCTTGGAACCTGGCCGACAAGCTGCCCAGCGAACGATGCAAGTTCCACCGTCGAATACCGAACGGTCACGGAGCCATGGCCGCGTTCCTGGATCTGGTGATGAGCGACGTCGAGGTACTACGCACCATCGTCACTTCCTCGTGTTCGTCAGGCTAAATGAAGCAGTTGCGCCCCTTACGAGGCAGTTGACGCGGGGTCCTCTGGATACGGATGTGGATGAGTATGTGCCCTGTTTGAAGCGCCTCATACAAGCTGGAGCAAGTCGTGATAGCTGTGAAGTATGAAGTATGCTCGGCGTCACAAAGCTCACGAGGGCACGTGAAGGAGATTCACATCTGGCTTCAGGATAGTCACAGTCTGACATCAACGTTTAGCCCTCTCTCCGCCAGCACACCAACAAACCTCTCCCCGTCAACCGCGACCCTCCCCTCACGCGTCCGCTCTCCTGCCCGGACGCCATCGCGCTCCCGCCAGCTGTCACCACAAGATGGCGCCTCACGCGGCATAGACGGCATGTCCTCAAAGGACTTTAGCTTCCTCCAAGACCCAGCAGTGTACGTCTCTCCTCCTGTTCCAAACCTATACACATACTAACACCTCACAGCTACCACATCCTCCCACCCGCCTCGGCCCCCTTCCAGACCGCGCCCAACCAACCCTCCCCCTCAACCCCCCTCTCCACCCTCCTCTACACAGGCCACTACCGCCTTGCCGCCGTCTCCTCCGCGCGCAGCATCGTCACCGGCTCGCCTTTCGACCACTCCACGCTCCTGCACCTCCTGCACACCCGCCTCGCATGTCTCTGCCTGCTCAACCTGCACGCCCTCGCAGCGCAGGAATCAAAAGTCCTCGGCGACCTGAGCAGCGCGTATTACCGACACCCGTTGACCGGCGCGCATCTCGTGCCGTGGGACTTGCGCGTGCTGTGTGTGCGACTGGCGGCGCTGGGGTACGGCGAGTGGAGGAAAGGTGTGATGGGGTACTTTGAGCTGGCGAGGGAGTGTCGCGAGATGTTGGTCAAGTCGACTACGCCGGACGAGGAGAAGAGTGTTTGGCGCAGGAGGTTGAGAGAATGCGGCGTTAGGGTTGCGAGTGTTCTTGTTGAAATGGGGGATTTGGAGGGCGCGGGAAGACATTTGGGCACACTTTCTGTTTCCCCATCTCCGACGTCCGATGACCAGCAGGATGGGGATCGGGATGTTAGAATTATGGAAACACTGGTCTGGTTGCGCGTGGGGGACATCGCCTCCGCAAGACGGTGTCTCGCCCACACGACCTCGACCTCGAGCTCCACCTCCCTCATAGATGGTACCCTGGACGCCCTCATCCAACTTGCAGACTCCGACTTCTCCGCCGCCGCAGCTTCGTTCCAGGATCTACACAAGCAGTACCCCGGCGACGCCATGATTGCCCAGAACCTAGCCGTGTGTTTAGTCTACACAGGCCGTATCGCCGAGGCGAAGGTGGTTTTAGAAGGATTAGTTGATTCGGGTCCGCCGTTCCATTCCATGATCTTTAATCTCAGCACAGTGTACGAACTCTGCACGGAGAGGAATCGCGATAGAAAAGTTGAATTAGCATCGAAACTGGCTGCACGCAAAGACGGCGAGGGAGTAGGCTGGGAACTGGGTGCTGCGGAGTTCAAGCTCCAGGCGGTATAGACTTTCTCCAATCAAGACATGGGTTTCACACATATCGGTCATGAAATCATGGCTATTCGCCGCTCTACACAGGTCGATTGTACTTTGCGCTGATGCCGCTACTGCATCCCTCCACTCTACCCTCAACATGCACAACTCCTCCCGGGGAAGAACCGAAGTTGCTAATCTGACAAGTAGAAGGTATCCAACGGTCCCGGTCCTCCCTGTTTTCCGATCCGAACGTGTGAAATGTCGGCCCATCAGGTGCCGTGTGGTATATTGTTCTTTCGTAGCCGAGATAAATGCTCAATCACATTCCATACTCATGCTTGAATGCAAGGTTGCTGCATCACCCGAACGCACTCTGTAAACGTATGTCCCAGAGTCACAGCTCCTCGTCTTCTTCCATCTTGGTTTCAAGAGTCGGAATGTTGCCTTCTGAGTTTCCTCTGCCCTTTTGGGCGTCCATCAGTGCTTGTCCCAGGCTCTTTCGCACGTTGTCGTCAAAACCGGGCAGGGACGCACGCTGCTTCTTGAAGGGTGACGCAATGCTGGCCTCAGGTGCTGTTTCTGTCGTAGGCTTCGCTGTATGGGTGGACGAGGCCGCCTCAGTGGTGGTGATGCCGGGTACAGGTGTACCAGAAAGGGGTGATCCCGAGGCATCGGATGCGGTGGCAGTGGTGCGGCGACCAAGCGGCTCTGCGGAATGTTGGCGCTTGAGCTTGATCTTGCGCACGCCTTCAGCAAGTTCACCTTGCTTCAGTGCGTCCTCAGGTGATAAGAGCCCCTTGCCGCTCTCGTCTTTGTCGTCATCGACATCTTCAACCTTGACATCATCTTCGTCATCCGCATCGCTATCCATGTCTTCCTCAGTCTTGACTTTCGACTTAGGTGATGTTTGCGACCGATCTCGGTAGCCGCCAAAATTCTTGGTGCCCGCTGCGGCGTCCAGTGGCTTGAGGCTGCCGAAATCGAGCGCGCCAGATTTCCGCCTCGTTGCGGGCGAGACCACGGGGGCCTTGTCGGACTCGAGGATGCCCATTTTACGCAGTTGGCCTGTTGTGTATCAGCATGATTCGTGGTATGTTTTTCGGTGTTACTTACGCTCTCCGCGGTATAAAAAGGTGAACACAGCGTAAGGCTTGTCGGGAGGGTCGATTCCAGTGACTGTCTGTGTGCTGATAGACTTCGGGTCCAGCGTCTTGGGCTTTGCGAAGCTTGTGGTATGGTCGACATCCTCTCCCTCTCCGGTGCCGTTCTGCTCATCGTCGTCATGAGCATCAAATTGTGGGGAGTATTCGCCACGCTTAATCTCGCCAGATGCCAGTACACGGAACAATGCGACCTTGATCTGCCCTGCTGCTTCGGGGACAGGACCCTCGTCGTCTGTGTCGTCCGAGTCGGTCGTGAAGAAGTCGTCGTTCCCTGATAACGACTCCACGGGCGCGTCTTTGTTTTCGCCATATCGAAGCACGCCGTTACGCGGCTCTTTGCCGTCGTCATCATCGCTGCTCCCCTGGGCTTCTCTCCGCTTTCGTCGCTTCTTTTCTAGACGCTGCTTTCTCCGCTCAATCTTGGCGGCCACATCCTTATCTTTGCCCTCGAGATCTAAGCCATTGAGCCAACGCTCAAGTCCCACCTCGCGGAAGAGAAATTCGCGCTCTGCAAGGCCTCCTCCCTCAGAGTCTGGGACGCTGACCCACCGCGAGTTGACCCATGTCTCTTCGCCTCGCCGCAGCAGGGTTGCGACTTCCTCTTTCGCCCTGCCGTCGAAGTAGATGTACGCAGCGATTGTCTCGTTCGGGGACGTCGTGAGGGGCTTGTAAGGGGCTATGGTTGCAGCATACTTGCCCCGCTCGCCAGTGTAGCCTGGCAGACCCCCGACAACCTTTGCTTTCGGATTGGGGTCTTCTGGGGTCGGCTTGGGCGTGGAGTAGGGGACGTGTAAGCCGGGTGTGAGTAGGGTGATGGATATGGCAAAGGTAGACTGCTCCGGCTTGGTCGCGCCCGGGGGCACCTTTGCGGGCGGTACGGGAATGTACGACGTGATGCGGTGGAATTTGGACTGCTTCTGTATCGAGTACTCTGCCAGTGGGCCGCTGGGCGTGTGTATCGAGACTGCCTGTGAAGGGAAGCAAACGTCAGCACCCGTCTCACATGCTCGCCATGCAGCGGGGACTCACCAAGCCCAGAAAGCAAGGCATGACTGTGGGAGTGGGCTAGATCTGGCGCTACGGCGTCGAGATACGGAGATGATGCGGAGTAGGAGCGCCCGCTTGGCAGCCCTGAGATAGATTGACGCTGCCGTATGCCGCGAGCTACGACAAGGGAGGAAACTGCGCGGGTCAACCCTGAGGGTGGGGTAAAAGAAGTTGTGACTGCCGTCTGCTGTGGAGAGTCGGAGCGGAGCGCAGCAGCTCGAGCCGATGATCGTAGCCTAGGCGCCAATCACGAGGGCGCCGCCAGGACACGGGACCGCGCGACAAGCTGCTCTGGGCATGCGCGTCAGCACGGCAGGCTGCACAGAAGACTATGAGCTCTGGAGGCAGGGCAGGACAGTGATGTGGTTGCTCTGCCTCTGGAGCGTCTGCGATCACTGTTGTCAAGCGAGCTATCGGGTGCGGGGTTGTGATTGGGCGGCTTCCTCCCTGAACTGCTAGTGTACACTAGCAGGACCCTTTCGCCTGTCAACGCTGCAAGGGGCAGTGTCTATGTTCTCACGGTGGGGAGTGGTAGTGGTGAATTGCTTATTGCTAATGTGGAAGTGCTTGGGTATCATATAGTCTACATCACCAAACTCCACCTGCCAGTGTGACAGTCAAGGCAAGCAAGGTTGCAGACTGACGGGTACATGAGCTACCAGACTAGTCGGACTGTTCACCGCCAGAAGGATCCTATTCCTCATCCGACGCGAACATGTCCTCAGCCTTCGGTCGCAGCCGCCGAGCTCGCGCCGCCGCCGTCTCTCCTGGTATTTCGTCTAGGTCCGGTGCTCGGTCTGACGACGCAGCAAATGCTGCGTGATTCTTGAACTCTGGTGGTGGATTTGCCTCTGGAGGCGCCATATATGTAGGCTCCGCTTCTGCTGCCGAGGATGCCGAAGCTGCAACTGGAGTAATTTCGGTTGGGACACTGGACGCCCGCTCATCGTCGACTTCTATCTCCTCTTCATCGTCGTCCTTGGCAACCTCTGTCTCCTGGGCTGTGGCTACCTTGGGAGCAGCCTTGCGTTTCCGCCGCTCTGCCACCTTCCTCTCGTGCTCCTCTTGTTCTCTTTGCCGCTCACGAGCGTTGAAAACCTCTTCAAGGTGTTCCAGCGTGGCTTTTTCGAAGAAAGATTCGTCTTCCCACACTTTCAGAATAACATTCACTTCATCTCTGTAGCTCCTTTCCGTCATCCGGCCCAGCTCTAATTGAGCGGGCAGTTGCTCTAGATGCTCGAAGATTTTGCGTTCCACAAGCTGGGTGCCGATTGCCAAGCGATACTTATAGGCTACTCCTGACTCCTTCGACGTGGTGAAGAGTACGTCGTGAACGATGCGGAGTGCGTTGAGCGTGACCTGACGGACATCGGGCCGCCTTATATCATCTCTGCCCTCTATTTCCGCAGGGCGATTTCTCGGGTTGGCATCTGTCAGTTGGAATGGCTTGACGACATTATCGAGAAGGATGTCAACGACCTCATCCATGCCGGCTGCTGCATGCTCCACCGCGAACACTGAGATAGCGGCAATGTCATCGATGACAATGCTCCCAGGAGGCAACGACGTTAAGAGCCATAACAGCATCGCTCGAGACCTCGGGTCCAACATGCCGTAGCCGTTATCAACACGTCCTGGATAGTTGTCCCCTATTGGTAACGGCTTGTGCTGCGGCTTTTGCTCTTCCTCATCACTACCCGAGTCGTCGTCAGCCGGATCGAAAGCACCCAAGCTATCAGCAAACTCGTCGGCAAGTGGTTCGCTCGGTCCGTTCCATAAGCCGTAGCCCTCAAAAATCTCCGAATTCGAGGTGTCGCACACTACTTGGTGCATTCGCCATCGGTAGTATCGATTCAGCGGATGTTTCTGGTCGTACAACCATGCAAACCGCTCTTCGTCTTGGACTTGAGGGTCGTTCATGAGAGCAGCCTCAAACTCTACACCGCCTAAGATGACACCCTCGATTGTCTGGTGGATGAGGCGCAGCATCGCCATGTCAGGAGGTAGGTTGGCGGTAACGATAAGCTGGTCGCGATCCTCGCGTGGGCCATCTCTGTTTCCTCCTCCCAAATCTGGCGGCGGAGCAAAGCCCTTGGCGACCTCGGGTGCCTGCCATCGTGCGCCAAATGGCTCTTTAACCTGTGCCGTATCAGTGGCTTTCCCACCAAGATATCTGTCGAGATGAAGGTAGTATCCTCGTCCTAGATATTTCTTGTCATTCAACTTCATCATTACGTCGTCCAGGTCCCGCGCCACAGCAGATTTGTCAAACACCACTTTCATGGTCGCCGACGGTCGCCCTTTCGCTGCAGGACCACCGGGCGGAATCTTCTCGACTTTGGTCACTTTGAGTGAAGGAAAGTCGGCGAACAAATCCTCGACTCGCTGCGTATCAATGTTGGGAGGGAGATTCGATGCCTTCGCCACGAGCGTTGTGTATACATTGTCGCTTTGTCTGGGACCTTGAAGCGCGGCGGGGCCCGTAGAGCGGCCCCCTCCGAATCGGGATTGCGTTGGTGGTGCGAGCCGTCCGGGTGCGCCTGGTCGTGGGAAGCCGTCAAGCGGTTCGGGCTCGAGTGTGCCAGGGCCGCTCTTCATTGATCGCTGCCTGCCAGTGAAATGCCTCTTGCTTCCTGTGGGAACAAAAACATCCTCCTCATCTCTGTGATCTCGCTCCGCCTCGCCGAGAATGCTGTTCTTGCCATTGTGCTCCTCCTCAAAGTCGGCCATGACGTTCTCGAGAGCCAGCCTCTCCTCTAGAGCTTTCGCCTCCTCCTCTGCTTTTGCCTTTGCATTCTGCTGCGGCTTGCTGGCCTTCGCCGCCCCAAGCGAAAACTTGAATGCCATATTGAGCGTGCGGCGTGTTCAGATCGCTGTTGAAGCCAGTGCAGGTGCTGCTGGGGCCGGTCGTCCTTGCGACACACTAAGTTGAGGCTAGAAAAGAACCAAGTTCATAGTGGTCGCCACAAAGTATGTGGCGCCGCGCGTAAACAGTGCTGTGTGATTCAAGTGTGCTTGGAGAGGATCGAGAAAGTTGAGGCCGTGGGGAAGATCCCTGGCATGTTAGCGCCAATCATCGCTTAACTTAGTTAGCGCATTCCGAGCTCCATGCTGCCGTGCTGCCTTCGACTTTCAACTGACGTGCAAAGCAACCTCACTGACACTGCAGCCTAGAGGATATACCGCGCCTCGACCATGGCGTCTGCACAAGAGCTTCAAGCTCTACTGCGCTTTCTTTCCCAAGACGCGAAGGTACCTCTCGCGCAAGCACTCAGCAAAGTCAAGGATATGCAAGCTGCAAAGCTGAACGCGTAAGCACGTGAACACGTACTTCTCGGCGAAATCGGACAGTTGACGCGTGCAGTGTGTCCGATGTTGCCGCCTCGGAACTCGAGACACTCAAGGGCATCTTCGATGATGAGAAGGTAGCACGACAAGTGCTTAATGCAGCGAAACGCGTTTCGAAGAAGCGCAAGTCAGGCGAATCGACATCCGCTTCTGCCCCGGCCCCGTCACCAAAGAAGGCCAAGCCATTGTATGGTCAACCACTCAATCCTGCTGATTTGGAAGCATCTCTAGCACTGCCTGAAGCTATACGAGATGAAGAGCAGCTGGAGTCAGCCGTTGTGTACACAAACAGGGCCCCATTGGTGCTGGCATTCGCCGTAACGCTTTTGAAGTACACCATGCCAGACCAGCCCATCTCGAGCAGACTCAGCCTTGCCCAGGCCGTGACCTCTATGAACAGTAAGAACAAAGCTATTCACATCGGGATCGAACAGGGTCAGGCAGCAGAAGACGAAGGATGGGGCGAAGGCCAACCAATAGTGCGTATCATGACCAGAGACGTCCGTGTGATGAAGAGGTGGGGATATGATTGGGAGGAGGAGTCGACGCAAAGCACGCTGGCAGCTTCAACGCAAGAGACACTGGCATCGCCAGATGCTACGCTCAAAGAAGAGCTTGTTGCCAAAGAGCCGGCGCTCTGGGGAATCGATCTCGAAGCTATGAAGAAGGCCTCTGCATCCAATAATGCTCGCACACACAGGGCTGCGTCGAGTCATCTTCCAATCCACACCGCTCAGTCAGCACGATCATATCTTTTGAAGGCATTCGAGACGCCAAAAGACGAGAAGCAAGCCAGGACAGCCAAAAAGCAAACATTGGCCGTCCTGACCGCAGAGAAGGAGCACAACCTCAGCCTGGTCTTGGGTGCACTGGAGCTCCTGTATGAATCCTGGATACATGTCTTGAGCAGGGAAGATATGGACAAAAGAGCATGGAGCTGGTATATCCGTGTGAGGCCGGACGTGGCCCAAGGAGCCGCAGGATGGGGCGGCAAGGGACATGTGAAGCTTGCAGATATTCTTGAGCTAAGGCGTCCTAGTACGGACATCAAGCGGGAGCCTGAATGAGTTATTAGCTTTACTGCTAATGCTCAAACACTGCCTCGAGGCCCGCCACTCTTGCAGCGCGAACAGAGTCTTTGCCATCGTTACTTTCCTGACCTTCCCACCCTTATCGCTGACCTCCACATCACCAAACCAGAAGCCCCCCACCTTTCCATACAAGCCGCCTTTCGGGACGCTATGTCGATCGAGCAACAGTGCGTCCCATCCTGCCTCTTTGGCAGCATCGTAGTCCTTTATGATGTCGTCACCCACGTACAACTTGTCAAAATCATCGACTGTGAGACCTTTCTCGTTCCCCTTGAGACCCTCTGCGAGAAGTTTGGTGGCTGCGTCAAAGATTTGACGATCAGGTTTCTCATGGCCAACATCGTAGCTGAGAACCACAAAGTCAATATCATCAACCGAATCGAGATCGTCACCAAGCGAGAAATTTGTGATCGGTGAGTTGCCATCGGCACGTCTCTTGCTAACCTTGAGAGACTGAGACTCCAATATACGAGGAACTCGGTAGTCGGAGTTGGAGATGATACCAACCACAGTCTTCTCAAAAGGCCACGGCATCGCGCGTGTCTCTCCTGTAGCCTTCTTCCTTCTGAGCTCATGGAAGAAGTTGGTGACGTCTGAGTACAGGGTATAGCCTTCGTCGGTGGAGAATCTTTCGATCAGGTCGGTGACTAGGGCTGGGGGGACCTTTTGGTCTGCTTTTAGGAGGGGCGCGAATGTGTTGCAGATGATCTGAGTTATTGTGTGTCAGTAAGAAGCACCATAACCTTGGCGCATGCAGACATTTCGAATGATGTTCCTTTTGAAGATCACAAGCTGCCAATCTCATTGTTGTTCGCGAGTGAAGCGTATCGTCACAGGACACTCACATTTCCCCACCACTGATCCGGCCCAAGTCCCGTAGCTTTGCCATAGTTTGGGTTTCGCTTCGACTCGTCTCTGAACGCTTTCTTGAACTGAGTGCCGAGTGCCCTAACGTCCTCTGGCTTGTCGCCGACTACGATCCCATGACGCGCGGCAGCCCTAGCATACGCAAGAGGTATTGGCATACTCGGTGTGAACAGTGTTCCAAACGCATCGAAGCACAGTAGCAAATTCCTTTTTGCTGGTGCTAACTGCATTGTGAGTTAAGGCTGTGGTGTAGGGATGCTCGAAAGGGGTAGTTACGTCCACCTGGTCCAAGCACCTCCGATAGGGCCACGACCGCCTTACCTCCGCGATCTCCAACTCTAGACCTCCACATCCACGCTCTCACGAACCTCACCCGCAGTCGCTCATTCCCGAATCCACAGCATAGCACCAATCATGGCGCCAACACCAAAGAAGGACAAATACTCTGTCCTACTCCCTACCTACAACGAGCGCCGCAACCTTCCCATAATAACATGGCTGCTGAACAAGACCTTCACCGAGCAGTATGTCGCCGCTACATCCCCGCGCCCTAGCACCTTAACCGCACGTTCTAACAATGCATCTTAGCAACCTCGACTGGGAACTCATCATCATCGACGACGGCTCGCCCGACGGCACACAAGAAGTAGCCGCGCAGCTCCAGAAAGCCTACACCCCCCAACGCATCCAGATCCGCGCGCGCGCAGGCAAGCTCGGCCTCGGCACCGCCTACGTGCACGGCCTGCAATTCGCGACGGGCAACTTCGTCATCATCATGGACGCCGACTTCTCGCATCACCCCAAGTTCATCGCAGACATGATCCGCGTGCAGAAGAGCAAGAACTACGATATCGTCACCGGCACGCGGTATGCGGGCGATGGCGGCGTGTATGGCTGGGACTTGAAGCGCAAGTTTGTGAGCAGGGGCGCGAATCTGTTCGCCGATACGGTGCTGAGGCCTGGCGTGAGCGATTTGACGGGCAGCTTTAGGCTGTATAAGAAGGAAGTGCTGCAGAAGGTCATCAGGCAGACGGAGAGTAAAGGGTACACGTTTCAGATGGAGATGATGGTGAGGGCGAAGGCGATGGGGTGCACGGTTGCGGAGGTGCCGATTAGCTTTGTGGATAGGCTGTATGGCGAGAGCAAGTTGGGTGGGGATGAGATTGTGGAGTATGCGAAAGGAGTGCTGAGCCTGTGGATGAAGGTGTAAAGGGAAAGAGTGGGGAAGTTGCGTCTGTGGAATTCAAGCATGAGTGCGATTGCATGATTTGCGGGGCTTAGCAGATGGAAGTGCAGCTTCTTGTGCATTTCCGTCTCCGATGATATAACTTCGTTTAACTCATAATTTTCCGGTGCGCCTCCCAGGGCGGCGCCCATCAAGTCGCGTGTCATGAATCATATCGCGTATACCAAGCCCTAGCCTTTCCTCATAGAGCCAGCATGTTCAATACCATTGTCCCATCTCATTGCTTCCCAAGGACCCCACTCCGTCCACTCACCCCCTCACTCGCCGGTGTCTCAAACCTCTCCTCACTCTCCCTATCCCCCTCCTCAACCTTCTTCCCAACCGGATGACTCGTCAACGCCGCCTCTCTTGTCGGCGAAGCAGGTAAACCACCAACTCCCACGACCATACTTTCTTTCCGTCGCTGCGACCGCACAGGTGACTGGTACGGCATGTCTGTGACGGGTAGATGGCTTGCTCCACCGCTCATGGCTTCGTCCTCGTCAAGTCTGTCAGCCTCTTGAGGTGCTGGCCAATTTACATGCAGCGCAGCAACAGCCTGTGACGCATGGTTTGAGTGCCGGGTTTTGAACGAGGAGGTGCGCTGCTTTGCGCGTGGAGTGGCCGCAATCGAAGCAGATGCCAGAGGGTCGTAGTTTGTGGCACGGGGCGAAATTACGTGCATCGGACTGTTGTCTTCCTCGATGTCGTCTCGTGCTTCGACATGGCTCAAGCCGGTTCCGGTACGTTTCTTGCTGCCGAACATGCTGACGATGCGTTTCCGGACGCCTGGGCGTGGGGAGTTGATTCGGCACGGTGAAGAAGTCTTTTTTGTTGTGGGTTTTGATTCACTCGCACCGTCTAGTTGGAGCATATTGATGGTGAACACGGTGTGTTTAGTGCTGGTCCTATCCACTGTAAAGCTTCGGGTAGGTAGTGGTGTTGGGTCTGAGTGAGAACGGAACCGGAAGGGTAAGTGGAGGGGGTGATGATGTACATATGGCATGATGACGCTTGTGTGTGCCTGCTCGTACTCTGGCTGTAGTTGCTGGTGGCATCTTGTCAATGTTGAGACGTGATTGCTTTATGTACATGGCAGCGCAGTGGTGGTGCTTTCTCGGACGCAGGTCGCGCCTTCTCGTCACCGCATGTGTCGGGAATGGACGATCCGGGATATAGGATCCGCGAACAGGTGCAAGGCGTTTCAGGTGTGCAGGTAGGTCGAAGCATTAGGAGATCCAGAACAAATGACGAAGGCACATGCAACTTGTGGATCTGACGTTGCACTACACCCAGGATGGTTTAGGGGGAGCTAGCTCCCGCGCGGGAGCGAGATGGGATCATGCATTTCTCGAGACGTCAAACCTCTGCGCACATCGCATCGCGCCTCTGTTGGCCCTCATGTCCTACATTGCAAAGGTTTCTCTCTGGCTGACGAAAACTCGGCTCGTGGTACCCTTGAGGGTAGGTGTTCGGCGCCGACGTGTAACGAGCGAGGTGTGAAGAGGGGCAACAATCGCGGACTTGTTTCGTCATCTTCTGACTGTAAAATAACAACTATCAAAGGCATCGAAATTTGTTCGGCGCATGTCTGAGAGGAATCGCGTCCGCATACGCTCCTTGCAAAGACACGGACCGCCAGCTTTGCTACTCTGGCTCCAGTCCATGACTCTCCAGATAAGCTTCAAGCCTCGTTTCAACCCTTCGTTCCGCCAATCAGCATCTCGACTCGAGACGGAAAGCAGCAGCATATCAGGCAACATGGCCTTCCGAAATGATTCGTAAACGCCATTCTTTCACGTTCTCCGGTTATGTAAAGCACCGACAAGAAGGGTCATCGATTTGTTTTGAGATGCTAGTGAGAACCCGTCTCGCTACCACTGTCCGGCCCCTCATCCTGATTGTCTTTGGGAAGCCCCGTCGCACGAATTTCTGTCGATTCGCTAATGCGCGCTCTTAGAAATGGCTATCCTTGCTAAGAGGGGTACAGTGTCAACGCTTCATCGTGTCGCTTTGATTTTTACGACACCTTCAGCAACGATTCAATACTCAGAGCACATGCTCTGCCACCAGCTCCGAGCACTGTAATTGAAGCAACATCATCCTGTCTTTTCTCAGTGCGACTTGTTATCTTCTTACAACAAAAGTGTGCTAGGTATAGTCAGGCTGTGTTTGTGCAATAAAACGTTGTGCGCTCGTAGGATTCAGGGAGACACATTAGTGTTGCAATGGCTGCACTGCAGCTTCAAAGAGTGGAAGCCGTTCAGCTTAGCGTTCCAAGTCAATGTTCGTGCAGCCCTGCGTCGGCGAAATGTCTTGGGACCGAACTGTTGAGTCGTTCTCATGACTATAAATCAAGCCGGGCGGGTCGTTGCGCACTGTCTTCGCCCAACCTCAACTTCTATGTTCATTTCTTCGGCAGCACTTGAATTCAACGCCCTTCTAAAAGTTTCGCTCTATCACCACCATCTTAGAACCTCACAGAAGATGGCGCACAAACGCAGACGCCAGTATTTCGATCTCCTAGCCCTACCAGCGGAGTTGCGACTCAAGGTCTACGAGTGCCTGCCACGACGAATACATCACAACATCGTCCACACTCAGTTAAACAAACACGATGACGATCAGTCATCAAGAGGCGTCATCTTGATCACAAGAAGCTTGCCCGTTGTAATGCTACGTCTCAACAAACAGATACACAGAGAAGCCAAAGAGACTGTCAGGAGACTTGCGGAGCGTTTCATTCTAGACGCGGTACCGCGTGTAATCGCCATGGGCATCGAATCGTCATATCATGAGTTGCGAGCCATCATGAGGCAAATTCCCTGTGAACATTTGCTCTTGTCTGTAAGTGTTGGTCTGGCCATGTTATGTGTTCGATACTTAGAAGCTTAAATAGCAACACCCAACATTGTGGCTGCATGGCTTTGAGTCGCGTCATCCTTTCACGCCACTACACTCCGCGTCAAACAAACCGCCCTTCGAGTACTACCGATTTCTCCACCAAGCCGCCAAATGCTTTGTCCACCAAGGGGTCGATACTGGTAAGATCGCTATGGCCACGTGCCATGGTGTTGCACCAGAGGATACAGACAAATATTTCATCAACTTGAGCAAGGCCTTAAACCGGATGGTGTGGGCACAGTCACTTTGCCAGCGGTACTCGACCTACAACGTCAACCTTGTGAACCTTGGGATCATCAGATCGCCGGAGTCAGCTTCTGATCGTCCGACTGCAGATACAGTGCCTGAAATTTGGGCATCCTGGAACGTTGCTGAAAGGAATTTCAGACCGCATCCAACGATGAGCAGGCAGACATGGATTGGAGAGTGGCTGCCTTCTTAAATGGCACTCTCGCCACCGGCACAGAGAGTATTGTCGCGAAATCACAGCCTGGCTATGTACAATAAATCTTGCAGTTCTTACTTAGAAACTACAAACGGTATTGAATATAGACAGGTCTTACGGTGCTCGAAGCTTGAGTGGCAGATCGGCAGTGGCTGTGGTCGAGATGGGCCACAGATTGCTTTCTCATATGGTATATAGAGGCGATGACTCTCCTCAGAGAGACGCTACTCTAGATGTTTCGCTCTGGCAACAGGTTCGGCGAACAAGATTAATCAGCTTCATGGGCGCAATTACACGAGGAGCAATATACTTAAAAATAATGATGCCCTTTCCCATACCCCGATAAATACTCGGATGCTTAAAAGAACATATAACGTCAAGTTCAATTAGAAGTGAAGGCTGCGATATTTGTTTGTGCCGGACCCTTCTTTCATCGAGGGCACTTCATGCGGCTAGCAAGGCACGTTAGTGCAACCGTCTCCATACATTGCTGCACGCTCGGTTAGAGTCATTATCCTGGAAGATAGAGCGCTTAGAGCGAGCGACGCCACGCTCACTCTCATCATTGCTATGCACATGCTCCAACGGATGAGTCGCATTACCTCCTCCATGATCAGCAGCAACCCCTTCTCTACCGCCATGGATATCATTGGTGCGGTTGTTATCGAACAAGCGGAAGACAGAATTCCAAGCAGGGAATGTATCCCAAAGAGGTGGAGTGGCCGCGGCGACGGTTACGTTGGAAGAGGCGGCGGCGCGAATCCATATACATGCTGCGGCCTGCCATGGACGCTCAGGAGTGGATCGAGGACTGGCTACCTTCCCGATACTGTATCAAAGACAAGACATCATGTGCTCGCGATCTATTATGTCGTGAGCAAGCAGAGTGATCTACAGAACGCAGACCGTTCATATGGGAGAGGCTCGCAGAATAGAGGCCGATCCGCCACTGACTGGACTAAGTAGTAATCCAATGTGATAACAAAGTAACACTATATGGACTCTCTTCCTCTGTTTCTAGTCTATTTCGGCACCGCCGCAACGATGCCATGAAACTTGACCTCGTCATAGCGATGCACATGCGCAACTTTCAGTCCGGCCCGGTGCATCAAACTCTCCCATTCCGCCAGGCTTCTTTCCGTGCCTCCAAGACACGCCATCATGGACAAGACCATGCACGAAACCTGCCATGGCACCTTCGTATCGGGCAAAACGACATCGTCAATCAGGATGAGCGACTCCGGGCCCATGGCTGGTATGATGTTCTTCAAGATGCGAATGCAATCCTCATCGGGCCAATCGTGTAGGATATGACGAAGATAGTAAAACTTCGCACCATGAATCGGCTGCGGAGTGAAGAAGTCGTGCTCCTCGAACTCGATGTCCTGTGGCTTCGTAGGCGGGAGATGCTCTAGTGTGGATGGGAGATCCTGAACTACAATACGTCCTGGCAGATTCGGGTACTTCTGCTTGAAAGCCACAGCATGTTGTCCGAATCCACCGCCAATATCGACCAGCGTCGCAGAATTGTTCTCGGGCTTGAACTTGCCAAGTTCAGTCTCAACGGGGTACGATGAGACCCAACTCTGAACCGCATCAAGCACCATGACATGCCCGAGTGCTTTCATCTGTTCCGGATCTTTCTTCAGATACTCGAATGGCTCTAGATCCGTACCAAGCGCCTTCTGGAACGGCAAGTCCATCTTATCGGCTATGTCTTTATATCCATGTTCCTTCAGGTACTCTGGAAGGACTTGAGCAACGGGAAAGTGCACCTTGGAGATATGTGGCGCGGCACCGGAGACGTGCGGGTTGGCGAAGGTTTTGGTAATGCGGCTCGCTTGAAACATGTCTTGCGCAATCTCCTCGATGAAGCCAAACGATGCCATAGAGCGCAGGAGGTGCTTAAGCAGGCCTGGAGAGGCGCCCGTCTTGGTGACGAAGTCGGAGTGGGAGATGGGTGAGGTAGAGGCGGACAGATTGGTGAAGATGTTGAGGTCAAGACCTAACTGGATCAGTGCCCATTGGAGAGGCTGATCTGGTGTTAGCATGTACTGTGTGTGAACCGAAGGCTTAGAAACAAAACATACGCCCATTGCTAGACCAAAGAGAATATCCCAATCTGTGTACAAATCATGTTGAAGGTCTCGAAGTTGTTCTTGGATCTTGTGCCGTTCTAGGGCATTAGCACCAGCATAGATATCTCGAATTTGTTTCGTTGCGGCGTCCATCGTTGCGGTGTATCCTTTCAGATCTAGGGAACGAAGCCCGATGCAGTTATATCTTGTTAGTCGGAGGGTCGGTGGAGCAAGACTGCCGCGGATGAAAAGGTCCGCGGAATGAGATGTCCGTGGAGTACAGCAATATAGAGCTTGTAAGTCTTCGCCAGACTTAGTGCGCGTAAAGGTCAATGCTAATGGTGCCTGGCACATGCATGCTGGACCTGATATCCATTCCCTTTATAGTCATCTTCACCAGCACAAAGCTGCAGCCTGGCATGGTGGAAATGCCGCATTCAAAACGGAGTTTGTTGTATTATAGGCGACGAGATCTTTGAGAACCGAGAAGCACGAGGAAGGCTGTAGGAGCAGGCCATATTTTGTATCCAGCACCGATACAACCGTGGAAGGCCGAATTCGCCGCGAAATACCGATCTGATCAAGCTGGTAGCTCTGATAGATCATGAGCCGTTCGTGAGTATACATGGTACTCCAGAGTCCATGATCGCTTTGAGATCTACTAGTACGCTCTCCCTGAGTGCCTTAAATGTTATGGTGTTGAAGGTCGTTCCCTCCGCCATGTCAAGTTCCCGTTCTCGGTATAGCGTGGCTCATCTTAGTCATCACAGTGGCCCAAAACCACAGGCAAATCATTGTACGGGCCGCTCCGTCACTCCTCCGATCTACTGCGATAAAACAACAGCGCACATCCTCATGCGAGTCACCGTCTCAACGACCTGTCTAGTTGAGCCGCACTCCTCGCGTGCCGTTTGGACATTCTCATCTCGTACACCGAAGTCCACCTCAATCGACCCAACTATTCCCTCACAAAGCCCTACATCATCGAGATAGAGCACATGAATGCATCCATCACTATGCTTACCACGCGCAATCGTTGCGCGTGATGCGAACTATAGCCAGATAATGAATGAGTTTCCAGAGATACGAACTCCAGCCTTGCGGTAGGTTTGCATGACCGATAATGTTATCCGTACTCTCGGCTCCGTTCGATATTAACGTTAGTGAATCGGGAAGAACCCCATGCGAATTCCACAAACGGGCGTTACAACACGAGCTTATCTCTGGATGAATTCGCCCTGCATACCGTGTACCTGGTCTTGCTCTATTTTTGTCTTAAACATTGCTGACCACTCTCTTAGAGTGTGGGAAGCTGCATATGTCGACCTGATGTAGCCATATCGCATCCCGTAACACCGCGCCCGAGGCATATCACTGGCATGCCAATTCATGTATGCAATCGAGACCGATTGTGGGAATGTGGAGCAACTCCTTTGTTGGCCATGTGGGCCATGTGGGCGCTCGCGTACGATATGCTCTACTTGTCTCCTCACTGTAAAGCGTACTCGTGCTGGCTTCTTTCGATTCACTTCCCAGTCCGCTTGGTGCTCCTTTTATTGCAGTATGAAGCATTCTTTAGTCGTTGCACTACTTCTAACAGTTCGTACCACGCTAGCTGTCAACTTCCCGTATGAAAGTGTGCAATTGCAGCCCTGGGAAGTCTGGAACAATTCGGATATCCTCTTTGGCAATGGCTCGAGCACAGAGAGACCCCCATGTAAGAACTATCCCGGTTATGACGGATGGCCTTCCTCTACACGATGGAGTGCTTTCAATGATAGCCTAGGAGGCTCCTTGCTTCGTGGCATCCCTCCAGCTGCGGCTTGCTACGAAGGTGAGTATAAGGACACTGCTAAGTGCAACGCTGTGCGTCGTAGCCAAAACGATGCACTCTTCGCGTAAGTTCGCAGCAATATCTGCAACAGCATCGCTAAAAGTATCTCATAGCAAAGAAGATCCATTGATTCCATTCGGCCAATGGCAGCTTGACAACCCATGCCCAGTACCAAGTGGCAGCCTTACGCCACCGCTCTCCCAGTGTAACCTTACCTCATTCCCGCAGTATGTTGTCAATGCTTCCACAGTTCGCGACGTGCAGCTCGCTGTGAACTTTGCGAGGAACACCCACATCCGTTTGACCATCAAGTGAGCCTCCCAATGCCCTGTCCTTGCTGGTTGTTCTGACGATGATAGAAACACTGGTCATGATTGGATAGGACGCAACACGGGTGGTGGAGCACTGCAGGTTTGGGTGCACCGCTTCAAAGCTTTTGAATACATCCCTTCCGTGGAGGTCGCGCAATACACAGGGCAAGCAGCAAGAGTTGGCGCGGCACTAGAACAACATGAAGTCTACAGGTACATGGGCCTGAATGATATCACCCTTTTGGCACCAGGATCCCCTACTGTGGGTGCATATGGAGGCTTCATGCAGGGCGGAGGCTTCTCGTATGTGACTTCGAAGTACGGTCTGATGTGAGTCTTATGAACCCATCTTCGCGTGGTATACGCTGACATTTGCTTTTCTCCGCAGGGCCGATCAGGTTCTCGCTCTTGAAGTTGTCTTAGCGGACGGCCGCTTCGTCCATGTCGACCCTCTGAGTAATGCCGATCTGTTCTGGGCTATCCGTGGAGGCGGTCCAAGTATGGCAATTCCCTGTCACGTCAAGCTCTCTTTAACCCCATCCAGGTAACTTCGGGATTGTCACCTCCGCGATTGTGAAGGCTTATCCGCCGACCACAATTGCTCGTTCGGACTTCACTTTCCAGACTGGCCCCGTGTCCGGCAATCCCACAGCCACCGTTCAAATAAACGATACGAAGCTGTTCTGGCAAGCGGTAGACATATACTTCTCGCACAACCTGCGCATCAACGATGCTAAGGGAATCATGTCAAACTACATTACCACACAACCTCCCAGTCGCTTCCAGCCCCAACGTACGTTCACGCTCCGAAGTGAGATAACCAAACCCGGCGTTATCGTGGAGGAGATGAAAGCTCTTATGGCGCCACTTATCAATGATCTCAACAATGCAGGCGTACCGCTGCGAAATCCAGAGCCACGCTTTTGGGAAACATACGCAGCCTTCGGCACGATTCCCGGTGGTCCAACTGGTGGTACCAGCAACGGTCGCTTCGGCTCGCGCCTCTTCCCTAGATCCAACTTCGAGAATCCCAACTCGACCGAGTTCCGCACGACTATGGATTCCATTCGCGCATTCGTCGAGGAAGGTGGGTACAGTTTCCACTCGGTCGACTTCGCGCCCACATATGAAACAGCGGGCTATCCCGGCAGAGATTCAGCCGTGAACCCGGCTCTGCGCAATGGTCTGATGCATGCGACCGGATTTGACAGCACGCAGTATGGTCCTGATCTATCGGATGAGGACTGGAAAGCTTCACACGCACGACACAGTTCCTTCATTCAGAACTGGAGGGATGCGAGCCCTGGGAGCGGCGCATACATGAACGAAGCGGATGTGGAGGAGCCGGACTTCCAATGGAGCTTTTATGGAAGTGGTTACGATAGACTGCTCGAGATCAAGAAGAGCAGAGATCCCTGGAGTGTGTTTTATGCTGTCACGGCTGTGGCTAGTGATGAGTGGTACGTTGAGGGCACGAGGGGTTTACCAACACAACAGGGCCGATTGTGTCTCGTTAACCCAGGTTAAGTAGGGTTGTGGAGATGGCTAGAAAGCCGAAGTATCTATTTTGGTTGTTCTTGGATATTATCAGGGTATTGTTACGCCAATTCTCATACTTATTAATCATCTGCCTCTCCCAAGAGCTCCAACAACGCTCGGGCTGCACCAATGTCCAGTCTCATTGTACGTCTTAGCTCCCTATGTTCTCTCTATATATCTTCAGTTGTTCTTGCGGCCCAAAAAACGGCCTTGCTGCTTGAACACAGTCTCAGGCTTGACAGGGTCGCATTTCTGGACCGCAAGATTGCAAATTCGTCCGTAACGGCCAAGGATAACACTCCATGTTGCTACAAAAGCCACCGGATATACCACAATGAAAGGTAAAATAACTTCTATTGAAACATTGTTTCCATGACTGGCCTCCATGATCATGTCAACCACTCTCAAATCTTGTGTAACGCTTTGCATGCCAACCTTTCCGAACAATGCGACGGAAATACTGACATCTCTCGCTACTCAGCTGTATCTTACCCCTTCCTCACCGCGTGCATGATAGGCGTCGTACCATCTATACGAGCTTGAGATACGAAAGACCAGGACAGTCCTTCAGTCCAGGAGCAACCTTCGCCTTTGAATTTACAACAACGACAGCATTTGTGGCATGCTTTGGATGATGTACAGGAGATTTGTCCGGAGTAGTAATAATACTCGAACCAGGGCCAGGCTTCTTCGCAACTTTGAGCTTCTTGGCTGGAAGGGCGGCTTTGAGCTTTCGCCCAGCAAGCTTCTGCTTCTTGGCTGGACCTTCGTTCAAGTCCTCGCCGTTCTCGCCGCTAGCAGACTTACGCTTGGTCGTCTTCTTCGGGGCGGCTGCTGAGATGTCCTTGTTGGCGATCGGGGCACTGGTAGCCTTGGGTTCCTGTTGTGCAACCTTCTCGGCAGCGGGTTTGGCTGCTTGGTGTGATTGAGCATTGTCGTTGCTCGTCTCAGGGCGTGACTCTGGTGAAGACAATTTCGAATCGACGTCGATTTTGCTAGCAGGAACATCGGACTGGCTTGTCAGCGGCACTTGGGAAGACTTGTTAGTTCCCGGGGTCGTCTCGCCCTTCGATATAGCCTGCACCTTCTTGGCTGGCTTTGCATCAAGATCGTCGACTTTATTTGAGCGGACACGCTTCTTGCCTTGTTCTTGCCCTGCCTTCAGCTCAGTAGCATCCGGTTTGTGCTCATCGTGCTGGCTGTTGTGGTGGGCGGCAACACGCTCCGTCGCGCGATTTACAGGTCCTTCGTCATCGTCGCTGCCACCGCGCACAGATGGTGACGTCGAAGGCTTCGCGTTGGCCGTGGAATATCCAGAGTCCTCATACCGGCTTTGCGTGCTCTTCAACTTTGTGCCGTGTTCTTTCGTCGGCGAATTGTTCTTCTGCTTGTTTGCATCTGCTTTGGCTGCCTCGTATGCCAGCCTGCTCGCCTTAGAAGGACGTTTAGCCTTAGCTGCAAGCTGTGCTTCAGCTTGTGCCTGAGCAACCTGCATCGCTCGCTGCAGAGCGTTGTGATTTGTCACAGCGTCTCGAGCCATGGGTGCGGCTATTTCCGCGAGCAAAGGTCCATGCTTAGAGGATACATGAGGGTCAACGGCAATATTCCATGCCGCTGCCTCTTCGAGCAGCTCCTTCACGTTCATATGCTTGATCTCGTCCCAACGCTCACTGAACTTGCGATCGTTGATGTGCAGTATCTCAGCCAGGTAGGCAGGATGCTCATACTCGTAGTTCAAGCGGCGGACGTTGACCTCATCGAAGAGCTTTTTCTTATCCCAGGTGGAATAGTTTGCCGACTCGCGAAGTGGTTGACGATACACCAGCTTGGGTGGTGGGCGATACGAGTCTGAGACGCGGCACTCTTGATCGATTCGCTTGTCGAACCTATGGCCGCGGGGTGAAACAATAGCGCTGATCCGGGTTTCTGGGAGCGGAGCTTGCTTTAGCAAGTCTTCAATGATGCCATCAGCCGGGTGCGGGGCGCTATGTTGCGAGTTTGCCCGGGTTGAGGTTGGTGACTGCTGTGGAGTGTCGGGGATAACCACTTCTGATGGTCGGTATGTAGCTGCGTGCCGAGAAGGGGGGCGATCGTAGGGACCAGGGGTATACGAGTCGCGTCGAGATTCAGAAGGGCGACGAGGGTCAAAACGCTCGCGTCGGAATTCTGAGGGACCATGGGCTGGACCACGTGAGCGATCCCTCCGAGCCGGCACGTAGGAGTCGTAGCCTGAACGGCGTGAGCGATCGTCGCGGTGAGGCGAGCGGCTGCGATTACGGCTGCGAGCATCCGGACCGTGAGCTTGTGGGCGCGTGGTCCAACCACGGCGAGGAGACACGCTACCCTTGGGCGCGTGAGAAGGACCGGCCATAGTTGGGCCCCAGGCTGGACGAGGTGGAAGAGGATGCGCTGCGCCGCGAGCCGGACCTTGCATGCACGCAGATTCAGCAGCGTGGTCGCCTTCTGTTGGACCGTGTACGCGCGGCAATCCTCGCGCATCAGGCTCGGGAGAGTTGTAGGAACGAGCAGATGGGGGCGATTGATGGTGCTGAGGCTGTTGTGGAGACATAGTGTGGAGTTGTTGTGTCAATTCTGACAATACGCTTGAACAGTTGGGGTCGTTCGTGTCTCGTGAAAGTGGAAGTTGAAAGAGGTTTCGAGAGTCAAGTGGTTGCGTGATGAAAGGGAGCAAGCGGACTGCGGGGTCGAGGGATAAATAGCTGGGACTCCGGGCGTGCAGGTCGTGACGAGCTGCCTGGCATTGTGAGTGAAAGGTGCTGGGCAGCTTTGTGCTCTATTTTGGTGTACCGGATTTTGGTGAAAGAGAGTCTCGGTCGGAAGAGGGTGACGTTGTGCAATGAGAATGCGAACGAGATCCAGCGGGACTACATGGCATCCAGACGCCGTCCTTCTTGGCCAGGATGAGCTTCTCATCAACCTCCACAATGGGTTCCTTTGCATCTCTTTCTTCCTCCTCCTTGATCTGTGCCGCTTAATTTATATTGAGGGAGCGCGCTTCATATTGCAACAAGCACCTCAACTTAAACCCGCTAAGCACCTTCTCCTCGTTTGGGCCCAAGAGTCCCTGCACACGAGCCTCGAATATGAGCTAATCCATGGATATGTCGTTCAAACCCCTGCAGGCTGCCAACTTGGTCCCATCTGAAGTGAAGCACATCTCCTCCTTCTCGAGAGAAACGTCCTTGAACCTGATATTGATATTTTCAGGGATGGAATATAGCTCCCACATGCTGAATCTGACAAGTTTATGGCCCATAATATCGTCTAACTCAAGGGTACGGAATTCGGGGATAGTAGGAAGAGGCATTTTGCTAGGCTGTGGAAGTATAAAATGTGAAAAGCGATGCCACCCTTGACTTTGTCTGTATTTTCGAAGTGATAGTAGACTGTAGACAACGAATATATATAAAAGCCTGACTGAGATTGATATGCAGAAACGATCAGTTGAAGATCTCCTACCATGGTTTGAAGGAGAGGTTGTTGGGCCCGTCGACCGAAAACGAACGGTCACCAAGCTGAGCCATGATTACCTTAAGAGTCTCACATTTGAAAACGCAACGCGACAAATGAGACAATGAAAAACTGGGGTTCATCTCATCCAGCCGAAAACGATATCAAACCCGCCACCATACTGCAAGCTGAATACTTGCCGGGTGTTTCCTAGCCGTCACGAGTAATCGTAATACTCGCACAAGTGTTCTAGCAGTATGAATGTAGTGTTCAGTACTGGTAGAGGCGCTCGCGCGATCATGGCACCCAGCACCTGAAACTACAACTGCGCGCAGGTCGAAAGCCAAACACGTGCACGCTGCGAAATCGTGGATGGCTTGCGGTTTCAGCAGAGTCATCTGCCACTTCGGCTAAAGTATTTGAAAAGTGCAGAAGAAGAGCAAACTATCACGACCCTCAAGAGGCAAAACTGACGTCACCCAGGTCATGATGAAAATGGCGTAGGTGATAGAAGTGATGAATTGGGGTATTCAATCACGACCATCGGATCGGCGAAACAAGACCTCCGACCTGCATCGCACCTCTCTGTTTGCTCTGTTTGCTTGCATGCGCCACAGTCTAACTTTCTGGCCCGACAGCGACCTCGACTAAGCACAACACCTACATACGCCATCTTACGGCTCTCAGAATCACTTCACGTCCCTCGAATATCTCCACGACCACAAACTTCTCTCGAACCAACATCATCGCATCCGCAGCGCACAAGACCAACCCGCGGTGCAAGCCGCTTCGACACTTGAATAGGCGCATACCAGACACAGAAGGCACAATATGGGAGGATACCTGTCGAAGTTTCAGAGCTTGATATGGGCGAAGAAAGAGACGCGGATACTGATTCTGGGCCTCGTAAGAGCTGTCCATGCAACTCAAGACAAGGAGCAAGTCGCTGATGACAAATGTAGGACAATGCGGGCAAGACGACACTATTATACAGACTCAAGGTCCGTCAATTCAGCAACGCGCATATCCCACGCGCCCATGCTAACCTTCCCAGATCGGCGAAGTAGTCACCACAATACCAACAATAGGTTTCAACGTCGAGTCCGTGACATACAAGAACCTCAACTTCAACGTCTGGGTGCGTCCCACCAGCTCCCCTCCCATCCTTCCTTCCAGCACGCCCGCTAACCCCCGGTGCAGGACCTCGGCGGCCAAACCTCCATCCGCCCGTACTGGCGCTGCTACTACGCCAACACGGCCGCCGTCATATTCGTCATCGACAGCACCGACATCGACCGCCTGTCGACGGCCGCCGAGGAGCTGAGCGCCATGCTCAACGAGGAAGAACTGCGCGACGCAGCGCTGCTCGTCTTTGCGAACAAGCAGGACCAGCCCGGCGCCAGGGGCGCGGGCGACATCAGCGAGGCGCTGCGCCTGGGCGAGCTGAAGGATCGGAATTGGAGTATTGTCGCGTGTAGTGCCGTGGATGGCAGGGGCGTGGATGAGGGCATGGATTGGCTTGTGCAGAATGTTGGCGAGGATAAGTAGATGGGGAACGGAGAGGGGGGTTGGGGATAGATGAGCGAGAGAGTTTATACCAGCATGGGCAGGGCGTTTGGGTGTTTTGTGTCTCGAGATTTGAGATTGACTGGGGATTGCATTGAGGCCCGAGGATATGTCATTATACGCAACGCGGTTGTGGATCGTGTCAGCTCTGGGGACTTGAAGTGAATCAAGTGATGCATACACATGCTAGTAACTACATACAGACGTCTAGGTATCATAAATGCTCCAACTATTACCAGAAATGCATTGACGCTGGCGCCTCACTGCTCATAATGCTCCCACGCCCCGACCTGATGTCCTAGAATCCTCGTCTTCGTCCAATCCACTCCATACTTGTACTCGCTCAACACTTCCTCCTCGTCAATCGCAAGATGATCATCTCCATCCCTGCCACTTATCCAGCCGAGCGCAAACGTCTTCCCGCTCTTTTCGAGATACCTCGTCATCTTCGTGTGGTCGAATTTCTCCGTGTCGATGAATAGCATCAACATGCGAGACTGGTGGATGAAAGCTAGCACGGACGCGATGGTGCCGATTTGGCGTGGCATGAATTTATGGCTGCGTTTGATGTACACAATGACGGCGATGCTGATGAGGTAGATGAGAATCGCCATTGTGAGGATAAAGGAAGACCAGAAGGAGCGGAATGTTTGCTCTGTGTTGTGCCGGTCGATGTCGTTAGGGTCGTCATCGTCTTTATCTCCGTGGCCAGGAATGAATTTCTTGCCGTCGACGCTGATGGAGGAGACGCATACCGTCAACACTTCAGCGAGGATAGAGCCGACTGCTACGAGCATGACGAGAAAGTGACCGTTGAACATAGCGTTGATGGGAAGGAGGAGTGGGTTGGTGCCGGCGTAGTCGAGGGTTAGGGTTTTGGCTGGCGCATGACGTTGCGCGAGGATCCAGAAAGGCTGTAGCATTCGAACGTCGCAGTTCATTGTATTCCAGAGAATGCGGATCACGGTTGCTAGGGCGGTCATCAGGAACGGAAGCTTTTCGGTTACCATGCCTGCACTATCCATGAACATGAAGATTGGAATCGATGCGGTAACGCATATCATGAACGCGATGAAGGGCACTCCAGAGCGCTTACGAAGCATAAGTGGCCTAGGATCGGAGCCGTGTTCGTGAATGCGTTCTTTGCTGTTGCGAATGAACTCTCCTTGCCACAGAGAACTTTTGTGTAGAATGTACCGTCGGTGCCGTAATTGCTTGTGGATCTTGTCCAGAGGCGCTGTGTCGAGTCCACGAAAATCAGTCAAAATATGACTTTTCGTTGCCATGGCTGCGATGCCAGCGATGCCCTTCGGATCTGACTGTAAGCCACTCTTGCGACGCATCGCATACATGAGTGCCGCCCCTGCGAAGGCAACAAAAACTAAACATGCTGAGACTGCTCTTGACCATGGCGGGTCCACGCGAACTGACTTGTATTCGTCCTCTTCGCGTTGGCTCTTGGGTGGGAATGTGTTGATAGATGCCGATTGCAGGACCGGAACAAGACTGCTAGCAATGAGGGTGCTCAAGGAGCTGTAGATGACGGCGTATTGCTTGTGGCGTAGGGCCCTGAGCGGAACCAACCAACTCATAAAAGTCAGATAATCCATGTTGAGCGACTCAGCAGCCGTGGCCCCAGACTTCTTCGACAATTGATAGTAGGGCTCCAGACGCTTGACCTCAAAGTCTGTCATCTGCCACAGGATACCGTAGAACACGAAAGTCATGATCGGAGCATATTTCCATGTGAAGAACTCTATGACTGAGAGCTCTCCAGGTTTCTTGAATCTGACCAATCCGCCGTTGCCTTCTGGATCGTCCCGAACGCGCTTCATCGAGAGCTGACATAGAAACTCCTGCAAACCAGCGAGGGCAAGTGCAATAAAGATGAGCATAGCAAGCCAAGGCATACTCATCGAAAACGGTCGCCAAGACGGTTGCTCGGGATCTACAAGACTATTAGTGATGACGATGAACTGGATCACTCGCTCACTTGCCTTCTGGGAAGAAGTAGCTGGTTTCGGCTTCATTCTTTGCCAGTCCGGTGTCGGCCGTCATTATGCTTCTTGTATCGAAGTCAGAGCCGGCATGGAAGTCGCTGATATCCACAGGGATATCCGCAACTGCAATGATTTGTTCTGTCTTCTCAGCTTCCTTCTGTGCTTCCAGTGCTTGCACAGACACGAGTTCAGACCCGGAGAGACCTCTTGTATGATTGGTATTGCGGACCAGCAGTGGCGTGGTAGGATTGTGGGTGAAGGGCTTCTCCACGACTGAGCTCATGCCTGCCCCCAGCTTTGATTCTAGCCTTTCGAATTCCGCGGCGAAGCTGGCCTCACTCATTTTCCGTTCTTGTTCTTTGGCATTCGATGTGCCTGACATCCTCTTCTGCGGCTCGAACTTCTTCATCGGTAAGCCGTCAAACCCGCTCAGGTCGAAGCCTACTGCCTCATCCTCCTCCTCCTCCACGCCGCCCAATCGTCTTCTCCCGGGACCCGATTCCTCATCATCGAGCCTATTATATTTTGCGCCTCTTGAGTTCCCGCCCTTCAGGGAGGACAGTCGGTTTAGCAGCCGCCGTTTCCCACTAGTGCTCTGTAGCGTCTGTGACGCGACTGTTGAAGGATTATATGAAGTATCTTCTGCGAACGAGGGCGGTGCCGGGGCGCGGGGTATGCGATACGACGGTTCGGCAGCCGGCGTAAGTGGCGATGGCAGAGAAGTTCTTCGCGACTGAGCGGTTGTACTCGGAGGAGTGATGGATGCGACTGAAGATGGTCGGGACGGGAAAAGCTGCGAAAGTCTATCCGAGCCGCCTGAAGTGTTCTTGCGCGTGAGAGGCGGCCGTGCGCCTACTGATGGAGAGCCCGCGCGGAGGGCGTCGGGGACATTGTCTACGGATGGTCTCCTGGTGGTGCTTGGGGAGCCAATCTGGAGAGGAGAAGGCACTCCGTCCATGCTGTCGCAAGGCTGGATGCTCCTTTGCGACCGTCTCAATATCGGACCAGATGGCGATGACGGCCAGTCGCAAATTTCTAAATATCGATCGCAGCAGTCAGATCACCGCAATCAACTGGAGAGGTTCGCAGACAGTAGTAGGTACGCAAGGCCGAACGGTACGATATTTGGTCCACCCCCGCGGCTGAGGATGCCTTGCAGCCAGAGCGTTTCGAGCCTCAGCCTCACCCCATCCCAGCCTGCTGCGCTTCCAAGTACCAATTCCGTGACGTGAAAGCGAGCAAAGCGGCCCGATCGGAAGCCGTAGCCTGGCGGTTCCTGGGCCAAGCGAGTGGTGTGGAGACCAGCGTTGCTGTTGCTCACCGGTGCAATGGCGGTTGCGGCGCAAAATCACCCGACTCGCGCAGCTTTGGGTGCTGGAGCGCACGACTCGGCCGTTGTTGACTCTCCGGAACCACGTGGTCGGCGACAGGTACGCAAATCGTACAGACAGGATGTACTGCGAAAGGAGGCACTGTCTATTGTTGAAGCTATCGGGGAGGAAGGATGCGCAAAGACCAGCAGGCCTCATCGTCACCCCTCGTCGTCCTCCAGGCCATCATGATGTGCTGTGTCGGAGGCTGTGCTAAAAATACGAGGCCCGCCGCAAATGGCGTTCGGCTACCACTGCCCCTCGCGGAATATGCATGCTGAATACGAAGTATTGGGGGCTGAAAGAACCAAGCATGTGCCCAAGTGTCGGCCGCCGTTCGATCTCTCGAGGATGATGTCGTTCTGACCGAGAGTGTGAGGAAGGAAGGAAGACGTCTGCAGAAGATGCGGTTGGACCCCGCTAACTTGCTGGGCGACGACGCAAGGGTCATGTGTGAGTGCTGACGACTTCAATCTAGCCATGCACGTAGCTGGACTGCCTGCATCGTGCAACCATCGATTAAGCTTTCAGGCAGCATTGCTTGCTCCTGAGAGCTGGGGGGCTGAGATCAGTGAAGGGCGGAACGACGCCTTCAGGACGATGACTCCGCCGTATCCTGGGCCATGCTCCTCGCAGCCACTCAAGGCATACTTGTATATCATGAGCTCGATGGACATACCGGTAACCCGGAGGTCATCACACCCGCATTAGCATTCAGATGGCAAAACAAAGCGTCCCATACCGCCAGGTTCGAGCGCACTACGACAGCACGACCATCACCGTTTATCAGGCCTACAGCAAGGAAATCGCCGATGCGGCAGTGAAGCACCAGAAACTCAACGCCTCCTCCGATTTCAGCCCGACACGCATGACATGGATTAAGCCTTCCTGGGCTTGGATGTTATACCGGAGCGGCTATTCCTACAAAGACGCCCGTCAAGAACGCATCCTTGCCCTAACCCTTACTCACTCCGCCTTCCTCTCCTTACTTCGAAAAGCTGTAGTCGCGAATCACATTGGCAGTGAGACAGTGGTCGACGCAAAAGAGAGGAAGGCAGACAAGCCGAAGCCGGTTAGGGTGATGGTCCAATGGGATCCCGAGCGTTCGCTCAAGATAGGGAAACTCGACTATAGAAGCATCCAAATCGGGATTGCGGGAGCTCTCGTCGATGAGCTGGTCGAAGGCACTGTCAAGATCGAAGACGTGACCAACAATGCCCGGGAGCTGAAGAAGCTGCTCGATGAGCACGACAAGGTTGATCTCGCGACTTTAATCACTGAAGGGCTGGTTCCGGAAGAGAAGGAGTTCGCAGTCGACGACGAGATGAGGAAGATACTAGCGATGGATGAAGTCTGACACGGAAGCTTTTTAAATGGCATATTTTTGGTGTACGACGGTGTTGAATCCCCATCGGAAACTGACGTTTGAGTTTTGAAAAGATGTGGAGATATGCCGTAGGAGATATCCCCAATGTTCCAAAGCTGTCATACGCCTTGTTCATAACGTGTGAATCCAACAAGGCGTCACCTCTCCATCCCTCACTGATCATCATCAGCAGGCAAATCAAGTCCCACCTCTACTTCGACCGAACGATAACCAGGCTCGCCCGGGAACTCTTTAGCCGATCGAAAGATCTCGAGTACTCGTCGGAAAGTTGACTCAGCATCGCCAGACCCCCGGTTTACTCGCACACTTCGGTCGAATGACATGTCTTCAGGAAGGTGAAAGACGACAAAGCTACAATCTGTTTCGATCTTCTCACAGATCCGCGTGAAGCAGTCGTGCGCCGTCGTACAATCAGTTGTCAGAAACCAGGGCCCGTAGGGCTTGACAGGGCCGTATGCGCCAGGTAGTGTGGTAGAGGTCTTGCGGTACAAGCGAAGCTCCACGCTCGAGAAGCCAGTGTGAGTGGTGGTAGCCCCCACTAGAGCACGTCGCCGCGTTGAGGTACCGATAACGCTATCTTCGGATTCTGAATCTCCCTCAACAGAGTCGTAGCACACGGACCTGGTACGCCGTGCCGATGGTTTACTGAAGCCCATAGGTCGCGTATGTGCGGCAGCGGCCGGTGCTAAGCTCGTGGCTGTCTTTGGCAAACTCATGTGCCAATCTTTATGTTTCGTATGGATAAGAGCTTGAACATCGGTGCCTGGCTTTACAAACTTTGCTAGGATGAGGCCACGCAACCGAATCTTGAGCCTTCAATCTGTCAGTCGAGTTGAATGCGATGACCTTGACTTACTTACGTATCGACATCGCGAGGATAGATTAGGTCTGACTCGTACAAAGACCCCGCTTGAGCTTCGCGAAGATGCTCTCGACTGCCATCCACAGGCTGAGGCCATATGAGGGGGCCATACTCCTGCAAAACGTCGTCGAGGTCTTCATCGAAGAGCGTTGGATCTTCACGGCTGAGTACAGAACCATCGTGAAGACAAAGAAGGCCGAAGAAAGATTGTACTTCATCGTGGTATAAACGACTGACAGGCTCGTACTTGAAAACTGGCCGGGTAGCTTTGTGCTCGTTGCCCGTGTTGTTGTAGGTCCGTAGTCCAAGACGTTCGATCTGCGCATGCACACCATTGCAGCGGGTAGGCCTGGGCGGCATTCTCGAGAGACGGAGTGGAACTCGTGTGGAAGAGAAAATTGAGATTGAATGACGCGTGTGTCATCAGAGGGGGACCAGTGATGGCTGCAGACCCCGTCCTGTACGAGGTCAAGTGGTAAAGGCAAACAACTTCATCCGCAGCCGAAGACAAACGACCCCTTCAGCAAAAGAAGAGGTGTCGCTGGAGCGCTGGGCCGACTGTGCCGTCGGATGCCCACTGTTCGCACTGACTGCATCGTCCCGATCGTTGCCTGGCAACTGCGCTCACACAATTCTTCGTCTTTCGACTCACAACAATAGCTACGCCGCTCTTATCTGCTGCAATCCGATTGCTCACTCCAGAGACGAGCTGTCGCTGTGACGAGTATCCTGAAACAGACACATGCAGTGCAATCTAGCCAATCAAACATCGGCAGCTGTCCTTCCCGCGCTAGCGAGAGCACCTTCCCTCCAGCATCCCGTGACGACCCACTCAGCTCCAGAGTACAAGACATGGCTGCACGGGATCCATACGGAAGCCCGGTTACAAACCTCAGTTCACGACCGGCGAGGAACCGTACACTTGTTCCCACATACAACCTCAAGACGCTCAGCGGCAACGCGCGACACACTCGAACTTGCTACCTGCGAGACAACAAAAGCAACAACAAACAAAGCATGAGCCCCGCACAAGCAAGCTTGAGGGCTCTCAACACAACGCACAACCTCCAGAGAGCTGACAGTGGTACATCAAGCCCGCTGTCTTCTCTGTTGGTCTCGCCTTCACCGTTCGCATCACCGCGGGTATCTGCACTTGATGCAGGCCTACAGGATACCGCTGCCGCCGCCTCCCTTGAGTTCCAGAGAGCTATGAACTCATCGGCTGATGACACGCGGGCAGCATCCCGCACTCCTGGAACGACGACTCTCGAGTACGCCTGCTTCAATCAGCACCCTTCTCCTCGGGGTCACTACTACTCGACACGTGAACTACATGCTCGTGGGATTTGGGTCGGTTACCTAGCACCAGACAGACAGAATAAGCCGTACCTTGGGCTCCCATCGTACAATGAGCTGAAAGCGAACTGGAGAAATATGAGCCTGCCATTCCCGCCACCATACCCAGGAACCTTAAGCGGCAATCGCGAAGCGGTCTGCCGAGGATGTTTCGGTGATCAGTCACAGCTGATTACGCTGCGTGAATTGCCCTTTGTCAGGAACTCGGTAAGGAGAGCTTGATCTCGGGTTTGACCGTGCCGGCGCTGATAAGCAACAGAGTCTTGTGATCATGCCTCTCGACGGTGATGACGAGACGGGGATGTTCTGCATCATGCTACCTCAGAATCTTGATCGGTCTATGAAGACTCTACAGGCATGGCGCCCGTACGAATGCCGCAATGGTGGTGACGGCAAATCTTTCGACAACACTTTCATGTTGCTTACACTTCGCAACACGAATAGAGATATGGGCACCATCGAAGCCATCCGCCATGTTCTTGAATCTCGAGAAGTTACCACGGCAGCCTCAGCCTCAGCTCCTCAGAACGTGGTCGTGTTGAAATATGGCGGCAGGGCGACCTCTGGGCCCGTGGAAGGAGTACCACAGAGTCGTCGAACTAACAACCAAGAACGTGAGCGCTCTGTCGCCGCTGAAGTCAAGTCCCAGTCGAACAACAAGCGCAGGCGGCTACATTCCGAAGCAGAGTCAAGGGACTGTTCCGAACAGATAACAAACGCCAATCCTGTGAACGACAAGGACGTCCCAAGTGATGATGCTGTCTCTGATGCAGTTCACCCGACTCGCGCACAGCAGCCGAACACTCTCTCGCCCAACGTCTCGGAGGCTGTTCCTACCGCAGAAGTGCCCCTCGTCGACCAACCCCCCTATCTCAGTAAATTGCAGGCAGAAAAAATTCGCATTATCTGGAAAGTCGATGACGACGGCATGGAAAATGTTCTAGCTCACACAATGGCTCAATGTGGAAGCTTTGAGAAGTTGCTTGCAACATTGGAGGATGAGGTGCAGGTTATACCTTCTATAGCCGGCCTCTTGAAGAAAATGACGTGGCGACTGTCATACTGCAACGCCATGGGCGCGAAAAAAGCGGTCATTATTCGAAGAGGCACCGAGACTGCGTTCGACTATTTGCGGGACGTACTCACGACTTCAATGCCCAACGCCACCGAGCCTGGCATCATGGAGATCGAGCTGAAGGCTATGGGTTGATCTCACCATATGCGTATGTAGGTCAGAAGGTTCGCGCCTCTGGGCGGGGCCTTTGCAAAAACATGGCGAGCGATTTTACGGTTCATGCTCTGACTTGGTGGCTGGGAGTGGTCCTATTGGATATTGTACATTGCTTCCGATCTGCTCTGAGTGGAAGAACGTACAACATCGGACTGTGTAAGTGTTTGTGTAAGGCATTGGAAAAGTACCTATCTTGACCAATCGGAGTGTTTTGCCACATGAGACAACTTTGCGCTTTCCGGCCTAGCGGTTTAGGAGCTTTACGCGAATCTGCTGCAATGCGAACACCCTAGTTCCTGCATCAGCTCTTGCCTTCATCCATGGTACGTTATTTCCATTGCAGTATCGCCTCTTGCCAAGGTTGATGTAATGTCTACTTGCCACGGTTCATGCGATAGAGCTTTGAGACTCCAGCGACACAGCATTTTCCATCAATAGCTCTGCGCAGTAAGCGCAGCTGCATGTAATCATATCGAGCAAAACCCGGCGCTGCGTACCATTGGCGACCACGCAACAGTAGCTCCTCAACATCGACATCGCATAGATTTCATCACCACCACGACTTTCCTGGCACGCGCCTTACCCATTTGGCGGCTCCTCGCCGTTAATGCGCGCGAATCAACCTCATTCGCCATGGATGGCACATCGATCTCGTATGCCAAGTCGAAGGACTGGCTCGACATTATGAAGAACCGTAGCAAAGTGCGCATGCATGAGCTGATAGAACGGCTCGGCTTGCGCGCAAAGTGGTCATCCAACAAGCGTGGCAAGACCAATTTCGAATCAGCATTAGTGCGAGACCTTGTGGCAGACATGGGCGACGTTGTAGCGACGTTGCCGAAAGAGTCGGATGAGCTGATAAAGTTCCTGAGCGAGGAGGGGAGCTTGAAAGAGGAGGTGGACGCACTACTCGAAAAGCATGGGGGCAAGATTTGGGGAAGAGCCGGCGACCGAGAGCATCTCATCACGGCGAACGAGCCAGGTGTTGAGGACGGGCTCTACTCGAGGGACCTGTTCTTTGAAAATGAGGAGGATAAAAAGTTGTAAGTGCAAGGTGTGTGCTCCTGTAGTGCGTTCGCTAATACTGCCATAGAATTCACAAGCTGTTGCACTGGTGGATAGGCCTCAAAGCATGTAACGTCATCCTTGCTCGCGAGCGCTTGGATCGTGAGAGACGAAAGAAGGCAGAGAATCGCCAAGCACGAGCTGAAGCCGAACAAGCCGGCCAACATGGAGATGTGCCCGCCTCCTTCGTTGCGCTTGCACCAAATTCTGTGCTGCATGACATTGATACTGGCTCACGTGGTAGTCCCATGTCGTCGAGTGCCATGCTTACGCCACCGGAGTCGGGCGAGAGTCCAGTAGTAGGCCCTCGCGAAGGTGTTGGATTCACAGCGGTCAACGGTGGCGCTGCGGCAAATGTTCATCCGGCACATGCTGGGCAGCATCAAAACATAGTCGATGGAGTCTGGAGTCGATTTGCCGCGAGCGAGAGGAATGGCTCGAGAGAAGGTGAACCGTCGTGGCAACTCATGAACGGGCTGCCTGCTGACAGCAAAGCGGCAGCACAACAGCAGATTGCCCTCTTCGAACAAGCAGCTGCTGAGCGCCAAATCACGGAACACGTTGCCCAACTTGTCGCAGGGTTTCGAGAGCATGCAGTCCCAGAAAAGGTACCTCAACCAGGCATCAGCATACCGTATCGAGGGCTTGATTACGACACATTGCGAGCACTACGGTCATATCTCTACCATGAAGAGTCTGGCGCAAACATCGATGAAGAAGCCCTGCTCAACAAGCTAGAGCGAATATGGCGCGAAGGCGTAAGAGCTGACTCCGAGAAGCTGATCGAGAACGTACCCGTCTTCGTAGCTCGAGAACGGGCCTTCTTGACATGGATCGAGCTCAAGCGGCATGTTGCAGCGTTTGAGCGAGCAGAGAAGCGTATGTTGTCTAATGTCTACATCCCATTCGAAAATCCACTGACTAACCATCACAGGTTGGGCCAGCGAGGGCACCACAAATGCCGAATTCGAGCGCCGCCAGCAACAATACCACACGCTCATGGGCGCTACCGAGACCATTTTAGTCACTTTTGAAGACGTAGGCCAGGGCTTTGGACTTGCCCCGGGTCTCATCGTCGACAAAGACGAGCTACTTCGCCAAGCCATTGTGGTGCTCGCTGGCGATAAGTATGCTGTCGAGATGCAATGGAAGAGGGTCGACTTTACGGTCACCGTAGGGTGGCTAGCCGAGGCCCTCGAAACCTTCCGCAAGGACGAGGAGGCAGAGAGCAGGGGCACGCTGTGGTATGTTGGATAGACATGCCTGATTCCTTGATATTGCGACCTGTACTAGAAATCGTGCACACTTGTAAGGCGGGTTTAATGATTCATCCGGAGTTATAGAGAAAAGGTCTAGCTGGGCTCGGTTTCATTTGCCCCTAGCGAGGATCAAATCTTGTTGGCGTGGATAATTTGGGTATTGGTAGGACTAGGCTAGTTCGGCTGTAGTACCCTGCAAGTTGTTGGCAGCTCCACTGCACTCCCCCTCACGCGAAAACCTACTCGATTGGTAGACTAAGCAACTGCACATGCACATGGCCTCCATCATAGTGGACTGTGGAATCTTGTGGGCGCGGAGTCAACGCGGATTCATTGGGCGCAAACCCTCTGCTATCCAGATCATGCCACGTTCGCGTTCCTATTTGGATGTGGAGATTGCCGCGTAGTCGTCACATCGATAGTACATTGATCACCCGAGAGCACAGACAGGAGATTACCACCACGCCACACAAGGAAAATTCCTGTGCAGGTCGCCTTGGGCGTTGTGCCGTATGGACGAAACAATAGACAGGCGCTGGCCATTGCCGTGTTGCGTGGTGCATGCTCGCCCCGCGAATGGCCATTCACGCAGTAGTGTAGGCGGAACCGTTGGATGCGCGATCGAAGATCGGAAGGAAACTGTCCGATGTTGCACCGATGAGTAATGCGACGATACACGAGTAGAAAAGTCAGACAGTGTTCGAGCGCGTCATAGACGAAATGAAGTTTGGGACGCACCCGGCCTTACAAAGGCGCAATGGCTTCGCTTATTCGCTGATTCGCAGGTGGCGGCTAATGCTGGGAGCGCTGAGATCGGATATTTTGGCCCAGCTGGGTAAGCTAGCGTAGCATAAAGACAGACCTTTGTGTGTGGTGTGCTGCGGCCTTGATATTGATTTGTATCGGTAGTCGATAGCTTAGCATAACAACGAATAATCACAAGCGTCGTGGTACGAGGGAGGAGGCAAGGGGGCGTTTGGGATGAGCCTTTGATCCCTGGCCAATTGCGGCAGGGCGGTACTTATTATTACCCTTCCCATACAAAGATTGGAGTATCGGCGCGAGTCGTGCGGATTGTGTGGACGCGTATTCTAGGGTTATGCGCCGCGCCCGGGTGACCACACTGTGCGTTTTGCTCCAGTTTTGGGTCCTGCTTCGACGGCGCTGCTACTTGCTTACCCGTCGCCTCTTGCCCTTCCACGTTGCAACATCATCAGTCATGCCTTACGCTTCCACCCTCACCTGATGCGCGGATCCTGCCAGTACATCGGCGCCCAGACATGCTTAGAGTATTAGGGTAGTACGTCGGCCGTCTGAGACTGGAACCCTGACTCCGCAAAGAAGAAACTTTTTCCAAGACAAGTTAGCACCCCTTTTACCTTTTACCGAACGACAATCCCAACACATCATCCTCGTTTTGGCGCCACGCCATCACATTCCATCTTCATCATCACTTCCCATCGACATCACTTTTCCTTTCATCGTTGTTGTCGTGCCCATGCATCGCCATGAGCTCCAAGGACAATTTGGCTTTGGACCTTGAGCATGGCGTGCGGCGCTGGGACAGGGCGCGCTGGATCAGCGTCTTCTCCTCGCATAATCCGACCATACGCGAGGTCACAGAGTGTCTGGGCTTAGGGCTCTCAGCGTCCAGCTCCACCACCAACCGCGGCATTCCCAAGTTCGACAACCCGGACTACCGCAAGTTGTCGAGCGAGGTCACCAAGTTGAGCAAAGAGCTGCCAAAGGAGAGAGATGCGCTGCTCGACTTTGCGGCTGATCCACAGAGTCTCGATGTCGAGCTCGAGGAGCTGCTCGGAACGTACGGACCGGCCATCTGGAGTAAGGATGCGGATCGCACGTGCTTACTCACCCCTGACCCGACGAAGAAGACTTACAACAAACATCTCTACTATGAGGAGCAGGAGCACAAGGACATGTAAGTTGATGATGGTGGTGATGTTGCGCCCCACGCTAAGCCCGCTGTAGTCTCAAGGTCCACCTGCATCGATGGATCATCATCAAAGCATGTTACTACATCCGCAACATGAAACTTAAGAGGCCCTCTGGCGCCAATGATTATGACACACTCGCTGACATCGATGGCGAGTCACAAGTGGTACGTGCGTGATCCGGCATGTCTACAATCCATACTGATCATGCAGAAGTCGCCGCACGGGACGCCTCATGCGCTCACTCCCCCCGAGCATGATGCCACTCCTGGTAGCGAGCTAGATGTTAAGCCCGTAAACGGCAAGAAGAGAAAGAGCGAGGCTTTTGGATCCTTGTCAGATGGTGAAGAACATTCAGCTACGCCTAACAAGCGGCCATATAACACGATGCCGATCAACAGGAGAAGCAAAAGCCCTAGGAAGTCTCTACATAACCTGCTTCCCGGTAGGCATGGGAGCATTGAAAACGTCCCGCCACTGCCGAGTCAAAAGCCTCATCTTTCACCTTCGCCAGCTAACGGCGCCGAGCCTGCTAGACTACAGCTTAGCCCTCTGTCTAGCAATGATGTTAATGGTATCACCAGACCGTCAAGCACTACCCCAGCCCCGGCGGTAGGCGGCGGCTTCACGGCAGTGAATACTAGCGGCTTTAGGTCCGTCAACAACACACCACCTGTGAGAGTGCCATCCCGGAATGCTGAACGTACGTCGCCACGAGAGCCACAGCATGCCTCTCCATCTCAACCTCAACATGGTGCTCGCAAGTACACTAGCCCGTACGACCCGGTGGTGCAGGATACCCCGGCAACGAGGCAAGCCTCCGAGACTGGTTCGGCTGCTCCAACTGTCTCCACCCCTGCTGCTGTTGCTTCTGCCGCACAAGGTATTCAAAGCGTGAGTTCGTCTGCCGATCGAAATTCACACAGTCGCCGAGGCTCCCCAGCGCCTCAGAGCTCGCATCACGCACACATAGCTCCACAGCCCCAACCACCAAGTCAAATGCCAGCGTCACAAGCAACACATGACAGATCTCATAACCAAATTCCACCACAACCACAGGTGTATCCCCACCCAGTTCAAGGCGCACCAGACAGAGCGCCACAGCCGGTCCATGCTCGCATACAAGCACATAGTCGAGCCAGTAGCCCGAGCAATCATCCCACTAGTCGCTCCCTTGCTCCTCATCCTTCCAGTAGATCCAACACTCCACACGCGCAGGTCGCATCTATTCAGCCGCCACCGGCATCTAATGCGCCTATTGCACCAGCTCCAGCGCCAGCTGTACAGACTGCACATGCATACGGCATGACCCTTGTACCAACACAAGCACAAGTACCACCTACTGCATCCAGCAACCATCCGCCTCACCCTCACCCTCAGCAACATTCTGCGCCGTTGCCGCATCAACAGCAGCCGCGTCACCCACAAGTGGTTCTCAAAAGCCAGCCCGTCGAGGTTCCTCAAGTATTGCCGCAGCGAGCAGTCGCCGTTCCAATGGCTGAGCTCCGTGTTCTTCAGTGCGACGTGACGGCTTCGCTGCTTCAATGGCTTTTTCCGAAGCCGGCAATACCGCAGGACGAGCAGGCACTTCTGCACCGCATCAACACCCTCTGGTACCACGGTGAACCAATCTTCCGTCCCGAACTCGGTGGCCACTACGATTTGGTCTCACACGTCCTGACCTCTTGGCTGCAAGAGCGATATGCCATCACTTCTCTTCAGCACGCACTTGCTACGCAACCCGGCGTTCCCTCTTCGTCCACTGCGCTCGTCGATCGATTGCTAGCTATGAACGACCTGCGCGCGATGCGCCTGAAGTGGAAGAACATGAGCCCAGTCGACGGGATGAGCCCCGAGGACCTGCTGGTGCGCGCATTCTGCGTGATGACGATGACGGAGAACACGGAATTTGTGTTCAAGGAGGGGTTGAACAGGCTAGAACGCGGCGTATTTGAGTTTCTGAGAACGGAAGATGCAAAGATTGTTATGCACCGGCAGTAGAATGGGCTTTGCTCTATTTTAATTGTTGATTGCGCTGAGAGGCGTACGGTCACAAAAGCGTGTGGCATTCTTTTTACTTGTTCTGCATCTGTTTAGCGATGGCGTTTGGGAGATTGTTTGGGCAGACTTCAGTGTCCTGGGCTTTGTAAAAGCCTTGCTGCTCGTGGTTTTGTTCTGGGCAAATTGTCTTATTAGCTTGATACATGTATTGTAGTAATGAGAATGGACGGGGAGGCATAGAGGAGACGAAAATTGACCAGATGGAGTTTCTGGCTATAACAAGATCGTTAAACGCCATAACGAATCACCCGGACCTTCTTAGCTAGGTGTAGATGGTCCCAAAATAGTCTGCACCCAGATGGTGGGTGCAGCATCTCCACACACGTGTGGGGACCTTGCCCCGGCGCAGCAGCGTGAGATGAGGCCCTGCACGTCACGACTCCACCTCGACATGTTGGCTCACGCGCTTCCAACCGTAACGACATGGCGTCTCTACTTCACAATATAAGCAAGCCCATGCGATGCCGTCTCCCGCGTGCGACGTCAGCTGCAGCTCGCGTGGCTGCCTTGTGTAACTTCAACCTGGGACCGACCGTCAGCCTCATGTGCCTAGTCGCCTCACCCTTCACCGGCCGCGCCCACGCACCCACGCACCCACGCAGTTATGAGAGGCCTCATCACACTTCCACCGCGCGAACCTGCCACGCGGGTTGTCATACGGCGGGTTTCCATAGCGAGCATATGAGGTCATAAACTGTGCAGGGCGCAAGTGTTGCTACAGCATATTGAAGCTATGGTACTTCGACTCTTCACACCGCCTGGTACGTCTTGAGCACTGCATGGCACGCTGGGAATTCCTGAGTTCTGATTCATGGCACAGGTGAAGGAGAGCACAAGCTCGTCCCCAAACGGCCAGATCCTCTCGGTGCGAACGCGACGCTGCAATATTCGGTCATCGGCTCGACTGCGCTAGCTGCTACGTATACGTCCTTTGCTTCACATTGGAGACAACGAGTCACTCCCTCGCAACCCGTCTCGAAGACGGCGTTGTTCATACGGTCGTCTGCGAGGCTGGGGCTGTGGGTTGGAGTAGTGGGAGCTGCGGTCAACTATTATTACTACCACGCCTTCGTGGGAGTCGTCTTCTCGGAAAAGAAGCTGAAGACTAAGCCATGGAGGCTATACAAGTGGACAAAGAGGCGCACAGTCGATGATGGCTGCTTGGCTGGCGCGGCCGTCGGACTCGCTGCGTCCATACCTACGCTGTTTATGCGGCGGCCAGCGATACCACGGTGGACACGATGTTTGGGCATGACGAACATCGGCGCGTGTGCCGGCATCCTCGGAGCACACGGATATCTGCACTACACGGGCGAGCGACAACGGGCGTACAAGCGACTCGATCGGAGGCTGAAGCGGAGATCGCTGGAGTTTTGGGCGATTTTCTGGGATAAACCGTTGATGGCCAAATTCAACCCGCTCATACAGCAGTATATTCGGCACAATGGGATATGGTATACTAGCAATCTTCCAGATACCGTGTTCGAGCAGCCGGAAGAGTACGGCAGGCGTGTTAGGAGGAACACGGCGTCGACCTCAGCGACAGACGCAGCCCCATCGGCTTCGGCTGAGCCCTGGGAAGACGAGCTGCCATACTATACCCAGCCCTTCGACTATGCCGACGATCTCGCCAAGATCAACGTGGAATCCACACGCGCGAAGATGGATGAGCTAGAGGCCGAGAAGGAAGCTTTGTTGAGGGAAGGGGAATACATCCTATGGGTCAGCGCACAAAAGGAGTATCACTACTGCCATGCCAAGGCCATGGACGACGACGAACGCCTCCGCCGCTTACAAGAAATCATGATCTGTCAGATCTCGTACAACCGCACACAAACCGCCGCCTGCGCCATCGACAACAAACTCGCCCAATGGCGCATGTCGCTCCAGCACAAAGCCGTCACGGAAGCCCATCCAGACGGCGACGACGCGCTGGAGTCGTGGCTTCCTCCATCCGCCAAAGGTGGATACGCAGACCATGATCCTACGCTGGCGATGCAGGAGATTGAGCGATTTCAAACGCAGATCGCGGCTGAGGTCAGGAGGTTCGAGGAGCTGGTGGGGGATCAAGCGTATTCGAGGGAGCAGCGGGAGCGGTGGAGACGGGACCTGGAGGATGGGAGGACGTTGTTGAGGGCGGCGGATATGATCTTGTGGGAGTTTGAGACGGTGAGGATGGGCTTGGAGAGGAAGATGATGATGACGGAAAAGGAGAAAGAGGTAGAGGTAGACGTGGGTAAGGTGTCGTCGGGCGGAAGTGAATCCAGCGAGGGCGGTGTAGTCGCGACAAAGGTCACAGCCAATGCAAATGCTAAGGAAACTGGGTCAGAGGAGGAGAAATCCGATCAAATACAGGCTGGCAATGGGAATGATGGGAAGCGGTCTACGGGGGGGTTGGAGCCGGATAAGCCATGATGGTACTTTGATAAATATATATTCTTCATATGGAGATCTCAACGGGCAGCTCTGTACGTCAACATGCGAATCATTGATGCAGTACACTTACACTCGGGAGGGTCACTCTGGAGATGAATGGGGTGGGCTTGGAGGTGCTGGATAAGCAGGTTGAGATGGGGGGTGGGGAGTGGCTTGTTGGGGGTTTATGGAGTGATGAATGATATGTGAGTTTATGAGCATAGCCGAGGGGAGAAGACGTGGCTGAACCGATAGTCGGCGGTCATGATGACCGGACATGCATCTGGAATGGGGTGGGTGTTTGCGGCGCTGTTCGATCAGTGCAGTGTGCATTGCTAGCTTGTATGTCAGCGTACCTACATCCCTAATCAGGAGCAAATAACCCACCTAGGTGATCTGCACGATTGCACGTTCGAGTTACTCGGACTTTGTACAAGCAGTATGACTCTTTGCTTTTCAGGTTGAGCAAGAGTGAAAGATGCGGTCCCGAGGGGCACGTGACGAAGTGAGCAGACACGCAAGCAAGCATAAATCACCGCAGAGTCCTGGTTGTGGTTCTAATAGTAATGTTCAATGATTAACCATCACGCTTCAACTGTACGATCAAACATGGACGATTCAGACCAAGGCTCGCTGCCGGTGCATACCGCTGAAGTGCTCGAGGGTAGGATACGCGCGGGCATACACGCGGATGACGCGACCGCAGTGCGAGATTCGGAGACATCTTTGACAAGAGGAGTCGATTCAAAGCCGCCGAGTACCCAAGATCAGCCTCAGCGATCGGAAGCTAGCACGGCATCGCCTGCAAGCCCCAGCATTCCCGCCCTCCCCCTATCCACCCTCCTCGCCCACCTCGGCCTCTCCCGCACCGCAACCTTCCGCTTCGGCGTCTGGAGGTTTTCCAACGCGCACGTAAACGGCCTGGCCAACGCCGTTGCGGCCATTGCCGACGCGCTTGCGCCTGCAGACGTGGATAGGCCCGAGACACTTCAGCCTCATATCGACGCCTTGCTGGACGATTTCGGCAAGCGTATCTGGGGCAAAGATGAGGAGCGGGAGTGGTTGGTGAAAGCCAGTGATGGGGTGCAGGGATATGAGCGTGATTTGGTGTATGAGGACCGCGAGGACTGCGAGACGATTCGGCGGTGCTTGGGGGCGTGGATTGTCTGGAGGGCGGTGAACTCGTTTCGGTATCAGAAGGCTAAGATGCAGGATTTGCCGGCGCGGGAGAACGTTGGGGAACGCAAGTTGCTGCGCACGGATACGCCTGGCTTGCAAAACGTGGCTGGGCCGATGGCGATGCTGGACCTACACAATGGTACGGTAGAGGCGGAGAAGGGACATGGGAGTGTGACGGAGTTGGCAGGAGATGTCTCGACTCCGGGACTGCTGTCGGTGGAGGATAATGTGGAGCCGTCAGTGGCTCCAGCCGCAGGCTTTGAGCCTTCTCCGACGGAACCGGTCTGCGTAAATCAAGTGATTATGGACTCGTTGGAAGAGGATGCGAACGCCACAGAGAAGCCTTTGACTAGCCTGGAGCGAGACGATAGGACGCTCACGTTTTCGCCGTCAGTGGAGCAGGCCAGAGAGTCCTCGGTGTCGGTTGCTCCTGAGGACAGTGAGACATATCTTACACAGACACTCTTGCCATCCAAACTTCACCGGGTTGCAGAACCGAGCAACTTGTCTGGTACACTACCGACATTGGGGATCGTGGCCACTCCATCATTGCTCATAGAACAGCCTGGAGAAGAGCCGAGTGTCAACGTTCCTATTCAGGTTGACATTGAGGTCACTTCCAAGCGAGCGGCCGAAGGTTCCATAATTCCGTTGAGCGGGGATGGAGAGGCCACTGAGAACTTGGCAGAGGAGCTGGGAGAGATGAGTGTTCAATCTGATCCTCCGCCGCCGGCAGATGAACATATGGATGGAGCAGCCGATCCATTACAGAACGGAGACAGTGCTGGCAAGAAGACGTACGCGGCGCTCGCGATCTTTGCGGACAACGATACATCAGCTGCGCCTGGACCATTGAAGGACTTCATTGAAAAGTGGAATGATCAGACTAAGCTTGGCGTGAACGTGGTTATCAAGACACCTACCAATGTCTTGCAATCCCAATCAGAAGCTGGGCCCAAGAAATTCATACCACGCAGGAAATTGCCGCTGAATGAGTACTGGACCGAGTCAGACTGGCGAGGTTTCACCCTCAAGACTGGCGTTTCCATCACAACGCTCCTGTCCGCCATAGGACTTCCAATCCGTCGCGTAATCACGGGCGTTGCCGTCAAACATCCCATCGGCACCATACTTAGCGAAGAAGTAAATCATCTCGCCACCACGCTCTACGCGCAGTTATCAGCGGACGACTTAGTACTTGCTGCCGCTGATAGCAGCTATCTAAACGATGAGATTGACGCTTTGCTAGATGAGTACGCACCGGACATTTGGGGCATGGATGCAGACCGCTCTCGGCTCTTGAAGCCCGGAACGGATCATCAGTATCCGAAAGCATTGGTGTACGAAGCCGATGAGGATCGAAAACTCATCTGGTTACATTTACACCAGTGGATCTTCAAGCGGGCATTTGATGAGTTAGTCAAATTCGGTGACACGGTAGAGGCGCGGGAGCGTGCGTTGGATTCTCTTCCGCTCACGAGTTCTGATGGAGCTGCCTGGGTCGTACCTGATAGATTTAACGGCTCCGCTTCGACTACGCAGCAGGTGGAATTGGAAGCCACTAAATCGAAGTTGAAGGTGCCTGTTAAGGGAACGTTCACGACTCCGCCTTGGGACCGCCACCAAGCTCCCTCGTCTATACGGCAACGCAACCCAAGCAACACTGGCACCACACAATCGCCGAAACGGAAAGCACACGCAGAAGGAACCTTGCCCCTCCGAGTCTCTTCAAAGCGCGCACGTCTACATGACACTAACCACGCTACCGGACGTCTCTTGACACACGCTTTCCTCGCCTATCTCAAGGACAGCGCATCACACACCCACAACGAACCCGCACATCTAGACAAGATCTCAAAAGAGCTCGTCGCTTTAACTCCAAGCCTTCCGAAACTTCTCGGCGGGACCCTCTTCTCGACGTCCTTCCAAACCGTCTTGGACGCATGGATCACATACCGCAATGTCGTGCACCGAGTCCACCAACGCTTCGCCTCATCAACCACATCAAACGCCACCACGAGCCCGATCAGAACAAAAGTCTTACACTCCCGGTATCTCACGCAGCTCCGACAAGCTCGCGACGCGTTCTTGCTCGCAAACGAGGACAGGGAGTTGAGTAATGAGAGCATCATTTGCATGGGTTTTGCGCGGCTGCAGGAGTCGGACGAGATGAGCGAGCAGGTTGAGAGCGAGGTGCGATATGGATTGCAGATTTTGGAAGAGCGAGTGATTGGGCTGGCGGAGAAACTGAAGGTCGGTGGAGGGGCGTGGGTTGGAATGGGGTAGTATTGGGTCGCGGAGATATGGACATAGTGTGCTTTTTGGGAGATTAGGGATGGAGAGTGTCAAACGGGGGAAGAGTGATTTATAAAGACGGTTTCTTCCACACCATGAGTAAGTACACCGGGTGGCACGGGTCTAGATTGGAATGGTTGTGGTGGGTAAAGTTGTGGGCGTTATGACACGATGGCTAGAATGCACGACACATCTTCGCCATGAGCGTTGCGTTACCAAACTAAACATGCTCATCTACACCTCGAGTATCTTGAAAAACGTCATGAGAACATGTCCGTTTCAGTCTCTGCTTTCGAAGCAGTACGTGCTTAGCTAGTATGATCTAAAAATCCCCACTACTGATTCCCTAAGCTTACTTCCTACCAACTGCACCAAAACAGTCGCCAAAGTCTCAAGACGGCTTTAGCATGGCTTTTGCGTATGCTGCCATGAACA
>TARA_R110002003_G_scaffold129_7_pt1 | contig 49279 bp, 47 predicted proteins | sample TARA_R110002003 | Tara Oceans TARA_R110002003 (sample SAMEA4396441) | marine metagenome | biome: Westerlies Biome; feature: [SRF] surface water layer (ENVO:00010504); material: water (ENVO:00002006), including particulate matter (ENVO:01000060) such as... | depth 5 m | reverse complement strand
CGATCCTTTGCCAAAAGCCAACGTGGAGTCTGAAACTCAGTCAGCATACTGTGCGCATTATCGCGCAAGAGGGTGACTTGCCTCAGGGAAGAACATGATCATAGCCATGACGATGGAGGGGAGAATGCATTGCACGACGGTGGGTAGACGCCATGCCCAGGACGCGTTCGCCATGTGGAGATTGGTTCCGTACGTCGTCCATCCAGCTAGAATATTTCCGAGCCACCTGGGAAAGTCAGTGTATATCTCACATGCATTACATACATTAGAATCTGCCTACCAGAAATTGTTGTACATGCCAGCCATTGTGCCTCGGTACGCGGGATGCGCAAGCTCGACGGTGTAGGCTGGACCGGCGGCGGATGCAATTGATGCACCGAAGCCGAGTATGAATCGACCTCCGATGAATTGACCCATTTCGTTGGCAGACGCCTGAATAGCGGTTCCAACCAGCACGAGCAAGCAGCCAACAAAAATGCAGACACGACGACCATACCCATCTGCAAGGAGGCCGCAAAATGGAAATGCGCATATCTGACCAAGATTGTAGATGATGAAGATGATACCAGTCGAAGATCCCTCGCCAGTCAAGTTGAAGGTGTCCTGATAGGCTTTCATAGCATTGATTGCACCCATCAAAGAGGAGTCGAAGCCGTTCAGTGTCGAGACGAGGTATCCGACGCCCATGATTCCGTAGAGTTGAATCATGCTACGAGAGAGCAGCTTGGGCTTCTGAGCCTCCAAAGCGGCGGCTGAAAGGGGTCAGTATCATGGCCAAGCATACCTTTCAAGATTCACGCGGTTATGGACCAGATTTGAGACTTACCAAGAGCCACTGAAGCAACATTGGCCTCTTTGATATGGCCAGACTTTTGCAGATCATCATCAATCGTGTTGTGACGTTCCGTCTCCGCACCCACATATTCGTGCTTTTCCGACATGGCCGATAGGGACAACACAGCAACTAGATTGAGAAAGCAAGGACGAATATGCTCATCCGAAGAACCGACCTCGCGGATAATGAGCGACAATTTTCAGTATCCGGGGTAGTCGACCGATTTATACAGCTAAGGTTGGTTGCAAGCTTCTCCGCGTATTATACGGCGTGCCGACCACATAGAGCTACACCGCGGCATGTTACCATGCTCAATATGCCCCGATGCCCGAATCTTGCTGGTGAGGATCAAGATCGCAGCCACCCCGCGTGCCAAGTGTGCTTGGGAATAGCAACAAGCGCACCGCATCGAAGACGTAGCAACTATGCCGGCTTATGAAGTGCTTAATTGCGCCTCTATGGAGCACTTTGCGGCCCAAGTCTGCGGATACAGTACCCTAAAGAGGGCGGTAGCGGAAGGAAGTCCAAAACGATGGAAGATATTTGCAGGCATTTGCATGCTGCGTCGAGCTTGTTGAGTCGTAAGGCAGGTCTTTCGGTCCGTCTTTGAATCGTGCAGATGTTTGGAGGTGGTTGCGGGGAAGGATTGTGAGGTTTCAGGTTAGCATGCGGACCAAGGAGATCAATTCGTGGAGAGATCCGGAGAAGAAGTGGGGCTTCAACAGACATTATGTCGATCTACTCCGAAGCAGGAACGGACGATGCCTCTTGCAGAAGAAGTGCCGTGGATCCGAAGAAACCCCGCCATCGCGCAAACAAACATCCGATGTGAGCTCAACATGCAAGAATCACTGGCTCAAGCCATCAGCCAAGGCATCATTGCCGTCCACCTGAGAAGCAACTGTAGCCTTGGCTTGGTTGCGAGGATGCGGGCTGCTTTCCCGATCTGTACAATCCATTCCTTTCAGCAAGTGCTGCTGTGGAGCAGCAAACATTTCGCGGAATAAGAGCAAGTGAGTGTTGTGTCGAGACATCCTCACTCCATCTCGATAGCGGCCAGCATGGCTTCAGGTTCATCGCCAAACGAGGTTCCGGATTGGAACAACCTCAGTATCCTCCACAAGAACACATTACCGCCACGTGCATACTTCCATAACTACACGTCAGAACAAGACGCGCTCACATATAATGTGAATAAATCCAAGACGCTCAGTCTATCCGGGACGTGGAAATTCGAACATGCTTATTCGCCATTTGAAGCCACAGAGGGCTTTGAAGCACCGACCTTCGACACCTCCAACTGGAGCGACATCGCCGTGCCTGGGATGTGGCAGTTGCAAGGATTTGGAAAAGGACCGCAATACACGAATGTGCAATATCCCATTCCTGTCGATCCTCCCAACGTGTCCTTCACGGAGAATGAGACCGGATCTTACATCAAGAAGTTCGAGATACCGCAGGAGCTGAAGACTAGCCAAATACGTATCAGGTTCGAGGGCGTTGATGCTGCCTTCCATGTATGGATGAATGGCAAACAGGTTGGCTATTCTCAAGGAAGCAGAAACCCTGACGAGTTCGATGTGACGGATTTGGTCAACGTCGACGGCGAGAATGTGCTCGCAGTAAGGGTGTATCAATTCTGCGATGGGACCTACATCGAAGACCAGGATCAATGGTGGCTCAGCGGCATGTAAGTGTCGTCACTCTTCCAAGAAGTAACCAAGATTGATAACGAAAGATTCCGTGATGTTTCCATAGTCGGGTTTCCGAAAGACTCACGCATTGACAACGTCTTTGCGCAGACCCTTCTAGATGCTTCTTACACAGACGCCGAACTCAAAGTTAGGGTCAGCACTCAAGGGACTGGCAAGGTCTCAGTCAAGGTTTTGGATGCGCAGAAAGAAGCGGTTGCATCCTCGGAAGCGGACATTGACAAGAACGGTCTAACCGAGCTCAGCATTGCTGTGAAGAAGCCATTGAAATGGACCGCAGAATCTCCCAACCTTTACCACCTTATTGTATCCCTTGGGACCGACCAACACATCACCCAACGAATTGGCTTCCGGCAAGTAGAGATGAAGGACGGACTTATCAAAGTCAATGGCAAGCGGATCGTGTTTCGCGGTGTCAATCGCCACGAGCATCATCCCAAATTTGGCAGAGCAGTGCCACTCGACTTTCTAAAGCAAGATCTATTGACAATGAAGCGCCACAATATCAATGCCATTCGCACATCTCACCAGCTGAACGACCCACGACTATATGATTTGGCTGACGAGATGGGCTTCTGGGTAATGGATGAGGCGGACCTGGAATGTCACGGATTCGAAACAATCGCTGATAAGGCCCTCTCGCCCACCGAGCGGGAAATGCCTTTCCGCCAGCGTCAGCTTCTTACTAGAGCAAACGCTGCGGAGTGGACCACCAACAATCCCGATTGGACTCAGGCGTATGTCGATCGCGCTGAACACTTGGTGAAGCGAGACCAGCTGCACCCCTCCATTATTGTGTGGAGTTTGGGTAATGAGGCATTCTTCGGCCAAAACTTCAAGGCCATGTACAAGCACATCAAAGCGTACGACAGCAGACCCATCCACTACGAAGCAGACATCTTTGCGGAGACCATGGACATGTACTCGAGGATGTACCCTCCGGTGGACGAGATCATCGAGTTTGCTAACGATCGAAGCAAAACCAAGCCGCTCGTGCTATGCGAGTTTGTGAGTTCACTAGCTGGTTACTTTAGGGTCTAGCTGACATCTAACAGATACACGCCATGGGCAACGGACCTGGAAACATCAAGGAGTATATTGATGCTTTCTACAAATATCCCACTCTGCAGGGTGGTTTTGCATGGGAGTGGGCTAACCATGGCCTTGTTACTAAAGATGCAAAGACCGACGAAGAGTTCATGGCCTATGGCGGCGACTTTGGCGAAGAAGTGCATGACTCTACCTTCGTCATGGACGGCCTAGTCAACTCGGATCACACTCCAAATGCAGGCCTGACGGAGTACAAAAAGGCTATTGAGCCAGTGCAGCTTCTCGAGACGAGCGCAACGAAGGCGAAGTTTGTGAATAGGTACGACTTTATCAGCTTGGATCATCTGCAATGCAAGTACACCGTCGCCTCCGAGGCCGACAGCGATGGAAAATTTAGTGTTCTCGACCTACCTTCCGGCATTGCAGCAGGACAAACCTTCGAACTGGAGCTGCCCAAGATCGACGGCCTCAAGGGTGAAGTCATCCTCAACATCTTCTTCAAGTTGAAGGACCGCACACCCTACTTAGAGCGCGGCTTCGAAATCGCCACCGCGCAAATCGCCCTCACGCCAGTTGCGCCCCTCCAGCTTCCCTCCTCCACAGAAAGCAAGCTCGATGTCACTCCTTCCCGCAACTTATTGAAAATCACATCCGAAAAGAGCGCATGGGAATTCAACACCCTCCACGGCACGCTCACATCCTGGACCCAAAACTCGACTCAACTCATCAACAAGGCCCCCGAATTCGATATCTTCCGTGCCCCAACCGACAACGATATTCCCAAGGACGGCTGGGACTGGACCGACAAAGCCCTCCATCTCGCTAAGATCTCGACTCGAAAAGTCACTTGGTCGCAGCCTTCGCCCGATGCGCTCGAAATCATCGTGCATCAGCGTCTCGGCCCGCCCACTTTATCCTGGTCCATCGAGATGGTGTTGAGGTATACTTTCCGCGCCAACGGTACGCTATCTATCCACGTCGCTGGCACACCAAAAGGCGACAACTTACCACGCACACTCCCGCGCATTGGCCTGGTAATGGAACTTCCCCGCGAGTTCCAGGAGGTGCAGTGGTTCGGTCGCGGGCCGGGTGAATCGTATCGTGATTCCAAGTTCTCGCAAGCCGTGGGGAAATACGGTGTGAAAAGCGTTGATGATCTCTGGGTCGAGTACGAAGTACCGCAAGAATCCTCAAATCGCACGGATACACGCTGCGTTTCGCTGACGAATTCCAACGCGAAGACGACGCTGCTGGCGCAGTTTAAGAGTACAAACAAGAGCGAAGAGAGGGAATTATTTGATTTTCAGATTAGCCATTACAGAGCAAAGGATGTAGCTGCAGCGGGGCATCCGCATCAGTTGAGGCGCAAGAAGAGAGATGATGTGGTGCTGAGATTGGACAGAGAACATCATGGCTTGGGCAGTGGAAGCTGTGGACCCAGGACGTTGGACGAGTATGCGTTGCTTACTGGGCCGTTCGAGTTTGAGGTGGTGTTGCAGACGATTTGACTGGGTGGAAGTGAGGCAAAACATTGGGGTTGTAAAAAGGTGCGGCGTATCATACCGTAGAATCACACTGCTCAGGCGCGAGAACTGGTAGTATTGTCTCTGGAAGGATTGTTTGTTCGAGTTGTGCGATCTGAAATTGCATGTTCGAGAGCTAAGTGGTCAAAGTGGTCTTTGGGCGCCCCTGTCTCACTCCAGTACTCGCGTCGACACATGGCCAGCACGTTCAAAATGAGACAAATGCAGGCAGCCATTGACTCTGCAATCGCGGTGTCGGTAGTCTGGTTACATGGCCGACTTTGCCTGCTAGACTTCGGTTTGTGCTCGATGAAGGCTTGAGACAACGTCTGCGCTATGTCATATCCCTGAACTGCCCTGACCATGCGGCTGAGATGCCAGTGCTCACCTGAAAGAAGGCGAGCGTTCAGATTGCGCCTCTGTCCCTGCACACATGTACGTAGACATGGCGATCCTAGCTGTTTAGCTCCTATGTTTCTGATCCAAGGCGAGTCGTAGATGTTACACAAGCGTAGTCGAGCATATATATTTTACGCCCGAGAACGGATAACGAAGCTCCAGACAAACGCACTTCCACATATCGTCATACCTACCCAGCTGGCCATGGCCTCAGCCCGACCAAGACCGACCTCACTCACCATTTCCACACCTCCAAACCTCTCATGGCGCGCTGCTCGCCCGCCAACGCCACGACGAGCTACATTCCCTCTTCCCGGCACAACATCAACATCCCTTAATTTCGCGAGCCAGGCCACTCCTACACCACCTGTCCCGCCACTATCGTACTGGCTCCCGGACACGCCATCACCGCTGCTTACTCTCGTCTCGCCAAAACACCCGCACTCTCCTATATCGCCACTGAGTCCACACTCGCCCCTGAACCCCTTCCTAATCCCACCCCGGGACCTCTCCGCCCTCTTCCCACGCGCCTCGCCTCTCCTCCCCGCATCTCCTCTCTCAGTCTTCGACCATGCCGTCTCGCCAACCTTCCTCCTATCACGCAGCCCCACACCGACACCCACATTCCTCCTCCCGGCAAGTCCCAGCGCCTTGTCACCGCGCTTTCTCTTTCCGCGCACGCCGCCACGTGTGCCGGAGTTGGTGGCGCACAGAAAGATGTCGGCGGTGGAGGCGGTTATGGCAAGGAAGGGGTCGGTAGCCAGTGCGCTGACGGCGGGCCAAGAGAGATTGAGGTGGCGGAGTGAGTTTTTCCAGTGGCTTGCGGTGAGAAGGTGGGAGGGGATGCAGGAGAGGGACGAGAAGAGGGGGTTGTGGAAGAGGGTGTTTAGGAGATGGACGGGTGTAATAGAAAAAGCGAATGTGGAGAAGGTGGTGAGGCGAGAAGGGTTAGTGGTCTTGAAGGGTGCTGCGATGTGCGGGTAATAGAAAAGAGTGATGAGGTTAGAGCTGTGATGCAATGTGGGTTGCGATGTGTTTGTGTTTGGATGTGTATTGCGTAGATATCTGAATTTGGTCGCGACCTTGTCGCTTGCATCGGTGAGGCTTTGCTCCTCGACACAATGAGCTGGTGGTTGACAAGCCTTCTTTGAGAGTGGTTTGGTGTTGCTTTCTTTGTGATCTTGGACGTTTGCGGCGCCGCGTGTACATATAGTGAAAGCTTTACAGACCATCGCACGCCAGTTGTGTTGGTTTGCTACCATCTCAACAATCATCAGCAAACACCCACTCATGAGGTATATGAGTGGCTCTTATGCCCACATCTGATGGGTATCGGCCTAGTCCAACAAGTTGTCCATTGCGAGTATGCTAGCCTCGTCGACATGTGCATACCCACGAAGCAAGTCTACCGACCAGCCTGACAGCACGATCGCATCGATGGTATCGCATCACACCGGTGAGGTTCGATCAGGCCATAACATGTCGCACACGTGTGCGCGAAGCGGTGAGAGGTGTGCGCCGGTCGCACGATGCCTGGGACGCTGCCTTGCGCAAAGCCAACGACTATATTAGCGCAAGGCACTTCGACACTAAGACAACCCGAGCCCGTGGTCAACCTTGCGGCTGCCCTGCGTCGAGATGGCGCTTTGGTGTTCTGCAAGCTCGAGCAGAATTTTCCATCCTTTGTGCCTGACAGATACGGGCAAGATTCTCGGCGTGGTGCACGTCACGATATTACAAAGGCAAAGGGCTAGCGATAACAAGGTCGCAATTAAAACCGCGCTAGGATCCACAGATACCGCTCTGTAATCCTGAGGGCAGGCCGAGACGACTGTTCCAGAAATGCGTGGGTCTTGCGGGTCTGCCGGAAGGGGGAAAATGCAAAAGTTCGTGTCTGACGGCGATCAGGCCAAGGCGTTCCACTGTCGGTTATTAGTGGAGCAACACCAGAACATGGCACGCGGGTGTTCCAGAGCGCTATTTCGACGTTTTAGCAAACATGCGACAGCCGTGGATCCGCACGTCGTGGCTGCAAGTGCGCTGCTCCGCCTGGACTCGGGATCGCGGCGATGGATACGCGGGTCTTTCGATGGACGTGAGATTGTGGTGTGGACGAGCATCGCGCTTTCTGCTGATCCTACGCTAAGCCGCATGGGGATAGCCGTGTCTGGTAGCAAATGCGAGCGCTGTGATTCGCTGCAGACGCCGCATACGTCGACCGACACGCTGCCTCTGCTGCAACAACGACGTATGAGGAGGCTGTCGGAACACTTATCTGCTGTAGTCTAACTAATTTATTTTCAAAGAGACCTCAGATCGAAGTCATCGACAAAGAGCGCGCTGGACAGCGTCTTATGAAAGCGAGTGCGCCTCGCAGATTGGCGCACCCCACGCGCTGATAAGGGCGCTCGAGGGTGGTGAGAAAAGAGGGTCGGTGATATATCAGGCCTTGGGAGGCAACTGAAACGAGGGCTCGGTGTTGGAGGCGGACTGCCTTGGGATAGATGGCCGCAGATGTAACACGACACTGCCGTGACATGCGCCCAATACGACACGACAGCGCCGCAATCACGGCTGCTTGGCCAGGACTGCTGCCAATAACGCAGATGCTCTCGAGGGCTTCGGATAGTCTCCTGGACATGTCGCTGCTCGACAGTGACAGACGGACACGCGACGCCTCGAGAGCCACCTTCTTCATTATGACACACTGATACGAGCCCCAAGCAAACGACTCCTGGCAACGTATTGTCGCGCGCGGCGCCAGGCCCAGAGAGGCAGGTGCGACCCGCAGCCGAATGATGGGGAAGGCACGTGAGGTGGGCCACACACCAAATCAACGCAATCCGGTCCCTGCGCTTGGCTCCAACCAGGCGCGTCGTGTGGAAAATGCGCTGCAGCGTAGCGCCGAGCCCGGCTTATCTGCAGCATGAGTGCGCAATTCGAGGTTCCCAGACAGGCAAGAGACAAGACGTCACAAGGACGAGGCGCTCGCTGCTGCGCATCCCAGCCGACAGAAAGCGGTGCGGCCGAGGGGGCTGCCGAGGCGCGCGCTGCGTTCTAGAAAGCGAGCTAGAAGGCGCGCGCAGAGCCCTCCAGGGTGTTGCTGGATCGCGCCAGGAGGGCGACGTGAGGGCTCCCAACGGCGCCGTCGCAGGCGTCTTATCTTTCTCTTTTGGGGCTCATCTCCGCCCCAGTTCCCGGGTCTGACCAACGGGCCTCGCATGGTGCTCGCCCAGCGGACTACGCCACCGGCGGGGGAACTGCGATGGGGAGGTCCAAGGTTTGCCGCGCACGCCACCCTGCTAGCGCACTGTGCTCCCAAACGCTTCTCTGCTCATTCACTCGCGTGCTGTCCATAGCGCCAGCCGCCAGCCAATGACGGGCCCCGCTGCCCTATCAGCGCCCGCTGCCGTTCGTTCGGCCACCCACTGTAAAGGACGCACGGGTCCCGCCAAGCCGTCGCCCCGTGCATCAGCAATCGCGAGCATACTGCTACCCTGTCGGTCGCGCCGCGAGCCAACTCGACTTGGAATGGGGATAAATTGCTGCCCCTCTGCTGATCCCAACCACCATTAAAGGCCGCCGACTCCCAGGGTGTGTTTCCTGCTACTCTGTCTCTCCTTTCAACTTTCGCAGACAACCAGTCCACCCACCCACCATGGACCACGAGAAGGCTGTCCCCGTCGACGAGAAGGTCACGCCTGGCCGCGCCCACGTCAATGGCGAGGACCCCAACGATGTCGAGCAGTGGCGCGAGCAGGAGGACTTCATGACCCGCAATGGTCTCAATCTCAAGTCCTTCCAGCGCCGTCCCAAGGGCGGCCCACTCGTCGTCCTTGACAAGTCGATGAAGACGCGCCATTTGCACATGATTGCCATTGGTGGCTCCATCGGTGCTGGTTTCTTCGTCGGTTCCGGTGGTGCTCTTAACAAGGGCGTAAGTACTACTGATTCTTGGTCCCCAAGTCACGCGCTCACATCGGCAGGGCCCCGCCTCTGTCCTCATTGATTTCTCGCTCATGGGAATTATGATCTTCAACGTCGGTACGTGACATTGTGGCGCTCTTGGCGTGCGTATGTGGGACTAATAAGCATTCAGTCTACGCTCTTGGTGAACTCGCTGTCATGTACCCCGTATCTGGTGGTTTCTACACCTACTCTACTCGCTTCATCGATCCATCATGGGGATTCGCCATGGGCTGGAACTACGTCTTCCAGTGGGCTATTGTCCTGCCGCTCGAATTGGTCGTCGCTGGTTTCACTGTCCAATACTGGGACGGCGCCAAGGACATCAGTCTAGCAGTTTTCATCACCGTCTTCTGGGTTTTCATCATTCTCATCAACGTCTGGGGAACCCTGGGATACGCTGAGGAAGAATTCTGGTCATCCTGCCTGAAGCTTTCCGCAACCGTCATCTTCATGATCATCGCGCTTATCTGCGTTCTTGGCGGAGGTCCCAGCAAAGGAAAGTTCGACTCGTACTACGGCGCTCGCCACTGGTATGACCCCGGTGCGTTTGCAAATGGCTTCAAGGGTTTCTGCTCTGTTTTCGTCACTGCCGCTTTCGCCTTCTCGGGTACCGAGCTTGTCGGTCTGGCTGCTGCCGAGACGAAGAACCCCCTCAAGTCGCTTCCCGGAGCTATCCGTCAGATCTTCTGGCGTGTGACCCTCTTCTACGTTCTTGGTCTCTTCTTCGTCGGCCTCTTGGTCAGGCACGATGATCCGCGTCTTCTCGGTGGAGCCTCCAACTCTGATACCTCGCCTTTCGTCATTGCTAGCAAGGATGCCGGTTTGATTGGATTCGACAGCTTCATGAACGTTGTCATTCTCGTTTCCGTCGTCTCTATTGGTGTGTCTGGTGTATACGGTGGTTCCCGTACCCTGACTGCGCTTGCCGACCAGGGCTACGCACCCAAGATCTTCACCTACATGGATCGTGCCGGTCGTCCTCTCTTCTCCGTTGCCTTCGTCCTCCTCTGGGGTGGTCTTGGCTACATGAACTTGGCTGCTACCGGTGTCACCGTCTTCAACTGGTTCGTCGCTCTATCAGGTCTGGCTGCCCTCTTCACCTGGGGATCCATCTGCTTGGCACATATTCGTTTCCGCAAGGCTTGGGCCTACCACGGTCACACCCTGGATGAGATTCCATTCCGGGCTGCTGGAGGTGTTTACGGATCTTGGCTCGGTCTTGCCATCATCCTCATCGTCCTCATCGCCCAGGTATGTAAACTTCCTAAATCCATTTTCAATTTGTACTTATTGACATTCTTAGTTCTACACTGCCGTCTCCCCCATTGGCAAGCGCCTCGGTACTGCTACAGATTTCTTCTCCGCGTACCTTGCCCTTTTCGTCGTCGCTGCTTTCTGGCTTGCAGGTTACTTCTGGAAGCGCGAGGGCTGGCTCCGAACTGCCCAGATGGACGTTGACACTGGCCGCCGTGAGCTCGACTGGGATGTCATCAACGCCGAGCGCGCCGAGATTGCCTCCTGGCCCGCGTGGAAGCGCCTGTTCCACCGCATGTTCTAGACGGTTGTACACTCGTGCGACGCTTGTCGTGTTTGAGTTGCATTTTGAATAGGCATTGTCGTATTTGGCGGAAGAATGCGATGGACTCGCAGTCGTCGCAGTTGATGTTATTTAGCTAAGATGTGTAATGATACCGTCGCTTGAAGCGTGCTTATTCCTGACCTTCATTTTTGCAATCTTGCCTTTACGTGACATTTCTTCCTCACTTCTGACGCTGTATCCCAGCACTCGAGCGCAATGAACTAGGGTCTTTCAGCTGTGTCTGCGTGACCCTCTGCCAGACACTGCGCGCATCCGAGTCATCCGCGCAGGCACATCACACGTGTCCTCCCAAACGCACACCCACGGAACCTCGGCTATCCTCTCCCACACTTTAAATCACCAAATCACACATTCCGCGCAAAAAACATAATAAGACTCCACAGCAGTCAAAATAAGCTTCCCACCAGCCCTACAGCCCCGGCGCCGTGCCGTCCGCAAACAAGCTACGAGCAAAGACGTCCGACGTTGCGATGGCCTCAGATCTGGGTTCGCGACGGGTGCCGCAAACGTGCGGGCGGTGGGGTGGACGCAGGTCGGGTGCGGATGGGTGGTGCTTGGATCAGGGCGCGGGTGCGCCGGGTACTGCCGGCCTCAGGGCTGGGTTGAAATGATGCGCCGCAACGGCACTTGGGATCGAGACATCAGGGGGGGTTAGGGGAAGGGTTGAGTATTTGGTTAATTAATGTGCGGACTTTTGAGAAGGTTTAGGAGGTGTGGGTGTCTTTGGAAGAGGCTGTGGGTGGTGAGCTTGAGAGACAACTGCGATGCGCAATTTGGAAGGAAACGACGAACAAGATGCGTTCGGCTGGTTCCTCTTCATTTGTGATTGCATACGCGCTCTGCGCATGGCGACGTTGGATCGCACAACAATTGCCTCCGTATGCCCAAGGCGCAGCGACCGCGAGGTGGTGATGAACATGGATCTCTAACGTAGCCTTTGGGAAATGAGTTACCTCGGTAAAACGATTGGATCGGGTCAGCTTGGTAATGGTCACATTTGCACATGCAGGCCCTGGAGAAAGATATGGAGAAACACAGTTCTCGTGATTGTGTTCGGGATTTAGCCTTCTAACATCGAACAATACGGGAGTCATATCTTTGAAGACTCGTCGCTGTTGGTCTCCCACGGCTCATGCGCTGCCCGTGGTGCAGGGGTCCCAAGCACTAAAAAGCACTCAAAAGTAAAGCCTCGAGGTCTTGAAAACATCTTTTTCACGCTGAGACTCTAAAGCGCACCTGGTGTCAGCGAAGCGTTTTCGTTGAGAGGCTGTTATACATCAACATCTCTTCTTCACCCACAGGATTAGAGTGCTTGGTAAAGAGCACTGAGCTTTTACATCCCATGCTATGCCTGCTGCTACTTCTACTGGTTAAAGCGACAATCTGGGACGAAATTCACAATTCGTGGTCTTGCAGTTTCGATCTCTTGACTGGAGAGTCGTACAGGCAGACTGATGGCTACCTTTTGGGGTGTGTGTCTGCATGGTTGGTCTCATGACAGCTGTCAAGTGCACGGTCGGAACATCTGTGCATCTGTGCATGCTTGTCTGTGCACTAAGAAGAATTAAAACACACCTTATGATATGCCCTCCGAAAGTGCTTGATGTGATAAGGGAAACGGGGACTGTTAGTGTCCTAGTCGTGTGCGCACAACGCAACAAGCACAACACTGAATTGTCACCGGGCGAATTACCATCACCATCACACTTTAAAGGGTTACAATCATCAGACCGGAACACGACTAGAGAAGAGGCGCTGTTGCTGAAGCAATGAACATCTCCTCATCCTCCTTTTCCATGCTCGTCAAGCTCAACAATGCACTTACCTGCCACAATTCTTGCCTTCCTAGCTCTCCTCACATTCCTCGTAACCAGTGGCGGCTTCTCAAATTCCTGTTGGGATTGGATAATACACACAGACCTAGTCTGCCTATGCTACCTACACAAACAGCAACAAGATCAAGGTCACGACTCTTGATCTAGACACAATCATCAGTAATAAAGATGGGGTGCTCTTCTGGCCTGGGTGAGCGCTTTCAGACATTCCATCTTCTGTCAAGGCTCAGAGTCTGATATTTCTGATAGAGCGAAGTTCACCTATTCGTGCGGTGGGCCGGGGCTCGAGAAGTCCAAAGATGGAACGATGTGGCTGAAGGCTGAGTGTTTCTTGGATATGAGTAGGGAGGAGAAGTCGAAGAAGTCTAAGCTTAAGCTGAGTAAGTGTCGCTGCGGAGGGCTGCTTTGAACGGGAAGCTGATAAAGCTGCTCTAGCTGATATCATCACCAATCGCGATGGGGTGTTGGTGCCGGATTGAGCTAGCGATGTCACTTCCGAGGCGATTTGAATGTTGACAATTTTTGGGATGACTTTTCGCTTCGTTTGCCTTTCTCAAATTTTGGGATGAGTCACAATTTGATTAAGTATAACTAGCTTTGGTGGCTGGTGGTTCTGACGACGAGGAGGAGGACGTGGTTCCAGTGACTTCACTTCGATTTGGGTATGAATAAGTAACGACCGGACAGCAAACATTTCAGCCGAGCCGCCCGATCTAAGCTCTTCTGTCTGTACCAGCTGTTCGGTTTAAGATCTGCAATATTCGACTCGAACGCATGTCCACATGATGCTCTCAGCAACCATTGTCAGTCAGGTCGTGTTCGCACTAACTGTTTTTCAACATCAAATATCGGAGAGCCAGCTCATGTATGCGCATGCACTTTACGCCTCTCAAATGCTTGACATAGTGTACTTGGACGAGTTGCCACAGCCATCGAGCTTGCATAGTGCACTGCCACACGGTTTTTCAACATTGTCTACATACAACGCTCATCGTGCATGTGGAGACGAGATGACTTAAAACTCGCCACACCTGTTTTGTAATTGCATCAATTGCCCTTGAAATTCTATCGAACATCAATAGATACCGATTTTCTCTTGTATTGAGAAGTTTTCAGCCCTTCAGATTCCATCATGAACGGCGCAACAGAACTTCCCTCAAATCCGCCAATACCACTCGTAAGTCAGCTCTTCCTCACCCATGCCAACATCGAGATCATATCTTGGTTTGGTGGTGTCAATCTGATTATGCACACCCCAAACGCTCTCTTCGAACCGCATATCTTCGGCGAACCAATTTTCGTCACGGCATCTGAACAGGCCCATTTTGATGAATATCTTCGGAAGCTAGACAGCATTAGAGCCTCATACTATGAGCACGAATGGCTGCCGAGCGGCGTGCGAATGTTCGGAAGTGAACCGCTTTTAAGAGAAGCTTTCACCGACGTGCTTCTGGACGATCCAAACATGTCTTCAATACCAGAATGGTTGAACCCACTGACTTGGAATGCTCAAAACATGTTTGGACATTTGTTTGGCAGATCACCAGCAGAAGTTGAACTTGTTGACGCCTCAACAGAAATCGTGGGTGATCGCATCGAAACAGCGGAACTTGTCACGATGATCATTAGCCCTGCAGAGGATGCCGAGTGTCCGATTTGTTATGAAGGTGCAGGCGCAGAAGGCTTAGTGAAGCCCTTGTGCTGCGATCATACCTTTCATCTAGGATGCTTGGATGAGTGGGTGAACAGCCCGGCAGATAATGCGAACAAGTGTCCCCTGTGTCGCAAGACAATAGGTCTGGATGAGTTTGAGGTTGGAGCACTAGTGGTATAATGTCGTTGGTAAGGTATGTGAAGAAGAGGCTCATAGCACGACACTCCAAGTAATAAACTGAGGAACTCTTGAAATCTCAAATACTCTCTCACATTATCTGCACAAACTTGAACAAACTCTGCATATATTGCTTCATTTCTCACTTCCGCACGAAGTCTCTCAAAATATCAAAGGTAAGGCCGCACAAGCACCGCATATGCCTAGAGTTTATTCTGGACCGATGATCGTCCAAAACGTGCTACATTGATGAAACTAGACCGGCTGCCGCGCAGTGTTCCCTCCGCTCGGATCTCCGAAGCGACACCATTTCAAAGATTCAAGCGCCAATCCGAACTTCCGCAGACGCTTCAGATACACATTGCAGTTCAGGTAAATTGAGAGGGGTTGTGATAGGACAAGCAGAGGGAAACGCGTGGTGGCGTTGAGTGCAGGGACAGAGGAAGTATGCTTCCCCAGGTGCGTGCGGGCACGGCGTCCATGCAAGCGCGCACAGGTCAAAGGAGGATCATCCAACACCACATCCGCATCCTGCAATTTCGCAAACATGGGTCCAAAGAGCTGTTCAATCGTGCGAAGCAGGCGAAGTTTCGTGACTCGCGGGAGCATAGCAAAGAGCGTGCTGATTGAACGGTGCGAAGCGACACGTGAGCTGGGAGCACATCAGCACACGTGCGGGTGCTTGTGGGCATTATTGCAGCCCAGACGGGAAATTTGCTATGAATGATACATATCACTTCATCATGATGGTGGTACGACTTCCAAGAGTTCCCGACCTTGAGAAGGGGTCATTCTGACACCGTCAAGCTGGAGCATCAGGCGCCGTTGTTGCCTCGCGCCTGGCTCACACCTCAGCAGTCCCTTGAATTCTGCTCATTGAAGCAACAGGCTCTAATGCCAATCCTTCGGATCAGTCAGGTGCGTATCGCCACGATGCAGCCTTCACAGAGGGTTCACCGATGAACTGGAACTACAAGACTGTACCACAAACACATCCTGCTGGTCAAGAGATTGACTACTCCAGTGGAAGGGGCTTAGGCGGCAGTACACCGATCAACTTTTGTGGATGGACTGTGGGGCCAAAAGACGACTACGGTGAGTGGGCAAGCATCGTGAGTGACGAATGATGCGCATGGGAAAATGTCAAGAGAGTGCTGAGGAGAATATCGAACCTCGAAGCCAAGATACTAGGGCCAGAAGCTCAAAGGGTTGGTCAAGGCGAGTGTTGATGGTCACAGCACAAAGGGTAATCTGGACTTAACATACAGCCAAGCATCGCTACCGGATGTGGGCGACATTTTCAAGGCCGCTGAGCAAACAGGACATCGCATCAATCAAGATGTCAACAATCGCGACCCTATGGGCATGGGGATAGGCAGTGTTTGCATAGCAAGGGGCGCACGAGTGACGTCTGGCAGCACATACCTATCACGACCACCACCTAACCTAAAGATCATCGTCGAAACTCCCGTTGCACGCGTGCTTTTCGTCAAGAAGCGCACCTCTGGAGTCGAGTGCATCGATGGCCGGCGACTGACGACAAGAAAGACGTCATTCTTTCCGGAGGTGCTCTGAACACTGCTCAGATCCTGAAACTTTCAGTAATCGGGCCTGCTGCTGAGCTGAGATCTCACGACATTCCAATGATTGGGAAAAGCCTCCAAGACCACTGTTTCTTCACCTTCGGCATTGTGAAGGGAATAGACACAAGTTTGCCCCCTGGATCAGCAGGTCAAAGTTCCACACCGATGGGTTCAGGTCGTTTTCGAGGCGAATAAGGGGGACCTGGGTCAATAGACGATACACGCACCCCGTGTGACCACAATTAGTGGCCCTGGCTATTATAACGGGTCGCAGTTTACACAATATATCTACCGCACTAGCAACATAGCTGCCACGACCCCACAGCCACTTGGGAAACCAGGGTGAACACTGCATATCATCTTCACATCATACATGTAGCAGCATTGACAAGTAATCGAGTCATTCATTCGCTGTTTCAAAATCTCTTCCCTCATCCCCCAATCCCCGGACATCTTATATACATCGCCTTGTGCTCAAGATAATGCTCCATACTCTCGAGCAAACTCTCCCTCCCCGTCCCACTCCCCTTCCAACCCCCAAACGGCAAATCCCAACACCCCGTTGGACTCGTACAATTAATGCCCACCATGCCGCTTTCCAACTTCTTCCCCACGCGGACCGCGCGTTCCAAATCCTTGGTATACAGCGCGGCATACAGGCCAAACTCGGTGTCGTTTGCCTTGGCAATGGCTTCGTCTTCGGTCTTGAATGTGTTGATGATGACGACAGGGCCAAAGACTTCTTCCTTGGTGATGCGGGATTGCTCGGCTACGTCGGTGAAGATTACAGGGTGGACAAGGAGGGAGGGTGAGGCGGTGGAGTTAGCGGTGGAGGTGCTGGTGTCGATTGTGGTTCCAGCTTCGGTCTTGCCTAGCTCAATGTACCGCTTTACGTTCTCGTGCTGGACCTTGTCTGCCTGTGGGCCGTGTGTGGTTTCCTTTTGCGTGGGGTCGCCTAGGACGCGAGCTTTTGCGCATTTGGTGAATGCGGCGATGAAGCTGTCTTTGATACTTTCGGCCACGTAGATGCGACTGTTCGCCATACATGTTTGTCCCGAGTTCCAGTTTATACTGTTTTCCGTTTCTTTGGCGGCTCGTTCGATGTCCGCGTCTTCGAAAACCAGCGCGGGAGACTTGCCGCCGAGTTCGAAGACGACTTTTTTGAGGTTGGATTTTGCGGACGCAATTTGGATGGCGCGTCCGGTGCGTGTTGACCCGGTGAAGCTGAGGGCGCGGACTTTCATGTGTTCCGCCAATGCTTGCCCAGATACGTTGCCATGTCCAGACAACACGTTGATTACACCAGGTGGAAACCCGCACTTCTCGATCCATTGCGACACCTTCCAAGGCGTCAAAGGAGCTTTTTCAGACGACTTGACGACAACACAGTTTCCCGCCGCAATCGCTGGCGCAACTTTCTTCGAGAAGAAAATAAGGGGCGCATTCCATGGTATTATAATAGCGACCACGCCAAACGGCTGCCGGAGACTCATATTCAAGAAGCCAGGCGTGTTCAAGCTAGTATGACCTTGCGGGTACGCAGCCTCGGCGAAGTAATTGAAATGCGTGGCGGCATAGTGTGAATCAATATATGTTGATACCGGTCGACCCATGGCGAGAGCATCGAGTTTCGCGAGTTCTTCCTTCTCGGATACGACGAGTTCGGCCATTTTCTTGAGCGGAATGCCGCGTTGCTGTGGCGAGAGCGCGCTCCATGCTGGAAAGGCTGCTTGTGCAGCCGCTACAGCAGCGTCGACATCTGAGACTGTTGCTTCAGCGACTGTGAAGTCTCGTCAGCCTGGTTCAATTGTGTTGAGCGGGTAAAATACCTTTCGCAACGAGCTCACCAGTATGTGGCGAGAACAAATCGAAAGTTGCCTTGTCACTCGCCGGCACAAGTTTGTTGTTGATGAGCAACTGTGTTTCAATAAGTCCTGTCATCTTGTCTAGTAAATCCGAAAGCTTTCTTCAACGCAATCCCTCACCAATCTCCAGATCATTGACAGAAGGAGTGATGACATTACCCCCAAACTTCTCCAACGGCAATTAGCCACCCGGCAACTAACTCCGAGCCTCGGTGGAGGGGTAGTTCAGGCGATGGTGGGGTAAACCCAATCTAATCTCGAAGGCGAAGCAAGCGTGCCACGCATCTGGTCGGCACTTGATGCCGCAAAATCGCATTGTACGGCTCCATACTACCGCCAATGTGCGTGGACAGTAGAAGTGTGACGGATGCTGATATCCTGCATGCGGATGTGTGATGCGATGCGTGATGGCTGCGCACTTCCGCATGGATAGATGCACACTGCCGCTTGAGGGCATTGCAGCCAAGTGGCAAGTTAGGACCGATACATCGAGCCTCATTGTTGACCAAGATGAGATGGGTGGGAGCTTGAGTGGTACTGATGCCCCATCGGAGCTGTGGTGGTGTTCTCCTAGGCCCAACATAACGAATGCCGATACCAAATTGCGCCTCACGATGATCTACAGACACTGAGAAACACATCTTTATGTTTTATTCTCTGCCACTAGATTCTAGAAAGCAGTCCGACCCGTCTTCACCGTCTTCAGCACCCCCTCATCAGCCAACTTCTCAATCATATTGTACAGCACAAAATCACAGCCCCTCTTCACAACCATATTAATCGTTACCGGCACCATCTCCTCATGAAACGTGACGTTGCTTCGATATGGCACCTGCCCGATCGGAATCGTGAAATCCGCGCACCCAAAGATGGGACAGATATTCGCGCCAGTGATAGCTGCCCCAGGTGGTTTCACAGCAAGGTACGAAGCGGCAGGCGAATCGTTGAGCGACTGCTCGCGGAAACTGGGCAGGCCGCCAGTACCGATGTCGTAGAGTAGAACTGACTCGGAGCATGATTCTGGCGTGCTGTATTGGAGGTTTGCTTCGTACCATTCTACGCCACGATTCTTAGTGACGAGAGCGGCATCATATACTACTTGATTGGTGATGGATTCGTTGAAGTTTCTCCAACCTGGACGCCGAGCCGGATCGATTGGAGGGAAGCGGCCGTCGAAGAGTCTCGCCCATGCTGTGAGAAGGGGCTTTCCGACAACAGTCCATGCCGTCCAGCTGTTGATGACGCCCGTGGATGCGCTCAGTGTGGTGAAATTGCTTGCAACGGGATCTGTCCAGTTCTGAACAGTAGCGGTGAAATTAATTTTCTTGACGTTCATGCCGAATATGCGTGTCATGTTGGCGATGAAGGCTTCCAGGATCGGCTCAGCGGCAGAGTTGTTGAGTGGTAAATAATCTGTGGGGTAGAGTATCGTCTTAGGAAAAGCGTCGCTGTCCGGAACGACCAGTGGGGAGAGTCCTGTGATGGAGATGTCTTGGTGTAGCGGAGGAATGTACCAGTTCTTAGCGAATTTGACCCATTTATAGGGATCGCGGGAAAGACTCCGGCGGTATCTGTCGCAGCTCCAAGAGGAATCACACGTTCCAAAGACATGAGGCCTTGGCTGGGACGTTGGCTGAATTTATTGTTAGCACATCTAACACATACGAGGAACCGACGAACATACCCATAAGTACCGGAGACAGCAGCAGGTCGTCTCATCGACGAACCAGTGTCCGACCCAATCGCATAGTCTAGCCAGTCATATGCAGCGATTGAGCACCCCGCTCCGGAGGACGAGGCGGAACACGTGAGCCATCCATCTCCTCTAGGGTTGAAAGGGTAGTGTTCATCCTGCCATTCCCAGGGATTGGCACCCGAGGCAAATTGAGCCAGCTTTTGCTTGCCAATAACAACACCACCGAGGTCAATGATGCGTTGTATAGATGGTGCCGTCCCATTTGAGGTGGGCGTAATGGTAGCCCACGCTTGGCTTCCTCCTGAGGTCTGGAGGCCTTTGACGTCGTACAGATCCTTAACTGCGACACGTTCACCGGCGAGAGGCCTTGTATCACCCAAAGAGTAGAGTCGAGAGGGCACACTTCTCGAATGTCAGTAGTATTCACTGTTGGGCTAATCGATATACATACGGAATCATTGGATCCCACATCTTAGGCAGGAACACGCCGAGAGGATTGTGAGTTTCCTGACCGTCGTTCGAATCGTAGGCGCCGAAGAGGAATGTACGATAGGTATCAGGATACAGCCGGTAAACAGACGCGACGCTCACCGTGCTATGGCTAAAAGTGGCAAGAAAAGGTCCAGCAGGAAGGCCATCGGTTGATGCAACGGTGATTGTAGTGAATGTGCCTTGACCAGAAACAGATCCGTCAGTGAACAAGTAGCTAGTGTTGAAGCTGGCCAAGTACTCGATGGCTGAGGCGTCCATCGATGCTTTCGTGGTTGAGGAGATGTACAAGCCAGCCAAGAAATCGTAGTTGAACACATCGTCGCCGGCCAAATACGACTCGATTGTGCTCGACAGCAGATCCTTCGATATGGATGATGCATTTGTCTTGATCACCGTGATAGGTACTGATGTCGCAATTGTCACCTCGGACTCCGCTCCAAGAACCACTTTCGGGTGCTTTGTGTTCGCAAGGTACGACACATCCCCAAGGGCGAAGACGGCATCGCCATAGGGGTTCTCAAGAACGAAAGAGTATGGATTCCTCTTGAAGACTGGAGCGGCAGACACAGAAGTGGACGCTAGAAGTGCCGTGAGCAACCCCACCACCAAATGTCGTCCTGTCATCCTGAAGTAGAGGCGTGCTGCTCCCACAATGCCATTGATCCCGCAATTTATACATTTTCGCAGACTCGGCCTTCGCGGAACCGAGGTCGACGATAAGAGACAGCTTACCGTATGAGATGCCTGTTTGAGGTTTGGTGGTGGCTGGGAGTGCAGAAGTGGGGATCAGTTCTGATTCGGGCGTCCGACAAGCTTGGCGAGTCGGATAAGGGTATCTTATCGTAGATCTGGGGACTCATAGTCGAAGGAGCTATTATTAATGTCACGACCTCTTCGACTAGGCTGGGCCGATGCGAGTGCAATTTGTTGGGTTCGGGCTTGGACAATGGGCTGTTTGGGGGAGTCGCTCCGCATTTGTAGAGGTACTAGCAAAGTCGAGATAGATGCAGTTGAAGATAACGTACGAGAAGCCGTGTTATCAAATGGCACAGCGCCTACAGCGCCGATGATGCTTGGTTACAGGTGGAGATCTAGGTCTAGTGTACAAGTTTAGATTGTGACAAAGAGAAGAAACAAATGCTTGACAAGCAAGTCATACACTAAGAAGAGTGGTACGATCTGGCTCGCTACTGGCGTTCATCAGGGTAGACTGGAAAGATTTTCAAGAACAGTCAATGATGATCACCCACGTTGTGTTCTGATCTGTGCCCATATTGTTGGTGCAAAGAATATCCTGGTGGCTGACCGTGCACTCATCTTCCCTGTCCCTCTAATTCAGAAGGCTGCCATCCTCGAGATACCTGTGTGTGCTGGCGACTATGACGATCCCGACTAGAATACGAACGGCCACGGTCAGAATGTAGTCGGGTGTTGTAAGAATGAGACCGTACCTCAGGATACTGTCCATTCGAGTGCGAGCGTGCTTGTTTTGGTTCCACAGAGGGGTTTGGCTGTTGAATCATTTCCTCTTCGTCGCTTCGGTGACGCCAGTCGCTAATTGATGTACCAGATAGCCGTGAAGCGTCCCGAACTTTGCGGGATTCGCGGAACTCGCGGATCGAGATTGCGGCAGTATATTGCTCGAGTATGCTAACGTGGTGGATTAGTATGATATTTGGCTGGATGTGGTGCTAAACCTACTTCATCACGACAGAGCCGCCAACGACGACCCAAGAGAGGTAGCACATTGTGCCGCTGCACTGCTTGAGGTTTGCTTGCATGACGAGAAAGGCGACGGCGCCCCAGAAGACAATTTCGAGACAGCTAATGATGACATTGGCTTTATAGCTGTGCCAGCTCCGGAACTTCTCCACATGGTCGGTCAGAACCATGTAGGTCAGAAGAACAAGGGATTTCGCGCCCTGCATTGGTGTCAGTAAAGCCAGAGGTCGATGTGCGACTATCCTACCATGCCCAGAGCGATTGTGCTTGCTCTTGTCCTTGGTTTATTCTTCATGAACAATCGTGGGACAGATAGACCAATGACGATAGTGATCAGAATGGCTTGAATAATATGGACCGGAAGCTTGAAACGGCTGTCGAAGGCGGGCTTGTTGAGGATGTCAAGGATAGCCATCGTGACTGTGGAACTTTGGCAGCGTGTTTCAACCTGTACTTTTCTCTCCAATCTATTAGAATGAGTTGAGCGTCGTACTGAGGTGGAGATGTGCCGGCTTGGTGATGAAGCGAAGAAGTGTTGTGATGGAATCTTGAGAGCGAGACATGGCCAAGTATATAGCAGTCGGACGTAATTGAACTCTGAATTCGACGTATACTTCCCGGCAAGTTCTTTGACTCCGCCTCTCGCGTGTTGTCGTTGATGATGTTTTGGTACGAGGTTGCGAGTACTGCGAAACCCGAATACGAGCATAGTGCGAGGATGCGAGTGCGAGTGCGACAAAAGTCCGGACCAAGCACGTCCAACCGCCGCTTGCAATTGGTCCACGCGCCAAAGAAGCATTTTCTTCCTCAGCCTTATCGGTCCTGTTTCCGGGACATGCCGTGCTGGTAAGGCTTATTATGAGGAGTTCCAGATCTTCCGGTTGAGCAGCCAATCTTTCGCTCGCATCTCTACAGTAGCTCGCCCAAACGCATACGAATTGGTGAAGAGCAACCCCTAGGCTGAGCCGCAGCTCAGAACACCGACATTCATGCGGATCGACTCTCTCTTTGTCGCCGATGAGGAGGGGTTAGGCTTGCGAGTAGTAGATGTTCTTGTGCTGTACTTGGGCCGTAGTGGTTTCGAGGTTGTTACGCATCAGGTTTAGACACTTTCAGCTGCAAATATCCGAATGCGAAAGCAATACTTCTCACGAGAGTCAAGACTCAGAGCTGGGACGGAGGAGTAGAGGAGAAAGATTGATAATCGATCGGACCGCATTTTACGCATATCATTGGCTTGCGCGGCAGACTGATTCCACTGTAGTCGACAATTGTGCCAGCCACCAAACTTTTACTATCGTAACAAGTATGCGTCGCGATCGCAGCGTGAACCACATCAAAACGGCTGTCTATAACGGCGACCTGGCAAGGATGGCGTCAATAAGCGTGGTTGTTCGATTCCGATATCTATAGTAGGCCACCTCGCGCAGCAGATAAATGGTATACGCATTCAACAACAATCCTCCAAACGTGACCGCCGATCTTGGATGATCGTTAGGATGTAGGGGGTTGTCCCGGAGGGGGCATGTGCGAATGAACGTTTGGCACGGCCGCGTCCCCTATAAGGTTGCCAAGATCACCCCAGTTCCAGTCATTAATGTTGCTGATCGTGAAGTCCATAAAGTCCAGTTGTGCATTTCGATTGTATCGCGCACTCGGATACGCGGTGTTGGCGGGATCCTGCTCAGGATAGAAGCGACCCGGTACATTGTCGGCAAACATGTATGCGCCACTGTTAGTTGACGATTGATGATACGGGTAGGGGGCGAGCTCCTGTTGCTGCTGACTTGCTAGACGCGCCGGGGCAAGTTCGTCATTGGGAGCCTCTGACGAGTTCCGCTGCAGGGTTGGTGATGGAGACTTGCTCAGAGAGTCCGCCATTGAGTGCAACTCAGGCACAATGGACGCGAATTTCTGGATGGTGCCAGGCATATGCGGGTTGCGCAAGTGACGCTGTGCCAGATCGGCGAGTTGCGAGAGCAGTACCCGCGACTCTGACATGTTGGAGTCGGCCAAATTGTTCGAGCAAACAAGATCAAGTACCAATACGGAGCTCGAAGCCAGAGTATACCAGATGTCCCACCAGGTAATGGCGTCAAACCTCCCAATGGATTCGAGTCGAAGCATGATCTGGCCCAGGGCTCGACCTGATTCGGAACAAGAGTCGGCCATGGCCGTAAGCGCTGCATTCGGCGAGTCCCTGCCTTCCTTGGAGAGGGTCGAGGCGCGCGCAAGTAGCGCCGCACGACAAAGCACAATGACGGTGTAGTGGTACATGCCATGCAACAGCAGCAGCGGCCGCTGGAAGGCTGGTGGTGATGTGCCGAGAGCCTCCATCTTCAGGTGCTGGGGTATCGTGTCCTGCCACCGCGCCATGTCCCTCAGGACAGCTGCTGCGGGCGAGAGCGGTCCGACATAGGATTCCTCGCTGGACTTGGCTCGTATGGTTTTGGGCGCACGGCAGGCAGACGCGAGGTGGACAACGAGGCGATTGAACCATTTGCAGTAGTCGGGCGGACAGTAGCTCGCCATGCCGATGATGCGCTCGTTCGGGCAGCTGATCTTGGAGCCGGGGTGCTCGATGGCGCTCGGGCGATCGTAGGACGAGACCTGCATCTGCTCGAAGGCATACAGCGTCCACCACAGCCTCTTGCGCAGCTCTCTGGCAAGGGGCGTCTGCATGGTGCTCACCTTGTCCTGGTGCAGGCCTATTGCGAAGGCTACCCGCACCGCTGTGCCCGTGAGGTTCCAGCAGGCGTCGCGGTGGTTCGTGTTGTGGAGGTGCATGGCGGCCAGCATCATTGCCTGCACGGCCATGACGCTTGATGTGAAGATGACGACTGGCAGGAGGCTCTGCACGCGCCGCCACCACAGCCGCTCCTGGTCGTCGGGGAATGTGACGCGTGCGACGCGGCGGGCGAGCAGCAGCACGCACAGAAAGCCGCACAGCCACGCCGGGTCGGCGCTCCCGGGGCTCGCGAGCCAGGCCTCGTAGGCCTCGCGGAACGACGCCTCGTGCAGCACGGGGAAGTCGGGGTTGATGTGGTCGAAGAAGGCGGCGATCAGCGACTCGAGGCTGGGTGCGGCGTCGGGGCCGGACGTGCGGCGGGCGGCGGGCGACGTGTGGTCGGCATTCGAGGCGGCGCTGGGCGTGGAGAGCGAGTGCGGGTCACTGTCGCCGTCCATGGGCTCCGGGTCGGCGGCGTTCCTGCCAAACAGCACGAACTGGCGGAGGGGGTCGCTGCCGACCAGCGTGCGCAGCTTCACGTGGAAGGAGAAGGAGCTCGCGGGGCCAATGTACTGCACCTGGCCCTGCTGGTCGGGCAGAAGCGACAGCAAGTCCTCGCCCTCGCGGTCGCTGCTGCTCTTCTGCTCGCCGTGGTCGACGGCGGCCGCGTCGGGCAGCGGGATGCCCAGCGAGCGGCCCAGCTCGCGCATCTCGTCCATGTTGGACACGTCGGCCTCCGGCAGCAGGCCCTTGACCAGCGACTCGAGCAGCGCCAGGCGGTTGCCGAGGCCCTCGACGCTGCCATAGAGGCGCTTCTTGCGCGGCTGCGTCGTGAGGCACTCGATGTTGTGCACGATGCAGTAGCGGCACGCGTCCTGGCCGGGCTCTTTTCTGCATTTCTGCTTGCGCGACTTGCACTTGTCGCAGCTCGTCTCGGTGCGCTTCCGCTTGTCGAGCGGCACTCTGCGCGACGCGCTGGAGCTCGCTGCCGCCGTCGGTGTGGTTGCGGTAGCGGACGTCATGGGCGCCGTCATCGTTGCAGCGAGCGGATGCAGGCGTTAGCGAGGCTTGGGCATGTGTGGGCGGCGTGGGCGGAGGGCGTCAGGACGCGGGCGGTAGCATGGCGAGCCAGCACGCGGAGAAACATTGGAGTCGACCGCCGCACACGCTCTTCGCTGATAGCAAACGTGAATGGGTGTCCAGAGCAGACGCAGGGACTGGAGACGTTCCCGACGGCATCAGCAACAGGCTAGTCCCGCCGCCGGGGCTATCGTCTCCTTCCTGCTGGAGCGAGGCTCGAGAGTGGGGAATCCCCAAAGAACCCAGTCGAGCGCCTCACTTCTACGCCGGTGATTGATTGATCGTCAGCTAGTGCTTCTCCAACAGACACCCAAAGCCCTTGATCTGGTCCGATATGCCATGCGTCCTGTACGCGTGCCACACCGTCGTCGTGTTGATGGCAATCACGGGCTTGGAAGTTCCAGTTCCATTGTCGCCGCCACCTTGGCACAGAACAGGTTGGTACCCGCTTGCACCAGAGCCTCGACATCCGGCCCGTTGACGCTGCGGAACGCTTCTTTCAACACCTCTGGCTCGATCATGAACTGGTCAAACTTCTCGTCGCTGTCCAACACCGGATCTCTAATGAGAATACGTCCGCTGTGCCATGCTATGCCAGGAACGAGCATTTGCCCATATTCCGCCTCAACTGCCACATTGGTCGATGGCAGGATAACAGCAAAAGAGCCGCGTGGTGCGAAGTGGTAGGTGGGCATCTACGCTGTCAGTCCTATCAATTCGCTGATTGGCTTGATGATGGTCTTGCTATGGCAGTTCGTGGTGTGCTCCAGGATCCGTGCTAGTTATAGTCGTGCCTTCCTCGTTGACTTCTTTGCAGTTACTCCGCGAGAGCGAACTTTTTATGACGCCCAATCACTCACAAACACGCTCGACGCCCTATCGCCAACGCACCTCGTTCGAGACATGCTCCGAAGCCGTATCGCATGGCTGTTGCCCTCAACTGTGGGTTGGTCGCCATCGCTTCAATGTGCCGCGATTCCGGAAGCATGCTACCGTTCTCCGCCACTCGTCACCTGTGGATGAGCAGGTCCAATCGGTCTGTACGGCTGTTGCGCGATAGGCACGCTGTGATGCGCATGGCCGATCGGATGGATGTACCTTCTTTCAAGCGTAAATTTGTTTTCTGCACGGTCGAGCGTTGAGATGGTCTACGGGTGATGCAGGTAACCGTGGCAGGCTGAGCCGAATACGTCAGTTGCCAATCAGATGCAACAGTGGCATATCGACTTCAGTCTCAGCCTCGAGATGACGACAAAGACTCCAGTCGTCGATATACACTCTCACATATTCCCAAATACGTGGATGTCACTGTTAGATCCCGCACCACACCGCCATATATTAACATCAACGCGAATACATTAGTCAGTCAACCTTGGGTGACTGGCGAACCACTTCTCGCGAATCTCTATGCTGTCACTGCAAAGATCGACTTCATGAAGCAGCATGGCATCGATGTCTCTGTGCTCTCGCTGGGCAATCCGTGGCTGGACTTCTTAATTGCGGAGGATGATAGGGCTGCCGTGGGAGTTGTGGCAGGGGAAATCAATGAAGAGATGGAACAATTATGCCGTGAGCACAAAAGAAAACTGTACTTCTTCGCTACGCTTCCGTCACCACGGGACTGCGTGTCGTACTTCGCCATGTCTCAGTTCTGTCGTCACACCCATACTGCGAGGCGTGGTCATGGGCTACGTAGGCTTCGGTCCGGGCATAGACGATCCATCATATCTTCCGGTGCTCAAGCGACTCGCCGAAGCCAATCTACCCATCTTCTTTCTTCCAAACTATGGCTTACCAGGCGATGTCTTCGGGCCATGCTACGAGCACCTAAGACGTAACGGAAAATGCGATGCCATGGTAAAAAAAGATGCAGCAGACGAGTGCTGCGGAAAGGGCAGTAAGGAGTACCGGAGCGCCATGGGGGTGAATGCGATGCAGTTCCTCACATTGAGTCAATAGCGTCCTGTCGGACTTCAAGACACAAAAGTACAGCAATCTGCTACTTCCACGGTAGCACTATTCATCGTACCATTCGTGCATCTGCTACTGTACCTGGCTGTCTGTGCGAACGACTTCAGCGTTGCGGTCCCGACTCCGAAGGGCAGCCTTACGCTTATGTGGCGGTTCAGGGCAGCAGCGGCAAAATTCAGCCTCACATGTCGAGATGTTTCACGCCTTCGTCAAGCTTCAAGTGGTCGTTGTAGCCCTGAGCAACTTCCTTTGTTAGAGCTGCCACTGATATGCATGATGTCACTTCCCCGGCTGCACCTGCCCCTTTCCTGCCCAATCGCGCTATGTTCTGCTTTCGTCACATCACCGTCTGACACCATCCGACATCTGCAGCTTCGCATGCTTCATTCCCGTCTGGCGCCCGGTGCTGCACACTATCGACGCTGTTCTCGGCATCGTGCATACATTTTACCAGATTCCGTACTCCACCACAATATGTGCTAGCCGATAGACCGCGGCTGCAACTACCCGCCTCGTGATCTCGGCTCTCTGATAGGATCTATTGGCACGGCTATCCCAGCAAACTTGCCACGACGCTTCTCACGCGCGACACAGTGCCGCCATCGCAGCGTCGTTCCGAAGACTCGGGCACACATGGCGGACTAACCGTTGTCCTTCCGGAGATGATTAGTTGATGATGAGACTCTCCATCTCCCGCCCTTATCCTCTTTGCGGCAGCGAAGTCCACGCACATGGTAGTCTGCCGACTTCCTAACCCTGCACGAGGCGGAGAACGGATCTGCACACTACCAACGGGCTTCAATCTCGCGAACGATGGACAACTAACTAAGTCGTGCCTGGATATAGGCCGCCATCTATGTGCTCTCAACCGCGCCTAGTGGTCAGCTAATCCTACACTTCTATGCTCTTGCTGGTTTCCGCCAATATTTATACCTTTCTTTCTACATACTTGGCTCGACAACTGATTTACGCTACGAGAAGAGTAGGGAGATATGGCTGCGCAAGACTTCAATGTCGCTATCGTCGGCGCAGGCATCGGTGGCCTTGCTCTCGCAATTGGTCTCAGCCATCGCAACGTGCCCTTCACACTCTACGAGTCTGCTCCAGCCTTCTCTGCGGTCGGCGCAGGCGTCGGCCTTGGGCCCAATGCCCTCAATGCCATGGACATGATCGACAGCCGCTTCCGCGACATGTACATGAGCATTGCGACTGGTAACCTAAAGCCGGAGAAGAAGCACGTGATGATGGAAGCCATGCGCATGGAAGCCGGCCTAGGTCAAGGAGAAGACTGGTGGGGTCAAGGGGGATGGGGTGCAGAGTACTTCGAAAGGACAGGTGCACACAGGAAGGATCTTCTCGACATTATGACCAGCTTCATAAGCAAAGATGCCGTTCGGTTCAATAAACGCGTCAAGACGATGAATCAAGGGCAGGGGTCAGTAATGCTTACTTTCGAAGACGGCAAGGTTGCTAGGCATGCCGCGGTGATTGGTACCGATGGTGTGAAGGGCTTAACAAGACGCATTGTGCTCGGCGATCGATATCCAGATTGCATTGACGCAAAATACACCGGCAAATTCGTCTATCGCGCGATAGTACCAATGGACGACGCAAAGGATATACTAGGGGATCTTGCCACAGATGCGAAAATGTACATGAGCAAAGGCGCAAACCTTTCAACATATCCGATCAGCGAGGGCCGGGAACTGAATGTGGTAGCATTTAAGCGCGACCCACAGCTATGGACATCACCAGACACAACATGCGAAGTATCACGAGAGGACATGATGAACGACTTCGCAGCCGTCAACCCGGACCCCCGCTTGATGAAGCTACTTGACTGGGCCAAACCGACACGTTGGGGCATATTCCATCATCTGAATACCCCTACATACTACAACTCGCTCGTCTGCATGCTTGGCGATGTTGCCCATGCCGGCGGCCCGCATCAAGGTGCCGGCGCAGGTCAATGTCTCGAAGACGCGCTCATCCTATCCCGTGTCCTCGGCAAGCTGAATGAAAGCATACCTGCGCGCACTCTTTCGACGCCATCACCACAGCGCACACAAACTATCGAAGCCGCATTCCAGGCGTACGACGAAGTACGCCGCCCCCGTGCGCAAAAGCAAGTCAGCACGTCTCAAGCGTGCGGCGAGATATATAATCTTATGGATCCCGGAATCGGGAACGATATTGTCAGATGCGTTGAAAATCTGAACCAGAGATTCGCGTGGATCTGGTTACATGATCTAGCGGCTGACGTGAGGACTGTGGAGGCAAGGTTCGAGGATCTTGCGGAGACGGCAGGAGTGGCAACAGGTAGTGTGGGAAAGCAGGAGACCTTGAGCGCAAGGTTGTAAACTCTCTGTCTTGTACGAGGAGAAGATTGACAGGGCTAACTGGTAGGCAGGATTGATTCGCCGAATGTGAGTCCCTTAAGAAATGTGGTTGCGGTTTGAAAGAGTTCTGCGTGCATTCAAGAGGAGATGTTGGAAATAGGAATCGGGCATACAAGCAAGGACGTATGGGAACGGAGCACGTAGCATCAGCGAGAGAATATGCCAGTGACCTTTGCTTCGCATTGCACAGTAGCGTAATGTATGAGGTGGTTATTGTCTTGGTCGAATTGGCCTCCTTGAAAGTCATTTTTTATTATGCGCATGTGGGTAGGTGTCGAGATCCGCATCGTAAGTGGATTGATTTTCACGTGAACAACCTCGTCGATAACCGCCTCAACGCATATAGTATGCTCAAGTGGCAACATAGGCATGCAAGCTTAGTATTACATTCAATGCTAGGTAGAATCTGGTGCAGCGACATGAAGCCGCGCTTGAGGAACATCCACCCCTAACCTCGAAAAAGCACTAGCGCACAAACAGCCGAGTTACATCTCATTCTTCCGTTCCAAATGCCACTCTTTCTCGCAGACAAATTCGAGTATCCGTTTCCATCGCCAGTTTGAAGCTGCAGTAGGGTAAGTCTCCAAACAGCGCCTCAAGCAGCCGTTGGTAGGCCCGGACTCTTTCGTTTGCGGTCGCTCATTCATTGTTCTCATGCTATTTCATGCTATCTCCTCTTTGCGCAGTCCTTCTAGGCGGCTTCTTTCCTTCCAGCTCAACTCCTTTTATGATTAATGACACCTCAAAGGTCGCATTCATTGAGATGACCTGGCTAGTATTTATGTCACCACCGCCGTTATTTTCTTCTGAACAGCCTTCCTTGCATTTGCTTTTCTAGCTATTTCTGAACTCCCAATTAGGGTTGGTGTTTGAAAGAAGATTGTAGTGAGGACATGTGTCGCATGGCACTTAATGTCTTTGACTCACTCTCACTCTCACGCGAATTAAGAAGAGAAAAAACGAATTGCATGTGAGAGCGACTTCAAACCCACGCTCTCGATACGACTGTACCCCACCCCAAATTTGCAAAAGAATGAACGTAGACGGGTCCCAAAGGGACCATCTTCAGATTGCTCATCCTGTTCGATACTACTTCTTTATCTTTACAGTATATATCCAACAACACAGAGTAACTTTCAAAGCTTTCAAGAGTCAGGACCAAGGCCCCCCTTTAGAGTACACCTTCGAATTCTAGGTGCATCCTTTACATCATCGAGGTCATGATCAGACACAGTCACAGAGGAGACTACTCTGTGGGCGCTTCCCCACCGTACAAACATGTCGCCGATGCAAACATCATCAACAACCTCCCTGAGCTCGACATTTCCTCCAAATCCCAAACATGGTTTAATGTCCATATCCATCACTTTCCAACGAAAGCGAGGACTCGAAAAGAGGATAGTAGGCTTGTATACACTGCGGTGTCCGTGTCATGTCAAGTACAAAACAGTAAAGCCCGGAGATTCTCGAGATACGCCAGTGTTAAGATAGAAGATTCGGCGTTGAGTTGTCATCATCGAGCTTGCATTTGGAGTTCGTATCACGGCATATAGATACCCATGTAGTCTTCAGACCTTACAGGAAAATACGAGGGTAAGCACGAGGAACGCTCTTGCTCGTAGTCATCTCGAAACTCATCAGTGCCATCCCATGAACGACATCCTTCACTTACTCGCTCTGTCTCATCCTTCACATTACAATACAAAACCCCACCAAGCTCCTCCCATGCTTCTTCTCCGTCGTTTGCACCCGCTCCTCTTCTTCCCTGCGTTGCTGCGACACTTTCGTGCCGTCGCTGCCGTAGCCGCTGCGCTGAGTAGCTCCTTCAGACGTGATGTGAGTCATGGCGTTCTTCTTGCGCTGTTGGTTTTCGGCTTGGAGCTGCTTTAGGGACGGCATTGTGGAATTTGGGGTAGGAAGATGGACTACGACGAGATGCTAGTGGTGTGCAGCTTGATGTGTTGTGCTAAGTCTATGCGGTCTGGTATAGCAGAGGAGCTAGGTAGTAGGATGCAGGATTCGCGATTGAAGATGGCGTAATCTAGGGATTCTAAGGTACAACAAGATGTTGCCGATGCGCGAGGATGCTCGAATGATTGAAGTACGTTGACATTGCCTGGCCGTGCCACATGTTCAGTTCTGTTGCTTAGCTTCCAAGTATGGAAGGTCGATCATCCCACAGCCAATTAACATGCGCGACGGACACTTATTGGCGGCCTAAGCCTGTATGACTGGTAGTGGTAAGGTGTGACAATTCGAGGTTGGAGAAGCCGTCCTCGCTCGGCCGATATGCGGCCCTCAGCCTCGCCCAATGTCGCTGAAGCCCTTCGCATCCACACCAGCAGGCGTCAACACACAATCACGCGCGATGTCATCGAGTATGCGTCTCCAGGTCGATGCGGTCTTCATTAGTTCAAGCGACAAGGCAGCGGCCGTCTAGCAAGTTCCAGATTCTCGTATTCCGCTGATGCATCATCAATCTTTCAGGCACAGGACCAGGATTCGCCTGGGAGACGATAATCGAGACGCACGCCCGCTCGTGTCACTAATCAAAGCCCTGATGGACTTTTTCGGCGACTGGAGGTTGCCTCCTTGCTTCGAATCTGTCATTCTTTGTGCCTTCAAGTCTGCGTGATTGCGTCCATCGGTTTTCATCCCTGACCAGACCGATCTCACGATGCGCTCGTCAACCTACCTCGCGCTTTTCGCCGGGTCCGCGACCGGCCAGTCAACGGTCACACTGTTCAATCTCTGGCAGTACCAGAGCACGCTCACGCAGATCGGCGCGGATGCCACGGCGACGACGTACAAGAACGACTGTCCTGCAGACAACGCGGGCATCACCGGAGTTCCATCCCAGCTGCGTACGTCGCGACAATCCGCGCAGCCTCTTGACACAACTGACGTCTGCCAGGCCCAACACCAGATGCCTCCAATGCGGTCATCACGCCCGCGCCTACCCCGCGAGCGCGCCTCGCACGCCAGCTCAGCAGCGACGAACCGGACTACTCCTTCTGCGAGCCCTTCACACTCAAGCAAGGCGCGTCGAAATGGGAGTTCCACCTGACCGACCCGTCTCCGGGTGCATGGACCGTCAATATGGGCTGCAGTTGGAAGGGCGCCATGACAGACGCCGATCTGACGTGCACCTACACGCAGAGCGGATACGTGCCCAATGCCCGCGTGCGAGGCGTCACTACAAGTGTTATGTCGAAGGCCGAGGCATCGAGCATAGAAGCTTTCCAAGTAGCCACGATTGTGACGGCTTCGGGCGTGGCCTCGGCTTCGGCATCGCACGCATCGCCCGCATCTGCGTCTGGGGCATCGACCTCGCACGCATCTGGATCTGGGACATCGGCCCCGAGCGGGTCTAGGTCTGCTTCTGGGTCTGCGGGAGCAGTACAAAGCACGGGACTTGGACCTGCGGGACCTCTGCCAAGCGGTGCTGTGGCATTCTTTGGTGGTGTTGCGGGCATCTTCGCCGCTGCGCTTGCGTTGTAGGTGCAGCCGTCAACGGCGTTGTAAGTTTAAGTACCATTCGTATTCGCTCCAGTTTGTCTATGGCTAGCCCGGTTTAATGGTCAAGTTCTGCCGCATTCTATATCGTTTGTTTGGCGTGGTGCAGCTGTTCAATTGCGAGTTGCCTCAATTGCGCGATCACGTGTTGGCGCGTTTTGGGCGGCTGCTGTTCCCGGGTCCCTTTCTCTACCTCAGGGTTCGCATTCAGTTCCCATCGACCCCGCATCTCGCAGCCACCCCTCATAAATCTCACTTCGTTTGCAAAGACCTCTTTGTCTTACCTGCTTTGTCCTCAACCCCTCCCTTTCATACTGCTTCGAACCGCTCCACCTGCCATAGTCGGGATCTCTACACTTTTGAAGTCGCCCAATTCGGTCAATATACTCACGATGACTGTCCTTCTTGACAACACACCGCTCATTCCGGCTCAACGCCCCAAAGCACGCCTCCTGAACTGCCTGGTCCGTCATGCCTCGGCACCAGCACGCCCACATCGCACGCCTGAATGTCACGGTCCACGTGAGAGCGGACAGGAAATGGGCGTACAGCGCTCGCTCCCATCTCCGACGCATACGCCCAATAGTCCTCGCTCGAAACCAAGCCTTCTAAGAGAGCTATCCTTGATGCAATCGTTGGTCTCACGTTTCCGTCTCGAGCGCGTTGAATTCTGTAACACGACACAAATTCAGGAGAGACAACTACTCTCCAACGAGCGAGAACTCGAGCGCCAAAAACGAGAAATTGTTATCATGGAGGACGAGAATGCTGCTCTCGCCACCAGACATGAAGAGGATGTGTCTGCTAGCAACAGGCTTATTGCCCTATTCCAAGGTGCCGTCGCTAAGCACGATTTGCTCGTTGATCAGCTCAACGATGCCATGCGCACCACTGCGAGGCTCAAAAAGAGCGACCGCGCGAAGGGCAAAGTATGGCAGCGTAATTTGAGGCTGAAGACTACCCTACAGCGATTCCAGTCACACTCGTCTTCATCTTCTGCTGCAGCAGATACCAGTACAGAAGATGCACTGCAAGAAGCACTAGCGATGGCGGAAGAGCGGATTGAAGAGCTAGAGAGCAGGGGTGAAGCTTTGCTCGAGGCGCTGGAGAAGCAGAATTATAGCTGTGGGAGCGACCAAGATGAAGCCGAGGACGATGCCCTGGGATTTGGTCTAGTTGAGGCTGAGGTCGCTTTTCGAGGAGTACTGGAGGATGAGACGTTCAGGGAGCAGAAAGAGCACCGAGCGTATCTGCTACAAGAGTGAAGTCCTGGTGCAAAATGACATCGGTTCTTGTGCGGCTACGGAATGTGCACGACGCTGGCACGAAGGAATGGAAGTAGAAGATGGACAGACGACAAGCATGGACGAAAGCCGCCTTTTTGGCACCGCGTGTGTTTCCACATCGGTCCCGTTTAGGGCTTGCGTGCGCATGCTTTGTATCCCTTACGCTTCGTATTTACAGCCCAACGTCTTCGTCGAGGGGCGCACATTGACTACAAAGAGGGGCTCATAGCGAAATGAGGATCTCCAAGTTCAGTGGTTTTGCCCGCGAAATGCACTCGTTCGGGAAACGTGTCTGCCTGCTACCACTGGACATTGTGGCTGGGTATCCATAGTCCTTGCCCGCACCATATAACACAACATATTTGTACGACTACATTCCGACCACATAAAAATCACATGGACACACAAGAACCAGTTCAGTTCGTATACTTCTTGTCTGATGGCTAAAGACACCCCGTGATGCATCCTGCGTGCCGTGATCCGGTGTATTCCTTGGCTAGCGTCATCTTATCTCCACAGCCTCACCCATCGTTCGCGCAGCTCAACGCCTCGACCACGGCACTAACAGGAGTACTTAAGAGTTGCAAAGCTGCATCTCTAACTGCAGTCGGAAACTAGCTTCATGTGTCCCATCACTATGTCTTCCCGCACCAGCATACACGATGACCCGACACCACCGTATACACCCACACCAGCACCAGCACCAGCGCCGCAGTATACAGCCGCGCCATCTGATGGGGAATTAGAATCACAGTCAGCTTCGAAATCCCAAACACTAGGCTTCACATCTGATATTCCTTACACTCGGGAACTTCGATGCTCACGTCCACCACCCGTCTTCGAACCTCAACAAAGTCCACTCACGCAGCAGACATATAATCAATCGTCAGGCCTGAGCTCGAAATGGAAGCAACTCAAAGCCGAAAACGAAGAGCGAAAAGCAAAGAGGGTCTATGTTACGCCTGAAGAAGCTGCCAGGATATCAGGGCGCACGAATGCGGGGTATGCGTGGAATGAGGTGAGGGCGGAGGAGACTGCAAGAAGGGAAAGAGAATGGGAAGATGCGAGGGCGAAAGCGGGAATGGATCATGGCGGTGTTGTAATGTGAGAGATCATGGTTGTGTTGTAATGTGAGAGATCTTGGACTTGATATGAGGAAAGTGCAAGGCTTCCCCGGTATGTGGCTGGACGGAAGTGGATTTGCGGACCGGGAACCGGGTTTCTGGAAAACCATGGAAAGAATGACGTTGTCTATGTGGGAGATGATGGTATGACAAGCAGATGGCTTTCTCACGCGTTGAGCAAATCGCCGACCACGAGAAACCCGAAGCTCAAAGTACAGCTCGTTGTCGATCACTGGTGTATGAGCCTCGAACATGTGCACCCCACACGAGCGACGACAGTAATGGTTGGCAAAACATGGGAAGCTTTTGCTATGAGACTAGACTGTGTCAGTCCTGACCGATTGCGCGGTACAGCCACCAACGGGGGATCACGAGATATGATGTCGATGCACTATATGCGTGCAGATTTGGCGGGAACATCATGAACACCACCAACCCATAAATGTCAATAATCGTGATAGCCAGAAATAGGATATGGTTGCCTAGAAAGGTAGGGAGAACCAAAAGATAAGACCTGGTTCTTGGCCTATACACGGCGTATGGTAACTTGAAGAGAAGGGAGAGATAGATTCCATATCACAAAGCCAACGCTTCCACAACTGCGCGTTAGATGGTACAACATGCCCGAAAGTACACTCCATCCTCAAGTCAGTTGCCCAACTTTTACAGCCTTGTCACCTCACTTCCAGTCTTCTTTTGTCTCCGTCCGGCTCGTCATTGAAATCTAACATCTTGGTAGATCTGCCTCTAGCGCCCGTCAACACCGCTGATAACAATGACGATGCGGGCACTCGCGATTCGAACGAGATGATGCAGAAAGAGAAGGCGACGAAGGGAACGATATGGGCGACGCTGCGTGCAGTCATGTAGAGGACGTGCTCTCACAGCGAAGCCGAACATCTACGTTATGAGTGTGGATTCAAACGTTTCTATATGGTTGCAGAGGTACACAGTGTGCTAATCCTACCAAACACCCCACCCAGTCATACTCCAAACCCATCTCCTTACAACTTCACCCTCCTTTGCCAACCATCCTATATCCTCAACCGCCCTCTCATGCTCTAATTCCCGCGTCCTGACATGCTTGAACTTGCACCTCGTTCGTCTACACCTCCCCTGACATAATCGCGACACACCCCGTCACTCACGATACCCTGCGCTTGAGGGGCGATAAAGGCCTTGCATATTCTTTGCGTTGCTGTAGCCATCCTCGGGGTGCGCAAATGGGCAACCTGACTTGAAGCATGCGCCGAAATCGAGATAGGTGCCGCATTGCTTGCGCTTGCCGTCTTTCGCGCCGTCGGTGCAGGGTTGATAGGGCGTCTTGTAGTCGCAGGAGAGGTTGTGAGCGTAGCATTGCGTGCAGCGGACGGAGCTGAGGCCAAGTTTCGTCGCGGGCATGGAAAAGCGAGCTTTCGGGGTATTGCTCAGCAGCCCGGCACACAAGCCGCCTGCGCGGGCGACCAACCTAGGGATGTGCCATTTCATCGTACAATTGTTGCTGCCGGAAGTAGCTAGAGTGCGTAGGCTTTGGCTCATACAGCCATGTTGGTGTCTTACACACAACTAGGAAGTACCTGCCCACATGCCATGCACCGATATAGACTACGAGCTCCTTTGGACTTTAGACACCGTATCCTTTTCATCGGGTCGGCGCTACTTGGGAACGCGGGAGGAAGAATGTTAGCAACAGGAACATATCAAGGATGAGTTTTGTTACATGAGCACATGCTCGAAAGACCAGCTCCTAGCTTCGTTTTTTGCATGATATCTACCTTCATTTTTATCACATCCTCCTAGCGGTGGAAGATACTTAGGAGGAGCCTGGGAGGTAAGTAAGTATGCTTGTTGTGGAGAACGGGAAGAGAGACAGGGTGATGTGGCTAGGGAAGACGTCTTAAGCAGTATGAGAAATGACAGAAAGACTCATTGCTGAATGAGCTGGGTCGTAGCGCTAGTCACGCTGCCAAAATTTGGCATAGTTTTCATAGGAGTCCGCGTCAACGTGCTGGCTAGAAGTTATTTAGACATTCCAACATATGTATGCAAAACTGACATTAGCCAGATTTGTTCGAGGTGGCCCCTTTGGTACTCAATCTCACACTAAGGCCCAGTCTGGGTAGGTAAATATTGCGCCGCTTCGAGTTTTATGTTGATGCTGCCCAATTCGCAACCTTCCCCACAGAAGATATCTCTACGGATGATAAGAGAGTCGCAGCCATCTCGTTACCTTTATAAAGTTTAGACTTTGCAAGGCAGGTTCGGACTTCGTTTTAAGTACAACAGCTCACTACTTCGGGCCTCATTGTTGCTGTCGACTTTGCCTAGCTCGCGGTATTGTCTACGAGTCGCATCCCTACCACTCACGACTCATATCTCCGCGAACTTCCAAGGAACCTTCCCTGAGCGATCTGAAACATCGGCAGGTAAGATAAGCTTACGGTTGCGGGCCGCCGGGGGGGCTCCACTCCGCCGATACATCGATACGGGTGGTTGGTTCGCGATTGGTTAGCATCGGGTATTCAGATGAGATTCTCGATGCCAAAAGTACAGTGGCGTCTTAGTAGTTCTGTACAATTGATTCAGCTTCATAGACCTTATTAGTGTGTAAGAGGACGGGTCCAAAAGGCCGGCTTCGGCCCGAAGGACTTCCCTCCGATTCTCCACATCGCGAATCATACAAATCATACTTTGCGGGTAGTTCCCGGGCTTCCGGAGATTGCGGGAACATGACCTTGATCCGAGTGACTGGATGGACTGATCGCTCATAGTCAGGTCTGCAGGTTGAGTAACAGAGTACAAGCCTAGGCTTGCGTCGGGGTTGGGTGCCTCAAAAAAAGAACCGAGTCCAAGGTGCATTTGCGTGTCAGGGTACGAGCGCCGAAATTGGCAGTGGATAGGACGCAAATGGCTAGACTAGCAGAGTTGCATAGACTTGGGCCACTGCTGACGATTCGCAAAGCTAGGGAGAACGGACGTGTCGGCCTGATCGCTTTACCAGCAGATTACTAAAAACCGTCAAGACTAATACCAGCTCTCCCTCATGTACTTTACCGATGTGCTTCATTCGGCTTAACTTGGAGCAAACGGAGCTGCGCATTCCATCGTCCCTTCCAACAGCAATGAATGGCGCAGCACGATTTTAATGTCGCGCATCGGATGCAAGCCTAGGCGAAGCAGTCACCTCCACGAGGCATGTCCAGTATCGAGGTCAGCTGCGCATGTGAGCACATTGACTGTGCAACAGTGACATTTCAATGATTGGTGGCAGGCGGCGCGTTTCCCAACGTTGTTCATTGAAAACGAACTAGTGAACGCCACGCATGGAAGCGAGCCGGGGAGTCGCTCCCGGGGAGGTAGCGGCGCATCAAGGCAAGGTGGGTGACAAGGAGGCAGAGCTCGCATTCGTTGCAGAGGCCCATCGAAATGGATACTGAGACTGACGTGAGCGTGCAAGCAAGGATTTCAGTCTCGAGCCGCAAAATGCTGTAAGACGTGCCGACCAAACTTGCAGCTTCTGACTCCACCTGGCCGTTTGTAGCTTCGAAGACAGAGCAGACATCTACCAGCTGTAGAGTTTCGTACAGTCCCAGTCGGCTAGTGTATGGACTGCGGGTGGGATGTTGAAGTACTGTGGTAGATTCTGATGCGGGCGAACCTTGTACGGGTGACGAATGCGTGACTGCATTGTCCTACAACTGAGTGGAATCCAGATACAGCAGGGAAGCTAAGCTAAGGGATTCCCCAGAGAACCAAAGTTAATGTTGGACAACCCACATCTCGATAGGACAGTATCCTGCAGGATCTGAGGCAACGAAGTCGTGATAAGCGACATCAATGATACAGCGGACCGACATATGGCGTTCTGGCAGAGCCATGAGACTTTGCGTGATCTGTGTTGCATCTGAACGATCCCTGCTTGGTCGATGGTGGCACTCGAAAGTGGCAGTATCCTGTCAATGGATGGAATGTATCCCACACGTAGTCGCTCGTAAACTACTTGGAAGATTGCTAGCGATGCAAGAGGAAACGGAGAATCAACAGGCTTTGAGGCGCGCCGTCATGCAGCTGACTACGGAAGGCATCCAAGACATGCAGCACCTCAACCAAGCCCAAATGCGACCGAATGATGGTCCTTTGCGGTGGTCCAGGTTCTCAAGCTGAAGTTGCCGACCGAGCATGACTGCTGTGCACCTCCATTCCACGATGGTTGTACACCGCCAAGCATTGTGAGAGACAAAGCCCGTGTTCAGGTGTTCTTTAGGCGAGGTCCTTCAGTCTGCGGTGATCGGTGTACGAACCGGCGGCAGACCCAATGAAAGCATATTCGGCAAGCCGAAACACGGCGTGTATTGGCGGGATGCGGCGCAGAAAGCCAGTCGGTCCGATTGCTGTGAGCTCCACTGTGAAAGACTTTACCCATCGGTGAAAGGCTGAGGCAGACAACCATTGCAGCGCGGCTGCCAACGGCGCACGTCATTGTGGAAAGAAGCTTGTCGTATGGCGCCACAACTGGCGTTGCAGTAGCTGCGACGTCCAAGTACATCAGGTTCTGATCTTCGCGTAGTAGTAAGCAGGTGAGGAAGCATCGATGCCGCGATGCGAAGAAAGGCCGTCAGACGAAAGGCTCCAGCTGGCCGGTCACAGCATGGCAGGGCTGGCCAGGATAGGATACCCTCTTCTATCCTGTTCGTGCACGGCGCGTCCCGCCCGATGGATTGTGCTGATGAACCGGCTGCTGCCGCCCGTATGAGCTTCGCGGTGCGGCGAGGGTGAGTCGGCCTTGTGGGCGATGTCCCCTTCTGGGCAATGGACGGTCGGACCGTTTCAGAGCTGGACGCACACGCAGACGCAGACGCACACGCCGAGCGCGTGGTGGTTGTGGCTGCTCTGCGGGTCTGTCGTGCAGACTGGTGTGTGTTGTTTGCTCCGAGGCGGATGATGTGGTCGAAAGGTGCAGGGTGGCCGCGCCTTCCTCATCGGATGCGCGACTGCCCCTGCTGTTGAGTGACGCGGATCGAGGCAAGCGCTTCCCGCGAGGCTAACAGCAAGTGCCCAGACCACATATGCTGCAATGCCGCATGCACCCTCGACACGCCCGGCGTTTACGCGCAGGCACACGACACGTGACGAAAGCGCCAGGGTGGACGAGGCCAGACGTTGGGCCTGACGGGACGACGGGGGTGGAGCTGGTGTTGCGCAAGCTCCGGGCGTCAGACGGCTGCTTACCGCGACGAGCGACCCCAGAGGTCGCTGCTGGCTGGGCGGCCAGGACTGCACTTCACAGCGCACAGCAGGAGGCGCAGCCTGCCGAGGCGTCTCCCAGCGGGCAAACAAGCGCTACGGGCCGACTCCCAGGTGCGAGCGCTGGGCCTGGGACTACGACGGGGACTGGGAACTAACTGGCAGCGTGCACGGCGCGTCTCTCCTTGCTGAAGGCTCGAGTCTGCTGCGCCGTAATATTGGCTGATGGGCCCAGTGCCACGATTGGAAACCCCGGAAGCATGTACCGCCTCCGCAGCGCACGCGCCAGCTTGCTCCACTTCCCTTCCCTTCCCTTCCCTCCCCTGCCCTTCCCATTCACTCGACCGGGGCCCCTGCTAGCGGCTCACGGCTGGCATCCGCACTGCTGCATGCCATTTCGCGCCTGCAGCGTCTTTTCCCTAGCACTGTGCTTGCCTCTTCGCCCCGCCTATGAGCTCCAGCGGTTTGCGCCTCCTTCGTCCAGGCTGCCCGCGCCGCAAAGTGGAGAGGGACGAGACGGGCGGAATGTAGACTTAGACCCTTTGCCAGCCCTTGAAACTGTGCTCCTCTTCCTGTGCAACCGCCTCCTCCAGTCCGCACATATCACCATCGTCGGCGCCCGCTGCATCGCCGTGCCATGGAGAGCGACTGGCAACGTCGCGGCCACCCGCTGCACGAGACCTCTGTGTCGTCCGCCCTCCCGACGCTGCCCAGCGTCGCTGAGCTGCTTGCATCCTCTCGGCCCACGAGCGACTCCATTCCCGCGTACCACCACCCGCCCGCCAGCTCGCAGCGACTCGTCTCCCGCTCTACTCCGCCAAATGCTCCTGCGCTGAGCACCTCTGCAAACGCTTCTTCGTCCACGGAGCACTCGTACTTTGCTGCCACTAGTCACGCGAGTCAAGCTAGGTGCGTGTGGTGAAGGAGAGTGCGACACACGTGCTGACTATCCAGCAGCCCCACTGAGTCAGCCACATCAACATCGCCCTCTGAGCCACAGACTTACCAGCAAGTGGCCGCTCACCAGTCGTCTGCGGCTTCGTTCACACCGGCCTCGACATCGGGTGCTTGTCACGGTGTGGACGTTGCTCGACCCCAACCACCAATGAACGCTCGTCGCCAAGACTCAGCCATTGCTCACCAGCGCGTCGAGACGTCCAAGGAAGCCTCGTCGTTTGTACCGTCACTAGACTCCAACCTTCTTTATTCCCATCGGAGCCCAAACGACAACTATCGCCCGACTAGTCCTGCGTCCACTTCTCACCCAATTTCTCATACGTCACTTCCTTCAATGCAACACCCTGCGTCCGTCGTCTCGGGGTCACACGAGAACGTCGAATCCCAGCCAGGGACGGAACTCGCGCCGAGAAGTGCGGGCCCGTGTCTGCCACCAGATCAGTCAAATACCACCAACCCGCGGCAACAGCGATACAACGTAAGATTTGCCACGACCCACACCCCAGCAAACATGCCTTCAGCTCAGAGAGCTCGTCAGAGTCCTCCACTCCCGACGCCTCCGGCCCAGCCAGAAGTCGCCCAGTCACCGCCTCGCACGCCTGAGGAGATGGTTGCTCTCTCCGACGAGCCTGCAATCCAGGCCATCCACCGAAGTCTTCGGCGCTCGGAAGAGCAACAACAGTTTGAGCCACGCAACACAGAGCTAACGGTAGAGCGCTGCCTGGGATGCAACGAGACCTGGAGTCGACCCTTGTTCACCCCATCCACTCTAGAGTCAAACTCGTCACCACATTCAACCAACGAAATGGACAAGGCAACATCTGGATTCAGAAACATCGTCGAGCAACTGCAACAGCATGGAAAGGACGCCGATGCCAAATATGCACAGTGGATCGCCCATCATGGCAAGTGCCCGCGCAATGGCAAGAGCCCCAGTCCACTGCCTCAAACATCAATACAACCTACGCACGCACGGGCTTCCAACGCCCTTTATCATGGTGACGGCCAAACAACCACAAACTCCAACAAGCGAAAATCTGAAGCACTGCAACCCGATACCCAGAAGCTGCGAAAGGTTACCTTCGATGCAGAGAGCCCGTCCGCGCAACTTATCCGTTCTTCTGCATCGACATGATTTATGCGTCTTCACTACTCCCGCGCCGACTTACTGAACGACCTCGAACTGCTACCATTATAGCGTCTGCATATGTTTTTTGAACGAGACTCTAACCCTGGCCACATGACATCCTCGATACCCCATTTTGTTGCTTTTGCTGGAGTTCTGGTCATACTTCTTGTCTTACGGGGATGGAAAACTGGCGCATCTACAGCTCTGTTCTTCCATCATCGACGCTGGCGTTTCTGAGCACGATCTTGTTTACCGCAACATACGCACAGTTTATGTCCCTTTCAGCCCTTTGTTCCCTGTTGCATACAGCCCTGCCTTAGACGATGTACTTGATACGCAACTGGTTTTCCGCTCTTGTGACCCAATCAACTCTCAGCTTCAGAACTAAGGCATACGGTCTACGATGGACTTACACTCCTCTTTACGTTTTGTCACCACTATACCCCGTCTCGAACTTCATTTAGTAAACAGTCATCAATTGATCTGTTGGCAACGCAGACCACCTCTCCAGCCGCGTAACGTGACCATTGCAGCCTTCCTGCCGTACATAGCGACCTGTTGTCTTCACCCGACACTATTAGGCGGTAAGGTGTCGTCAGGATTGTTATACGCACAGTCACTGATCTCACAAGGGTTGCTGCAGTTCGGTGCGAAACTCAGAGTCAATCACGAATCCACTGGGATGAAGTCCAGCGGAAACCGCCGATCCCTGAGCCCCTCGAGAATTGCACTCGTAACGCGCCGTTGGGCTCGTATTGGCACGGCCCTGCCCAAGCGCATATGGCAACTTAAAAGCAAACATTAATTGAGCCACCGTTCTCCACAACGAGCTTCCCTGAAATGTGGCGAATCACACTGTCCGGAAGTGACAGCAGGGGACGCTATGCGATCACTTGCAGGTTTTGCCCCCGTGCTAGAGATGGATATGGCATGGCGACAGCGGCTAGGCGGCCGGCGAGCGGAGCTTCCCGAGGCTGCCAACGCCTTTAGGCAAGGTTTCGAGCATATCGGATGTCATCGCGCAACCTTCCTGTTCCGAGATCATGGAGTCTTTGAACGGCTCGAAGCTTCAAGGTGTTGTTGGGAGCAGCCGAGAGTCAATAATCACGCGCACAGGCCGACAACGACAGTGTGGCCGAAGTTTGCTAGCGACATGGCCTGAAGAATTGTGCCGGAATTATTGCAGCAGTGGGTCTTGCTGTAATGTTCCCAGAATTGCCTGATTGGACGGTGGGCGTTGCGGGGGCGCGGGAACGGAGTGAGCGTGCGCATCGGTTCACCCAGTATCTGCATCAACGCCAACAGCGCACCAAGTTGTAACAAAGACATCACCTCGCATTGAAGATCACAGTGTCAGCATTTGCCGGCTCTGCTGGTAGCCTATGTGCCCCGTCCACTTGAACATCCTTCCAGAAACGGCTGCTAGTCCCTGGTGAGAATAGAGATCAGCACGACCAGCAGCACATGGCAACCAGCAGACTGGATACTTTCACGTCGTTCGATGAACGAAGGCTTTTAGAAGCACAAAATTGTATAAATAGGCGGTCGGACACGGAAGTCTAGGCAAACCGGAAATATTGCTGCCGATCACACAAGCCTCATTTGCACCCAACCCCTTCCCGGCCGCTATGCTCAAGGACGAATTTCACTGGCCGGGCAGCACAAGCGGGGCCGCCCGAACGCCTCTTGCTTTCCATATCACAGAGATGCACGGTAACGTGACGCGAACTTGGGGAACCCCGGTCAATGCCGAGCGACCAGATTGCAAGTGCCGCAAGCTGCATTGTCCGACGGCTCAGGTATGCCGTCGTCCGCTCAGGAGACCCTTAACCATAATTCGAAACCAGGCGAACATGGCAGCGTTACCACTGCACTTCCCGTCAGATCCTCGAGACGGAACAAGCTCCTCGATGCCGCGATTGAAGCCACGTAGCAAGGCCTCTCCCAGGGTCTCGTCCGCGATGCTCGCATGCATGAGCGAAACCGCCCGCGCATTTCCATGTGCTGTGAATCAATCCAGTGCATCTAGTTGCCGCCTGATCGCACGTCTCTCCGTGCGTCACTTGCCAACGGCAGAAACCCAGCTTGGGCGTTGTCCGCCTCCCCATCTTGGCGATTCATCGAGTGAACCCGCACAGACGCGGCTACCACCCGTTAGCGAGACAGTGCATCTGCTTGCATGTCGCTCTTTATCCGCAACCCACCGTTCACACCAACGTCCTCCAGCAAGCGTGCAACAAGTGGCAAACGCGTAACTGTTTCTGCGACCATCATGTTTCATCACATTGGATGCGCAGCATGCCCAGGGCGCTCCGCACGCTCTTTACAGGTATCACGACTCGAACCTCGGCACTTACGGCTCAACCAAGGAACGCAGAAACCTAGCAGGCGCATTAGCTATATCACCAGCGCAAGCTCGCTTGGCCGCTATCGCGACCGTTGACCCTGGTGAGAAACATCGGTGATCCTTCGCGCGGGAACATGACTCTGACTCGACATCTCTAGCTGTGCCACTTCCGGTAAAGCTCGCGAAGGTATCCTGTCTGACAACGGCCGACCAGACTCAGCATCCGCGTCATTGCCCAGCACCCTCAGCAGTTCCTTGCATGGTCGAGAAGTCATTTGAAAGAGGAGCAGGGCGTTGAAATCGCCGCCTTCACAACCATTTTGAAGGATATCGCGCACTCCAATCTCGAAACGATAACGACGTGTATCTGACAAACCCTAGCCATGTCAGCTCACACACCAACATGGAATCCGCGCAACCATCTCCCCAATCACCTCTAGTGTACCATACACATATATCGAGGGTGATGGTATAGGGCCTGGCTACGCGACGTAGTCTATCGCAGAGCAGCCGGAGTGAGGATATGCTGGGGTCGCTTTGTGAATGAAGAGATATAGAAGGATTCGGAGCGGGAAGTAAGCCCGTCGTCAAGAAGGAATAGCGAATCGGCAGAGGCGGCAACCGCAAAATCACCCTTGTGCCTCACTAGACTGAGAATTACGCCTATGCATAGCATGTTCCCTTCTTAGACATCGCCAACCATCTCATCCTCCTCATTGACGACACCCGAACACTATGCGCGAGGTTGATGGTCGACTTCGATTATGCCCGAAGTAGGTACAGCATCTTTAGCTGGATGCGACTGTGAGTTTCGAAGCCTCCAGCGATGTATGTGTCCCGAAGACAAGTAAGTGCATGTTTCAGCCACGCTCTTGTCGGTGGGCAGCTGGTAAGCAGGTAGACAAAGACGTCGATCAGCACGCGACTGCGGATGTGGCAAATTCAACTAGTAGTGCTGACTTTCAACGTTCGTGTGACGTGCAACGATGTTGCATGAAGCGGTAAGGCTCAGTTCTGGCTTGCAAGGTTATCTCGAGATTTTGTTTGGGTAAGGATCGATATGGGTCTTCGATCAAGAGGAGCTTGCAGAAGCAGCAGTCGAATCGGGCGGGACGAAATGACATCGCACGTCTACAAGGAACATGATCGACGTGAAGGCGTTGATGTCAAGGGCTCGATAGCACATGCTCATACTTACGCGAGGGAAATCTACATCTCGCCGAGGATGTCTTTTTCTGAATCGAATGGTCCGGACTCCTCTGCCACATGTTCATTGCACATGTGAAGACACCCGCCGTGCATTTTGAGATTGACCAGGTGCCTGGTGTCGCTTCGTTCGTGCATCGTGTGGAGGCCGTCGAGCGGAAGACAGTTATAGGAACATTAGTGCGACGCTTGAGCTGAGATCCGATCTACATCTGCATCTGCATCTATTAATTATCCAGGTCTGTCTCACCCACTCGTCGCACACGATGCACGCGATGAGCGAAATCAGATACGCAACGAAATTCTGGTGGCAGTGTAGACGTCATTACAAACTGCGTGCGGTTTGGTTTATAAAATCGGTCGAACTGATTGGCGGGAAGGTTATCCGTGGCCAGACTTCGCTATGCACCCACGGCACCCTCTCTCGCGGCCCGACTGCGGGTGCCATCGACATCTGGCAGATTGCGACAGTGGTGCAAAGCATACGTTCCACGCGAATGCGAAGTGGATCATTGCGTTTGCTTTTTGGGCAGATGCAAATGTTCCGTTGATAGATCTTGTGGAGGGCAGGTTACGCGCGATTAGCGAGCAGCATTGACTGACAGCGTGACAGAGACGGTAGGCGGGTGCATGCTTGCGAACTCTTAACAGGCCGACGCAAGGATCGCTTGGTACTTGGATCCAGGATATGTATTGGAGCTAACAAGAAGGTCTCGACCCCAGCGGCGCTTCGTCTTAGCATCAGGCGGGCGCAAAGACGTAGACAAGCACATCACATGTGATTGGCAAGTCATATGAGTCTCCTTACTCAACGCAAGCGAGGAGAGCTCTGCAGGAGACAGTAGTTGAGGCTATGGCTACGAGTGTTGCAAGAGACCTTGTTGATTTCACTATTTACGGAGCCTGACATTCCATGGAGAACTCTTTGGCCCGATCGTTGTCGCGAAGGTGTTTGAGGTCATTAGACACTTTGGCATTCTTCTTGCAGACTACAAGCCTAGTCGTAATCTTTGTCATTCAATTTTCGCCCACAGCGAGGGACAATTATGAGGCTTTGCCCTACCGGTATGACTTCTGCGCGGTCGTGTTTGCCTTGGTTCAGACATGTCTGACCAAGCAAGAACGACCACGCCTCTGCTCTACTCTGGCAAGATAAGTGCCACTCCATCACTGTCATACTATTTCTCATTCTACGAAAGCTTTTCAGTCTCCTCTGCATTGCCGGCGAAATATTCACTGCATTACTCGCAAGAGGTACCAAAGCCAGAGGTCCCAAGTACCTTCAACAATCATGGTCAATACAACAGCACGGTTCAAAAATGACATCAATCTCGAATCCTACACCAATGACAGTAGCACCAAGCACAGTAGCGCCTGTAATGCCGCCATTCACAAGCAACCCATCTTCTATGGATACAGGCTGTGGGTGTGGTGTAATTAGCATCCATAACCCTTGTCCGACTGAGAGTAGCATAGGGCATTTGAATGGACCCCGCTGTCACTGCATACCTTGCTATGACTAGATATGGTTGTCTGTGCCGCTGGTATCTGGAAAGTATGTAAAGACAGCGACGGACTGTTGCGGAGATTAGTGTCTCCATGAAAACTTGTGGACGTTGCTCCTCCTCATAGCAACTTATGCAAGTATGGCTGAGCTCTTCGTATGACATCACTTGATTGCTTTCCCCTTTGAAGTCTGATTGCAGCGTGCTCGCATATTGGTGCCACCTCTTCTTCGCATTACCACCAGCATTCCCTTCGCTTCCTATGCGCTCGTTTCCTGAATTTTAATGTATTAACATTCACACCCACGGAAGACGCTATTGTGATAAACCGCTCGCGTAATGAGGCCTCAGAAATTGATTCAAGGCTGGTGTGGAGTCAGCATAGCTGTGTAGCAACAATGATATCATCCAGTTTTGAAGCGCAACCCTACCCAGCTTCGGTTCAATGTGCCTGCCAGCATCTCTGATTGCTTACCATCAGTTCTACCTGATAACACAACCTCGTGAGTCTCCGCCAGCGTTGCCAACCCAACTCGTCACCATCGCCCAGGAAATTCTCCTCCCGCCCTGCAACGACCAGCTTCGTGATGGAAGGACCAAGCCTATAGCATCGCCTACTAAAACTACATCTACACCAGACCCATCGATCACAGTCTCGAACGCATATATAAAAAG
>TARA_R110002003_G_scaffold589_15_pt1 | contig 49921 bp, 61 predicted proteins | sample TARA_R110002003 | Tara Oceans TARA_R110002003 (sample SAMEA4396441) | marine metagenome | biome: Westerlies Biome; feature: [SRF] surface water layer (ENVO:00010504); material: water (ENVO:00002006), including particulate matter (ENVO:01000060) such as... | depth 5 m | reverse complement strand
CAAGCTTGACCAGACTGAAGTTTAAGTAGACCATAACGTACACACTCAATTTGATGAAAGCGGGAAAGGTGGTGGTGACCTTTGGGGTTTTTCTCTATTGCTACGGTACTGTCACGGTACTGTCAATCAATAACCCAAGACGATATGCTTATATCGTGCGCCAATGTGTCCGTTACCGCGCCTCCTCCACTACAGACTGTGGCAGAAATAGTAAGGCGACCAAGCTCACTCTGTGCAAGCAGCACCTGCTTTCAGCTTCTATCCTTCGCTACAAGTCTGTTGACTTTCACCCTTGAGTTGAGTGACGAGTGACCAGCACCACGGTCCCTCACTCCTGCTTACAAAAGGTGATTTCACTTGCCTTGAGGCCTTTGACTCGGACAGGCTTGTGAGCGGCCGTTCACTGTCTTCACCCTGGTCCATAAAAGACCTCTGCTGCCTTCCAGCTCTACCTTTCAACAAGAGAAAATACTAAGCTCGCCTCAACTCAACCACCTCAACCCACCAGCCTGAGCTTTACAATTTCGATCGAGTCTTCTCTCCAAACCCAAACAAAGTTCAACCTTCGAGCACGGTACATCAGTGCCTCAATTGGCCATGACTCCAACCAAAGGATTCCTGGCTCTCCCGAATGAGCTTCTCGACAAGATCTTTGCCCAAGTGGGCGAAGCGGATGTCATTCGAGTTCGCAAAACCCACCGCAATTTCCAGAGCTCCGCCCGACCGCTCATCCTCAAGCATGTCCGCTTGCCACTTCAACCGAACCTTGCAGCAGTGGACTTGAATATCCTTGGAGACTTCGTCAACGCAGTCCAGAACGATCCCAGCATTGGAGACTACGTGCACACTGTACAATTCACACATGTCTGGCACGCAGAAGCCGCCGAGGCCTCGCTCCCATTGCAATCGGGCTCGCGCCAGCTGAAATTGAAAGATGTGCCATGGATTCAGCAAGGCGCCGTCCAGAACTTGCTTGCGAGTCTGCCCAAGTTGGACAGGGTGGTACTCGAGATCATCGGGTACGGCAACCCTTCTGCTCTCGAAGTCGACTTCGTCTTCCTGCTGCATAAGATGCTACAGAACTGCACGGCACCCATCACCATCAAGAGCATCCAGCCGTTCGGTATCATCATGACTCAGATTGCTGCCTTACCAAACGTGGACACGTTAGTGGTCTCTGATACCGCAGCCGGAGACGGAAGCTGGGACCCTCTAGTCGCTGCCAATGCCGTGTCATGGGTTCTTGAGCCCCCTGGCCATGGTATATACCACAACATACGACACCTGGAACTCGGCTGCGGTGCTCTCCTCATAACGTGGCATTTTGTCGATATAGCTACCATGTTTCCCCAGCTACTGCACCTTCGCGCCCACAGCCGGGTGTCTGAGTCAATGCTACCGGAGCTGCTGCTGGGCCTCGAGGACACTCTCCAAACGCTTGACATTTGGCGCGAACAATGCTGCGTGTTTACTCCAAATAGTGGGCCTCCAGCGGATTTCTCATCCTTCACAGCGCTCAAAGCCCTCCGCGTCCCTTCGACCACTTTTATCCAAGGCCTTGCGTGCTTTGACAGTCATCTGTATGACCACGGCTACATCTGGTCTCTGCAAGACGATGGTCGTAACAAGATCGCCGCATTGCTTCCACCGCAGCTCGAAGAGCTCGATCTATTGTTTTCATGGCCGAATGCGCTCTTCACTCGTGGTGGTGAGTACCACTCGCAGTTCAAAACGCTGCCGCAGGATATTCAATCAAAGGGGTTCACGTGGGTAGAAGATTTGTTGGAGACGGGAGTCAAACGCATTGGATTGAAGGAGTTTGGGCATACGTGTCTGGTCGGGGCCAAGAAGGTGCGGATTGACACTCCGAGTGTCCTACTGGAGATCCCGGATGTGGTGAAGGAGAAATTCGACGCTCACGGTGTCGCGTTGCAGGTGTGGCTATTGGATTAAGAAAGGGGCTTAAGTGATTGTGTCGTAGAAGGAGGACGGCGAGGTCTATGTAGTCCAGCTTTACGAAGCGCCCCTGACTATCCGTGGCGCAAACTTGCTGCATTGACGGATGGTTCGGAAGGGCCCGGGGTTATGCAGAGATATGTTCGATAGCAACACCTGTAACGGTACTCAGCTAGAAACATATACAAAGCTTGAGTTACTCTCAGCACCACCATCTTGCCCTATATGTTGTTTGTATGCACAGTAGCCCACGGTGTAGTGTGGTACACTAACCTATGCAGTAGTCTGCCGAGACATACTATGCTGAGGTGAGACCGAGCGGAACCACGTTCAACTTGGGCACTTGCCATTTGGTTCAGCCATTTGGTTCCAAATATGCTGCTATCCTTGGTCACGATATAACGCGCCTGCTTTGAAAATAGCTGTATTGATGCTGCGCCGTGTGTTGCTCCTGCTCTGACCATCATCCTTCGAGTGCGCGTCATACACCTAGTCATTGTCCAACAGAACAACAGTATTGTGCAGCTATAGTTAGCCAAGACGATGTACGTACCAGAAGTGTTAAAATTGTGTGCAGCTCTTGCTAGTGCTTAAGTACGTTTTGGACATACATTAGCAAATTGGACGGAGGAATTGAACCCCGCTGAGCCAGCTCACCAGATCAAGCTGCACTCTTCTACGCTTAGCCTAAGCAAGGGCCTATATGAAAAAGTCCTCGACTCCAACATTATCAGTGGTAGTTGTATAAGTTCTGCACTTAGTGTGGCCTGGAAGTCACCCTCGTGGTAGCGTCCGTGTATGCTGCTCTCAGCATGCGTTGAAAAGAGACGCGATCATATTCCTCGCTGTCAAAACGGCAAAGTTCGGTGAGAAAAATGGATCATGATGTCTTCTTCCCCTTCCACATGTTTTACACTCGAGCGACAGCAAGTCTCATCTCTCCAGCTAGAACCTTTTCTCCCCAACGACTGGGTCCTCGCGCCCTCTTCAGCCTCCTTACTCATCCTCTCATTTGCATCAATAACATAAGCATCACCCTTTCCAACTCCAGCAAGGATATCCCCACCTTCTCCATCGAATTCATATTCGGCCCCATCAACGACCCACGCGATTGCGCACAAGCCGAAGATGCTACCAAGATACCAAGTAGAACTCCAGACCCAGTCCCAGGCCCTGAAAATATGCCTCAGCTTTCCCTAGTATCAACCATAAATCACCCCTAGCGTGAGTAGCCTATTATGCCAGTGCCATGCCACTTCCATCAAAGCCACCCACGTTCCGACTTCGCCGACTCGGCCTAGTATTCGACAATTCATCTTTCGATCTTCGGGATGACAACGATAGAACATTTCCGCCAATCGCAAGCTTCAGGAGGTACCGACTTTCCACTCCCCGTCATCGACAGCGACATCGTACTGTTCCGTTCGCCACAGAGATATCCCTTCCTATCACACCACTCGCCCCATCTCACGTTCCCTAGCCCCCTTCTCTGCTTTCTCCAACTCCACCAATCTGCAAGGCTTTGCTGAATATTCGAACCCATCACGTCTTGTCTCGTCTCGTTTCGCAATTTCGCCAAACTCGTCAAAGCGCGCGATACTAACTACTATCTCTTCCCGATCATCACTTTCCGTCTCCAACACCCGTGTGTGCGCGTCCGCCTGGACATCGACGATTTTCTCTTCCAGGGGGGAAACATAAGCAGCACACTTTGCATTCGCACGGGATGCATCGTCCAGGCGGCATTGTAGCGCAGCTGCATGGCCCAAAGATGTGATTAATGACGTTAGAAAGCATGTTATTTTGACCTCCTACGGTTCCGGCAGAGTGTACGCCATTTAGCAAGGAGGAATAACAGTCTGATGCGCAGAATGCTGCAGATATGCGACAACAGTGCGGAGCAATTGTTGGGAGAGGTTCGGGGTTAGTTCTGCTTAGAGTCTTTTCGAGGGCATGAAGCAGCAGAATGCATCTTCTTGAACCGGTACTGAGGATTAAGATTTCAGTCTACGTGCTATTGAGAAGTAAGGAAGGGTATACAGAGAACAGGTGAAAGGACTACTACGCGCTCGACGAGACATCTACCGCGCTCTCGCGCTTTCTTCTCCTCCGTTGCCTTGCGTTGTCGCGGATGAATTGTGGATCTACAAACTCCTCGGGAAGGTCGAATTCGTGCTCTGCAAAGTCCGGCACTGGCAGGCCGAAAGCAGTGGCATTGCGGCCGTGGCGATGCTTGCCCAGTGCAGCTGCGCGGAGATGTGGTTTCGAGTAGAAGGACATGAACGGGGCGGCCGGTTCGGGCGGAATGAAGGGTAGCAGGAAGCCGTGTGGCCGTGGCGGTCGTCTTGGGACTGGTGTCTTTGGCTCTTTCCGTCGCTCATGCACATGGTGATCGCGCCCATTCACCGTGACCGTGTCCGACTCTTCCGTCTCCTCGCCATCTTCATCCTCGTCTTCCTCTGCTGCAGCAAGCGCAGCCTCCTTTTCGGCACGCAAGCGCTTCTCCTCCTCTTTCCAGACGCGGAACTTGTCGACCAACGCTTCCACCTCCTTGACGAAGTAGTCGCGCTTCGGCTCCCAGTCCTTGCGCTCGCCGTCCGTGACACCTGTTATGCCCATGACCTTGAGCCAGTCTGGACCTTGCAGGCCATCCAGCAGCCGCTCTAGTTGCATCTTCTCATGCATGGCACGTTCCTTTTCTATGTTCCGTAGCTGCTTTTCCTTCCGCTCAGCTCGTCGGTGGTGTGTAAAGAAATGGGAATCGGCGAGCGGGTCTTCATCGGGGCCATTGCGGACTGCACTCGATATCGAAGAGTAGTCGAGGACTTAGGTCGTAGAGGAAGGGGCAGGCGGTATTGGCGGTATCGTCACGTCGAGAGACGTCGCCGAAGCCTTTCGCTTGCGTGACTGTGAAGGGCTTATCGAACGTGTGGGTTGTGGTGAGACAGGTACGTGTGTCTTAGACTTTACAGGCTCGTCGACGATATATATGGGCGTGTCGAAGTCGAGAAACTCTACACGCGCATTAGACGTCATGCATCAATTCGGGCAAGCTTCACGTACCCGCCGGCTTTGGCACGCCCGCAATAATATCGTCATAGCAGGAAAAGTACGTCGCGAGGTCAGACTTGAGTCGTGAACCCCCGTCATGGCTCCTCAAGCTCCTCTTGTCCTGTGAGGCTGCCGCAGGCGCGAGCTTGCCAGCGCTGCCTGGCCGCGGCGTGGTCCTCGTCGAAGACACGTCATCCGCGTGAATGCCCAGCGACGCTGAGACACCGTTGGTGATGCGTAGTAGCTCGCCATGGGGCTGTGTAACGGTGATCTTGGTCGGAGGTCTCGTGTCGGGCGTCGCGTGGTCGGCGAGGGCTGTGGCTGGCCGCTTCCTCGACGCGGTGCGGGCAGGCGGTGCGGGCCTGATTGGCGTGTTTGTGATTTGCTTTACCGCCCTCTCATCGTCGCCGAGGGCTAAAAGAGCGCTTCCTTTGGAAGAGCGACGCGTGGAGATGGTGGTGTTGGGGGCGCGGTGGGCGTCTTCAGGCCCGGCGGCAGGCGAGAGGGTGAGTCGCATTCGTCTCTCCGACGACGAGCGCAGAGGCGGCCGCGCTACGTGGGCCATAATTGTGGTGGGAGTCAATGGCGTGTCTGTGGCTCATCTTTCAGTCATTGCGACGCCGAGCTGCCATTGAGTGTCGCGCTGGGCTGGTCAGGGCAAAACGCGACGGTTAGGGGGTGGTCAAGCTCGTTCGGGCTGTTTGCGCAGGCGAGCTGCACACCTCGACAGCGTCCCTGCTGCAGAACCTCACGCAATGTCACTGAAGTCGAAATAAGCTTCACTGCAGAGCCTTCAAGTGTATCTCGAGCTGGTGCAATTTGGGGAAATATTCGGCGAATTAAAGTCCAGCAACTCCGGAATTCATAGAATAGTCTGGCGCCATGTCTGGGACCGGCCAATCATGTGCCTAAGTACTGGAAACTCGCCAACAACGTCACTGCCGGTTGCTCCTTCCCCTACCTAACACACCACGTCCGATGAGACACAGCGTCTCTATTAGAGGCATCATATGTGAGGATCATGGAAAGAAGTCTGAAAGCTCACTCGCAACAAAATTAGCGCTCAAGAGTGCCTTAGCAGGGCGGCTTTGCTTCAGTAGGGATAGTTGATATCCTCCCTCACCCTTTCTCACATATGGGAGGAAGCTACGGCAGGTTTCGTTCCTTCCTTTCTAGATGTCGTTCCTTCCTTATTCAACGTCGTTCCTTTCTTGTTCGATGTCGTTCCTTCCTTAGTCGATGTCGTTCCTTCCTTAGTCGATGTCGTCCTTCCTTAGTCGATGTCGTCCTTCCTTTCTAGATGTCGTTCCTTCCTTGTTCAATGTCGTTCCTTTCTCGTTCGATGTCGTTCCTTCCTAGGTCGATGTCGTCCCTGCCCTACACAGATCTTACCTTCCTCGCCCAAGCCCGTTCTCTTCTCTTTACGCCAATCCTCAACTCCCCCAAGAAGCTCTTCTTCGTTCTTATTACTTTCCACGTCAGCGCCGTTGCACACGCAATCGTGTTTCCAGGCTATTTACGGCGCCAAGTGGATGGAATTCGTTGGAACCACGACTGAGAGCCAAATTAAGCTGTGTGGACCATCCTCGTCTGCAGAAATGCTCGGGACATGCAAATCGATCAGTACTTAAACAGGTACTTCTCCGCTGTCGAAGCCACCAGCTCATATACAGACCTCAGCATCTCCTCACTGAACCAGCATCCTTGTTCCGTCACCTCGAACCACCATGCCCTCATCAGCTGCATACAAAGGAAACTTGGTCTTCTGGCGAGATCTCAACTCTTCCGCAATTCCTCTGCACGCTCCGTCCCCAACTTCTCCCCACATCCTCATCATAGGCGGCGGGGTCACCGGCCTTACTACCGCCTGGACCCTCCTCGACCATGGCTACCGCGTCACCATTCTGTCCAAAGAACGGGCTTCGTACGGCGCCTCCCAACGCCTGACTTCCCAAATCGCCGGGGCGTTGTGGGAATTCCCACCTGCGGTGTGCGGCCAGCATACCGACGCAATTTCGCTCCAGCACTCCAAGCACTGGTGCATGGTCGCATATCATATCTGGGCTGCGATTGCTGCGGATGAGAAGCTCGCGAAGGCAGCAGGAGTGAGGATGAAGAATGCCAATTTCTTCTTCCCAGTGCCAGTCGAGGAGGATGAAGCCCAGGCCTCCAAGATGAGAGAGATCATGCAGAGTGGTGTCAGGGGCTTCAGACGCTCTGCCGCCATCATCACCGAGCAACGCGTGAGCCCTGCATTCGGCGCCGTAGACGCATACAGCCTTCTCGCGCCCATCATCGACACAGACGCATGTATGTCCTTCCTCAAAACACTCGTCTCCGCAAAAGGCGCAACCCTCATCACCCGCACCATCACAGGCGACCTGTTCCACCAAGAACACGCCCTCCGCGCCGCCTTCGCCGCCGACGCCATCCTCAATTGCACCGGCCTCGCAAGCACAGACCTCGCAAATGACCCATCATGCTACCCCATCCGCGGCGCCCTCCTCCGCGTCCTCAATAACGGCACCGCGTTCCCGAAACTCGACCACGCGTTGACATGCTCGCCGGACCCGGTGCGCAATCGTTCCGATATCGTCTTCCTGGTCCCGCGCAACGACGATGTCTTGCTCATTGGCGGCATCGTCGAACCGCACGAAACAAGCCTGGACTTGACTCTCGATAGCCCGGTCATCGGGCGCATGCGTGCGCGCTGCGAGGCCTTCCTACCAGACCTAAAGCACGCGGAATTAGACGAGGAGTATCCCCTCGCGCAGGGACTGAGGCCCTTTCGACAGCGAAATATACGCGTGGAGAGGGAGTTACGAGTCCACGATACTGATGCGAAGGGTCGGTCGGGAGTGAGTCGGATCGTGCACAGCTACGGCCATGGAGGAGCGGGGTGGTCCTTGTGTTTCGGGTGCGCGGGCGATGTGCTTGCGTTGGTGGAGGAGGCGTTGGCAGATATGCCTGCGAGGACCATGGGGGTGGATGTTGTGGCGGTATGGGCTGGAGAGCCAGATTCATTCAAGGATCCAGCGAGGGCACGACTGTAGCGTGGAGATGGGATGTATGAATATACAATTTGCTGGGGACGGGAAGAATACAAATAGAAATAGTGCACCAGGGGACTGCTCACTCATCTGCTTCGAAGGTGGTCTGGGCAGTACCGGCCATTCTCAGGGGGTGGGTGCAGGGGGAAGCTTGTTTGTGTGTTTGTGTGTGTGTACCGGTCTGCTTTGTTCCAGCGGGATTGATGGACACGGTGATGTCTGTTTGACGCCGTGCTCGGGCTTGTGCACCATCGAGATTTCGGAACCCACGATTCGAACACAAGGTGGCTCCCAATATCGTGAAGACACACACATGTTTTTACATTGTCAGCGCGTGCATCACTTCCATCGTAGACGTCTAGGTGGCTCTGGTGACGCCATGCCCATTCAGCGTGTCTGGCGAAAACAACAGCAGTAGCAGCAGCAGCATCACCAACCATCGTGATCGATACGTAAATATATACTCCCTGATACATCCAACTAGACATTACATACTTCGGTCATTCAAACAAAAACTCCTTGAGCACAGGCGACCCGGCGAACTCGGGGTTAAGCAGTATGCAGCTATAAATAAGTCAGCTGGCCATGCCACTAGCGCGGGCGTAACAGAACGACGACACACTTGAGGAAGTACGAAAGGGCCTGTTTCCGCTTTTCGAGAAAGCGCGGCCGGAAGCGAGCTATGCAGCGTTATTGCAAGTTAGTAAATCGATACTGTGGTTTGCGGAGTGCGCGGGGTGGGAGTGCGAGGATGTGTGCTTACAGATGACGGATTTGGGGGGGAATTGCGGCATGGAGCTCCCGGCGTGCGGGAATGTCTGCACGAGCTTTTGGTGCAGGTCTTCGAACTCGGAGTATCTGGGACCATGATAAGCGGGTTGCACAGTGGAATTCACTGGGAGCCAGTGTCAGTGTGCTTACCTCTTCCGGATCTTCATGGGGCCGCCCTGGCACAAGAGTTAGCACGCCAATCTGGAGGTTTGCTGCACGGTGTAAATGGGTCTGCATGAACCCTGCAATCGATTGGTGCTAGGTGCATGTGGGGTTATGCGGCTCGCGGAAGACTCACATCGAGCGTCTCAACAGTGCAGTTCCAGACGACGTACGCCCCCAGCCCCGGCGCCGTGCCGCTGACGACGACGTAATCGTCGATGGTTACACCTTTTGCCCACAGCACCCTGCACTGCTCGGAGCCCTCGTCGGTGTGGTCCTCGAGCGAAATGGGCGTGGGCCGCCCGTTGTCGGTTGAGTAGGAGCTCAGGCGCGAGGCATGGCGCTCGTGCCGCTGCCAGTAGGGCGGGACTACGCTGGTGCGCTCTGGACGCGCCGTCGCCGTCTTGAGCGCGTCTGCTTCATCACGGGACGGCGAGGGGGTGCCGTGGGTGACAGTTTCTGTGCTCGCCGGCTCCATCCATTTACAGTAGCGTGATGGGCGGGTGGCGCGATAAACGGGATGGCGGGTGGTATCAGACAGAAGTGCGTGCGGTGAGGGGTAGATGTAGTGTTTGCAGTGGGCTCACAGCAGATGGGCGCAAGCGCATGCAGGCAGAGGGTCCCGGGTGCGCGTCGACGATGAAAGAAGAATCGCGGCGCTCGGCTGGCGCACCATCGCAGGCCGAATGATGCGCACATGGGCTAGCATCGCGAGACGTTGGGGGTGGTGTGGCAGAAAGGGTGAATGTGAGTGGCCAATCCGGGCAAAGCGGTGGCCACAACCCTGCATGCCGACCACTTCGCAAACATTTTTTGGACTGCGTTACTCCACGGACCGATGCAAGAACGCGCTCCACGGCAGCTTTGGGCAAGACATGCAGTGCCCGCCACTATGGATACTCTAGCAGAGTGCTGCCATTGGAGGACGACACGGCCAGATTGGAGGCGGGGCCCGCACAGTCACGATAGAGGGGGAGTATGGACCGCACTCGATGTCCGCTAGCTTTCATAGCTTCTCGTCCTGTGATTCAGCGCTTTATATATCTCCGATGGACGCTTCTACCCTCAATTATTGCCATCGCTCACGCTCGTTGTTGAGGAGAGGAAGTCTGTTCTGCATTCACTTTGCCACGCTTCAGTCTGTCGCTGACCGCACCCTTTCGCTTGTAATACGTCGACTTTCTTCTTCTTGTGGACCCTGATATCGTGAGTGCATTCCAGGCGGTCTTGCACTAACGGGCCCTCCACCCAAATAAATACCACGCAGTGCTGACCTCCATAGCTTCTTCTCAACCTCTCACGGCATCAACTCTAATCTCTAATACTCAACCAGCATCATGCGTGCCTCCATCGCTCTCAGCGTTGCCGCCCTCGCTGGCCTCTCTGCCAGCCAAACCTCTGTCCAGGACAACTACCCCTACCGCATCGACCCAAACTCCGTCTCGGACTCAGACCGCCGTACGTGTCCCAACACTCTCTCCAAGTCTCACACTAACCCGGCCAGAAACCTGGTGCAACAACCAAAAAGCCCAATGCCCGCTCATCTGCCTGCAACAGCCCGGCGTAACCTCCATGACGACGGTCGACAACGAGTGCGACCCCGACGCCCTGACGTACAGCTGCGTGTGCGAGAACAACGTCTCGCCCAACATCACGCAGTACTCGCAGACGCTGCCCTTCTTCATCTGCCAGGAGTGGGGCAACCAGTGCGTCACGGGCTGCAACGGCAACAACACGTGCGCCGACTCGTGCCGGTACGTTATCTCAATCAGTCTCCCTTGGTGTATTTTGCTAATATGTCTCAGCGCCGACCATCCCTGCGGTGCGCAGAGCCCTTACCTCGGAAACACGTCCATCCCTTCGTCGTCGATGGCTCGCAGCACGCAGTCCGGCACGGCGAAGATACCCGTCACGGGCTTTCTGGGCTCGTCGGCCACGGCCACTAGCATGTCTGGCGAGGGCGGTGCCGCTGCTTCGTTCGTGCCCAGCGCTGGGGTTGCGCTTGGTGCGCTCTTGGGCAGTGTCTTCTTCGGCTTTGCTGTCCTCTTGTGAAATTTGAGGCGCCCACCTGTGGCTTGGACCATATTTTCACCTTCTATTTTCTTCATGCATAGCGTCCAGGATCCACACCCTCCTTTCAGCACAAACACAGCTCAGATACCCATTGGGGCGTTCCACTCATTCAACGAGGCCTTCGATCCTGCATATTAGCCCACGTGGCCACGGCGCATTCGCGGCGTTTAGGAGATCTTATGCTGCATCAAATAATGTCCTGGAGTGTAATATGACGTAGCGCGGAGTTGGCGGCGCGTTTCTCCAACCACAACTTGCCCTCCTTCCGATGGAGTTATGACTGCTTTTCTACTCCACCGAGTTAATCGTTCATGTCGTCCTCTCTGACTGACAATGGAGGACGCTAGTGTGTAATGGAGCTGCGTGGAGTCGAGAAGTGTAAACCACTAGCTAGATCCCATGTTAATATCACTTCGGTTAGATGAAGACTAGACTACCCGAGAAGTGGCAGCATGCAACTTCGCCACTCATCCCATTCAATCCCTCGTCCCAGCGCCCGTTGGACTTCTACACCACTGCTACCATCGCACCGAATCGAGACTTGACACGACACGCCTACCTTAAAGCCTCGCAGTCCTCCCTTATGCTACGCAAATTGTCCATAACTGTATTCGCAGATTGTGAAAGGAGGATTGAGTTCCGATCGTGCATTCAAGGTCTGGTCTAGACGGTCCATTCAAACTCCAGAGAGGAGGATTAGCGTCTATTTATCTATCTAGCCAGCCTTGCTGCGACAGATAAGTGAACAAATCATGCATTCCCACCTTCCCATAGATACTACCTATGTGAAAGAAGTAGCAGTGATATATACGTCGCTTTTTGCGTTCTCGTAAACGCCAGGTTGTTTTGATACGTACCAAGCGCTATCGCATACGCACAAGACGAGACGAGATGAGACGAGATGAGCCAATGCCTTCTCACCCACGCACCCATCCACTCTCGCTCGGTTTCTCCCCATCCTGAACGCCTGAACTTTTGTTCCGAACCCCCAACGCCGATACTTTACCTTCCCTTTCAGCGCTTCGGGCGAGTGAAGCACCCAAGCTAAATGCCTGCAGTCTACTTACTTCACTTCACTTCCATTCCGGATCCCAATCATACTTCCTAAACCACACCACATCCTCGCGCGAAGTCCTGCGACCCATGCCGCGATCCAGACTTTGCCCGCGCGAAGCCGGAGGATGAGCATGCGCAACTGCATTGGCATGACGGCCGGAGCGCTCTCGCGTCTCAGCGCGTAACATGCTTGCAAATCCTGTTGTCCGTCGCAGCGCAGTAGGCCTTGCGTCGTCTGGCTGCCATCGCGCCGGGAATGCCGACGCCTCGCCGCCGTGCTGTCCGAACCGCTCAACATCGATTTCCCTCGCTCCCTGGCCGTGCTCTGTGCTGCGGCGTCGACGCGTCGTGTCGAGGTGTAGGCCGATGCTGAGATCGCTATGCGCGGCAATGGTGCGGCGGTTTGAAGGCGATGGCGCGGGAGACATGGGGAAGAGCATCTGGTGCTCTGAGTCGGGGCGCGAGAGCATGTGGTGTCCGTTGGGTGTCGTGCTTCTGGACCGCTCTGGCTCGTTGTTGGCTTGGAGGTCTGCGAACAAGCGGGCGAGGTTATCGGCGGGCCGGGGGTGCGGTGTCGCTGTTCGGGTGGGGAAGCGCGTGGCATCGATTTCGAGCTGGAAGCGAGGGTGGTTGAAGCCAGCATATTCGGGTGACTCTGTGGGTGGACGACCTGTTGTGTGTCGAAGAAGAGTGCGGGGTCGTGAGGGACGAGAGGGGATAGGAGGATGCGCGGACGGAGAATTCGCGAAGTCGTAGTCGGCTGGAAGTTCCGCGCTGGGGATCCATCCCTGGCTATGATTAGGTCGTGGGCTGTATGGCGTGGGACGATAGGAAGTGTTGAAGTCGTTACTGCTACCGGATGAAGAGGATAATTGTGAGCTCGGAATCGGCCCCGGACCAAGATATGGAGGTGACTCTTGGGTTCGATCGCGACGGTAAGCTGGATCCATGGTAGGAGAAATGGGTGTCATACGTAGACTAGGCGGAATTGCTCTAGCGGGTCCCTGATCATGCGAAGGAAAAGCGAAGTGTTGGAGACTCTCCCTCAACGACGGATCCGGCTCCGGGGACGGTGAGGACGATGTTTCGTATGCTCGAGGAAGGATTTCGCCTGGAGATAGAATTTGATGACTGTATCCACGATACATGTGAGAGTCCCTTGGAGGTGACCCGATTACCAGGTTTGTTTGCAAATGTGGTACCAAACTTGCCTCATCGTGAAACAGTGAGTGCACCTCATTTCGAATTTGGCGCGGGCTACTTGGCCCATCTTCTCTCTGCTCGTGGAAACTGCTGTCGATCTCTTCCCTTGAACTTTCGGCGCTGGGAGCAGTATGATCAGCTGAGCTGTCTTGGCTATATGTATGGTCGTTGTGCTCCTGTAAGGTGTTCACTACTATCTCCCTGATTGAGCCGAGCTGCTGAGACGGCAGCGGACACTCTTCAGATTCGTGTGAGTCCATTCGTATCCATCGTCGCACCAGGTCCAGGGCGCCATTCCGTGCTGAAGACAGCCTATTTCGTTCTTGTGGTTCAGCACCGTCCGGGGTCGTGATGGTTGTAGAGACGTTGCTGTCTCCAGCATAGGAAGACCGTTCAGAACTGACCATTGTGTAGGCTGGTCACCTTTTGCTTCGTTTCCGCTTAATCCCAATGACGTTCCGGATGATATACCTGAACGAGCGTCTTGGGGGATAGGGTAATTCGTGCTCAATCGAATCAAGCTCTGTAGTCGTGAGTGAAGGTAGAGTGTACAAGTATTCAGTAAATATGGGCTGTTCCATACTCGCTCAGTAATGTAAACAATGCAATGACGAACGGTTTGGGACGGGTGAGAATAAGATGCATCTGGTGAAATGCATGAAAAAGGGGGACAGGCCTCGATGTTAGGCGACCAAAGGTTTCTGGTAGACTGATGACGTTTTTTGTTTGCATCTTGGATATTGGGCTAGATTTGCAAAACGAAACCATAGTCCTACAGCTGTGGTGTGGGTCATCAAACGGCTTCTAGGGTGTTCGCGACAGGAACATAGCTGGCTACGAGAGGGCACCCTATCCGGATCCAGCCGACAACTTCAGATGGTACTGGTCCGCAACACGACCTAGACCCTAGAAGTCAGTGTGAAGTCTGGGTAGGCTACTGTTACAGAGGCTTGATGCTTTGCCATGGCCGAATACGGTTTGGTAGCAATGATGGTACCTGTCCGTCATCGAATTGGATTCCAGATTCATTGGGTCTGCAGGGCCATTTCGTGTACGATCTGGTTCCAGCCAGCCTGATATCACGATGCGTTGCGAAGTGGGGCTGAACGCATGAAGGTATCCGGTGCCGGTCTGTACGTAAAGTACCGACATGGCGCTTGTGAAGATAACGACATGCTTGGTGCGCGAAACTGTCCTCGGCAACCATACCGGGCCTTCGCAGTGGTGCTGCTAAGGTGTGACGCGAGAAAGATCGAGACAAGAGCGGACGTTGAATGCGGGCAGCTAGCGTCATCGGACTCTTGGCATTCGGGTGATCTGCAATGCAGGTCGCATGACAACACCATTTCTACCTTCCGCCGCCCTCCCATTGAGTTCCGCTCTTGATGTTCCAATATCTCCCTCCAGGCTCGTGATGCGCCCCCGATTGTCCTTGGGCCCGCCCAGACTCTTATCTTCACGATACCCCGTCCCAGCTCGGACACGTCTACATCGGGGGTTTGCGTCGGCCTCCGCAGACGCTCCAGAAGTCTACGATGTCGTCTGTGTCGGGGGTGGCCCGGCAGGCTTGAGTCTTCTTTCGGGACTGAAGGCGTCCCCCGCTACGAGCGGCCTCAAGGTAGCGCTCATCGAGGGCCAAGACCTGCAGAAAAATCGCCTGCATAGGGATGCAAGTTTGGAGCGCTTCTCGAATAGATGCAGCTCTCTGACCCCCGCGTCTGTGAAGAATCTCCAAGGCACGTGATTACAGAGTACTATAGCAATGACCCCGATGTGTCTGACTGTTATCAGAAATTGGAGCATGGCGCCATGTCAACACCGCTCGAGTGCAGCCATACCAGGAGATGCAGGTATGGGACGGCGTCACTGATGCACGCATATCCTTCGACTGGGGCACAGCGCGCTCCATCGGCCCCCGAAATCCTGCCCAGCCTACCACCATCGCGTATATGATCGAGAACGTGAACACGACCAGCATGCTTCTCAGCCGGCTCGAGGAGCTAGGCGGCGTAGACATGATGACAGGCACAAAGGTCAGCTCAATCGAGCTTGGGACAGACACAGACAAGTTGGACTTGTCGTCATGGCCAGTCCTCACACTTTCCAATGGTAAAACAATGGCTGCGAGGTTGCTGGTTGGGGCCGATGGCGCGAACAGCCCAGTGCGGACATTCGCGGGCATTGAAGCACGCGGGTTCGACTACAACAGACACGGCGTGGTCGCGAGTTTGAAACTCGAAGGCCCAGGCTGGGGAGGTCCAGAGCACAAGATCGCCTATCAGCGGTTCTTGCCGACCGGCCCTATCGCAATGCTACCGTTACCGGGCGACATGGCTACGCTTGTCTGGAGTACGACGCCTGAGCGTGCAGCGACGCTGAAGTCGCTTTCGCAGAACGACTTTGTTGCCATGGTCAATGCAGGCTTCAGGTTGTCGCCTACAGACCTCGAGTATCTCCACACCCTGTCATCGGGTCAGACAGAAGAGGTCGCCTGGCGAGAGAAGCACACACCCGTCAAGGAGCGAGCGATACCCATGCGGGTAGCAGACGTGCAAGCTGGCACCGTCGCGTCATTTCCGCTTCGAATGCGCCATGCAGATACCTATACCGGCGAACGAGTTGCCCTTGTTGGAGACGCAGCACACACGATACATCCTCTGGCAGGTCAGGGGCTAAACCAGGGCCAAGGAGATGCGGCCGCGCTGGTGCGAACAATCTCACATGCGGTGCGAACGGGTCAGGACATCGGGTCTACGTTGGCGTTGGAGAGCTACAACAGCGAGCGATATGCAGAGAATAACGCGATGCTCGGCGTATGCGACAAGCTGCATCGCCTGTATAGCGTTGAATCGGGACCAATTGTCGGACTACGAAGTCTGGGGTTGAGAGCTGTGGACGCCATGGGGCCATTGAAGGGTTTCTTCATGAGCCGAGCAGCTGGCGGGTCGTAATGCGAGTTCTGTATCGATACTGTATATACAATAAATAGACAAAATCCGCCCTTTAGCGGAGGTAATGGACAGCGAAGGAACATCACATTACGCCATCTGCCCCACTAGTTCCTGCCCCTCCATAACAAATAAGCTACCTACACAACACACGCGCTCATGATACAGAAATTCGACAAGCATGGCGGACCATCAGAAAGAGATCGAAGAATTTGGCAACAATGATGACTTCTGGCTGTTTGGCTACGGGTAAGGAACCGACCTTCTCTCTACCAAGCCACAACTGACAGAACGTAGGAGTTTGATATGGAAACCACCGCCACACTACGGTACCTCGAAGCTCACCAATATGAATGATGCAATAAGCTAAGCAAGGTGTCAGACCAGCGAGTCCCGGGGTACATCGAAGGCTACGTCCGCCGCTTCTGGCAGGTATGAAGCCCTGCACCACACACCACATCACCAGCTAAGTATCTCCGCAGGCAAGGTAACTTCGACCCATCCCACCCATTCGAACACCAATCTAACGCCATCACCAGCGAAGACCACCGCGGCACCCCCGACGCCCCAGGCCGCGTCGTCACCCTCATCGACAAAGCCCACTGGGAAACCTTAACAGACCACGTGAGCCACCCTTTCTCCGTCCCATGCAAACCGGGCGTCGCACTGACGGCGAGCAGCACATTTCCACCGAACGCGTCTGGGGCGCAGCATACCATATTCCGGCGGAATACGTCGCCGAAGTGCGGAATTACCTCGACATCCGCGAAATCAACGGCTACAGCATCCAATTCACGCCGTTCCACCCGGCGCCCTCGACAACCAGCACTGCAACATCAGAACCCCCTGCCTCCAATCCGCCCTCCAGCACCGACATTCCCACCACCGACGACGCAGCAGGCCTCACCCGCCCCCACCCCGCCTCCGTGCCGCCCTCCCCTTCCGCGCCGCTCCGCTGTCTCGTGTACATCGGCCTACCGTCCAACCCGCAGTTCCTAGGCCCGCAGGAGCCGGAGGCGCTGGCGAGGCGGATTCTAGCGTCAAGGGGGCCGAGCGGCGAGAATCGCGAGTATTTGTATAATTTGGAGAGCGCGTTGGCGGGGCTGGGTGGGGAGAGTGGGGATAGGCATGTGAGTGATCTTGTGGAGCGGTGTAGGGCGATTGAGGCGAGGGACGGGCGGGTGGAAAAGGGGAAGGGGGAGATGGAGGGAGAGGGATTGCATAGGGTGGGGAGTACGGAGGAGGTGGAGGAGGTTGAGAAGTGATGGTGAGAGGGCGACGCGGTGGACTTGTAGTCGGATGTGAGTGAGGGCAGATTTGACAAGCTGGATTTCTTGGATACGATACGTACGGCGGTGCTAAGTGTTCGGTTGATCGGCCGTGCTATTCCCATGGTGAACACGCCGAGCGAGCAGTGCTCATACTGTCCGCCATGCTATCTGGCTAACAACGACATGTACCGGCTCCAAACTATATCCTTGTTAGAAAGCCCAAGTAGCAAGATCCATACATGCTGATGCATTGTATCAGCCGCCTACGTCCACTTACGATATGGATACCACATCACCGTAGTTTTCCCCCACAATAGTACCCTAAGCAGTACCACATAGCATGGACAATATATCTCGACTCGGCCTGATTACAAAACACAACAGAGCGCTTGGAAATCACCTTCCCGATGCGGGAACTGTGATCCCTTTGCAATGCGTGGGGGATATTGTTTCGACGTGCTGAGTAACCAGCCCTGAAGATGAGTAACCCATCCGAGATCGTTCGGGCTGTTCATGATTGGTCGTGTATCTAGTACCTGAGCGAGCGATCTACTTCGTGCCGTCTCGGAGAAATGGAACTGCACTGCACGAGAAGTTTGCGCATGGGTTGGTGCAGCCGGGCAGGGGTCTGTGCATTGCGAAATGCGAAGAGGAGGAGATGTAGACGTCATGATACACAATCGTGTATTATTGCGGTCTAGATATAGAGAGCGCTTAACCCCATAAGGTGATGGAACACCTAGTAGTTGGAGGCGCCTGATCTAGATTTTTGGAGAGCATTCGGCTCCGTTGGCTCCATTGGTTGTTCATAATCGTAACGTCGTATCTTGCATTTATACCCAGCAACGGTTGACGTGTCCTGCTGCTGCATATTCCTTTTGCTCAATTCTTGATTCTTCGCCTACAGATGGATCGATCGCATTTCGTGATGATCGTGAGCCCGACTAGGTTTCGTTAAATACCCAATGGGGTTAAAGATAGCGCTTTTTGATGGGTGACCATATCTCGGATGTGGCATGATTTCTGACGATCAGAAATCATGTTCTTCGTCTTTCATCCATTGTGGTAATGGGTGCTGTATTGCTGGCCCTATATGCACGCCAAGATCGTCAGCATTCATCAGCAGGAACAGAGCAGGATGGTTGGGAACACCGAGGATCGGACGGGAGCTGGGGTAGTACGAACATACAGCGCCATAGCCGGACGCGCCGGACCCTAAATCATACATATTCTCGTTGGCCCCTCCCAGTGTAGCCGGATTGAAGTTTATCGAGTGCTCGATTCCAATGCTTACGTTCTTGCTAGCGGATCCTGGCGTGTACACCATATCCTCTGTGTCGAATCCTAAGCTCAGTGCAGCCCAATCGATGTTCTCCCACTCGACGAAATCCGGTTCGGCGACGTGGTGTTGGAGCGGGCCGACGGGACTGTTGGCGTCTTCAGCTTTTGAAGGCGGCTCGAAGTATGGCTCTAGCCTACGTACAAGAACAGTCAAGTATAAGCAAATGATCTAAGCGATGAGAAGTTACGGCTGTCTAACCTGAGACTAACGATTCGGTCCCATAGATAGTGTACTGCCTCATTCAGCTTGTAGCTGACCCAGCCGCAGAGGTGCAGTCGTGCGAGGAGTGCTTCTGCTGATAGAATGTCGAATTCGATACACGCAAGCGATATCTGGTACACAAACCAACTGCTCTCGGCTGAGCCCTCGGCCGAGATGGCGCCAATAGAAAGGATCCACAAAAGCAGGTCAGGGCAGAATTGCCATTCAGAGCGGACGGTGCAATTAAGTGCCTTCTCGAGCCTCTTGCTTGCGGCAAAATGCAGCAGATGAACATCACTTGGTCGTTTGAGTGCCTCGGTCGTGCGCACGGTGAAGATCAGCAGCGCAACGCAGAGCGCATCTTCTAAAGGCGTGATCAAGTGCTCATTCTCTCGAAGCCACTTCAGCAGCATGCATTCCAGCACACACGAAAAGTTCTGAACGTCGAGCGGATCTAGTGGACTGTTTGGATCGCTGAACCATGCATTGAGGTCCGCGATCAGGATCAGTACTGATTCGACAAGTTCGGTAAGGGACTCCTTGACACCTGCATGGCGGCAGTAGTCGATCAGATGTTGTGAGATATTAGAGCGATAGCCTTGTGGATGACGAGGAAAACTGGCGTGACTAATATAGTCCAGTGTTGATGGATTTGGCGCCTCGAAAGAAGCGATGGCGTGAGCTGTAGAATGCCTGATGCTCAGTAAGCATATGCCAAACCGGTTCGGGCCGGGTGTGGGGATTCCATTCTACACACCAAAGTATAAAGGCTTGCAGTATGCGATTTGAGCTGATCGCCATAAGCCCACCTCGCAGCTGCACCATTCTGCGCAGTCCGTTCATGTGTACTGTACGTTGGTTTGGCTGATCCTCGTCCAGCCGCTCTTGCTCGAAGAGAGGCAGCAGCAATCCCTCCTCCACTGTGAGCAAATTGAAAACCGCACCGATATTTGCATCTGAGATGCCCACGTTAACATCGCTATGCGAGATCGCTGCGTTGATGGCTGCGATAGCCTGCGCGCGGTGGTGAAGTATCGTTTCGATCGAGCCTCGACCTACGATATACAGATGCAGGGCTACAGTGCAGAGTAAGCTGTGCATGAAGCCTGGATTACTTATGGCTGTGCCAAACCAGTCAGACCTCATTAGCGTAGACCGGTGTCTAATGTCGACAGCGATGATGCCGGGCGCCATCTCGGAGACGACTGCAGTTTCAAGTCAGCGGACGTCCACCAAACGACACTACCAATCAAGACAAACTTCTCGGAAAGAGCTTAACGGTAACGCGTGTTCGCTAGAGGCTGTTCTGGTGTTCAATCGTACCGCGATTTGCCAGGATCATGTGCCACAAACTCGGTAATCTGAGAAAGCTTTATAAATGGAAATGCAGGGTCCAAGACTTACAGTGCTCCAGCAGTTCGGATACGCTGCCATTGATCTCCACAGATGACGTGCGGAAGGGGTCGAATAAGCTGTTGTTTGGGTCTTCGGCCGGTGTGACAGGCTTGAGCAAAAGACATCTTGGACATGATCTTTGGCCCGGGCGACACAGGAGGATCTGACAATCTGGGCATATTTCCCCTTTGATTGATGCGTAGGGCTGACGCTCCAGGGACGGAAAGTAATCACTCCGGTTGAGTAGAATTGGAGGACTCGGCGTTGCCGTGTTCGGCGTGAGTAGTGAATCGGGAGTGCCCGCACTTTTCGGGCTTGTACTCTCGGAACCCTTCCTTTGTTTCGCAGCATGTTTGCTTGTGGACCAGGGACGCTCTCTTCGCGCCTTTTGCATGACAAAGGAGCGAGCATTTCGGCGACCTTGGCGGGATGTCTTCGCCTGCGCCGCGTCCACGAAAAGAAAGTCCTGTTGGATGGGTACGGTTGGTTGTGCGCGCGGTCTTCCATTGGCGGCGTCCCTCTGACTCTCCATCCTTCTTCCTCCAGCGCAGGACCAGCAAGATGCCGTACTATTGTCCTACACAAAGGAAGTTGATGATGGTAAGCTCCAGCTAGGTACGGCCGGTCGAAGGTTGCGAGCAGTGACAAGGCTACAACTTCCTAATCGATGCTCGAGTCGCCACCATTTTGGATGGCACATTCGCCGGGATGGCGTTGGGCTGCGGCTCTCTCGTTACCAGAGGTGTGCAGCTCGAGTGGAGGGGCTCGAGACGTGAAACTATCAAGGACCCGATTCGTGCTAGGCTGCAGAAGCGAGCTCGGGAGTGACAGGGTATCTGCCACCGATGTTAACCATCCGCATGCTTATGTACTGGCGGAAGCATACCTTTTGGTCCTGTGGCTCTCGAGACGGTCGCAGAAGGCTTCCAGAAGTCGGGCAACGTGGCAGGGACGTGGGGAATATAAGTAGGCTATAGACATTGCGGGACGCTTCCGCCGACGCTGCACGAAAATAGTATCATTCGAGGACTATGGCCGACGTTGCAGGAAATAACCTGGTGTCCGTGTTGAAAGAGCCGCTTGAGCCACTGAGCTGACAGATGGGGCGATGCCATCTTATCAGAGTGAAGCTTCTCAGGCTGATGGGACGTCATGTTGGACATGAAGAATGCCATATTGAGGGTTTCCAGCCCGAATCGGTGCCACCGAATCGGAGCGCGCGACCAGATGCTGGGCACTGCGAACGCTGGTGAACGGTCAGAATCTCATGCAGCGACGTTTCACACATCAACAGCGAGCTCGCAATCTGCAAAATTGTTAGCTTTTGTTTGTCATGATGCCATTCACGCTTTTCTCGGGCCATGCCTATTTCAAGTCGCTTCTTGCCCTCGTGTCGACGAATTATTGTTTCTAAAGATATGGTGGTCGTTGCTGCTCTCGGGCCAGCTGCGGGCGGTCCTTGGCTTTGTGCTTCGTCACATGCAGAACCGGGACGAAGTGACGCGACTGTCGCAAACATCCCCAGTGCGACTTTTGGGTGAAGTTGTTATGGAGGTGCGTCGGCGCGCAAACGTCGCCTGAGTGGAACAAAGCCGCTCCGATCCGGCGACCTCAATTGGCAGGAAGCACCGGCGAGCCCTCCGTCACCACGCCTGAAGGGTCTCGCAACGCCCGCAATGATACATGGCGATGGTCTCGCAGGCAAGTCGCCATCCGCAATTTGGAATGATAGTGGCGGACCTTCACTGACTCGGATGCTCGGACTTAGGCCTCTCGTATACAGAGATTCCCACGCATCTGCTTCGAGCCGAGCTGTCCCGACGACAGCAAGATGCGCGGCCACCTTGCGGGACCAAGGGCGGCAAGGGCCACTATAATGAGCCTATTCACGTCTTCGCGTTGTTTCTGATACTCATACTCAGCACGGCGGGTACGTATAAACGCTGCAATCGCCAAAGATGGTGCTGATGTGAATAGCATGCGCCTTCCCAATTGTCGTGAAGCGCTTTCCGGGCGTCCCTGTCCCGCACCAATTCCTCTTCCTCTCACGACACTTTGGCACCGGCGTCCTCATTGCGACGGCCTTCGTCCATCTCCTCCCCACAGCCTTCGAGTCCCTCACCGACCCATGTCTGCCTCGCTTTTGGAACCAAGGCTACTCAGCTATGCCGGGGTTGATAGCCATGACATCAGTCTTCGTGGTGGTCGGCATTGAGATGGTCTTCGCTTCAAGGGGAGCGGGACATGTACATTCGACCGACTATGAAAGCCTTGGTCTTGACGATTACGGTGCTACCCCACGTCCTTCACACAAGAGGACTCACAGCTACGGGAGCTACAGCAATGGTGCCTCTGGTGCCATGGCTTTTCCGATGACGCCAATTTCACTCCATGCCAATGGTCGCGTAGCGCGGAACTCCATAGACGACGACAACGACTCAGACCTCGATATCAGCCCAGAAGAGCTTGGCCCACAGGACGCCGACGACTCAGAAGACGAGTCCCGCTTACTCCAGCGTCCAACCGCGCACAACCAGGCCCGTGATCCCCGCGATCACTTCCCTGACACGGCCCAAAAGGCTGAGGCGCAGAATCAGAAGCTGCTACTGCAGTGTTTTCTGCTTGAGGCAGGCATTCTTTTTCACAGTGTATTCATTGGCATGGCTTTGTCAGTAGCCACAGGGACGTCATTTGCCGTACTTCTAGTAGCGATCTCGTTTCATCAGACCTTCGAGGGATTTGCACTCGGATCACGAATCAGCGCCATAAGGTTCCCTACTGGTTCGTTGCGACCTTGGTTGATGGCAATGGCATACGGCACTACTACACCAATCGGGCAAGCAATAGGGCTGGCCATACATACACTGTACGACCCTGCCAGTCAGACTGGCTTACTGACCGTTGGTTTCATGAACGCCATATCGAGCGGGCTGCTTCTATTCGCCGGTCTGGTCGAGCTTCTCGCAGAAGACTTCCTGAGTGACGAGAGCTATGTCACCCTGCACGGAAAACGACGGTTGCAAGCTTGCGCCAGTGTCGTGAGCGGCGCAGCATTGATGGCTCTGGTTGGTGCATGGGCATAAACACTGAGCATGTTCGTCAACTGAAACCTGCATCTTCCCGGCGCTATGGTTGATCGTATGCAGAGACTATGCTTCATAATCATAATTCGCCTTTCTAGGCTTTTGCACGGACCTCAATCCCTGACCAGCGAAGGCTGCATCGCATATCGCCGGCGTCTATGTCACGCTTTCAAGTGACGGTATCTCAGTTCATCGGTCCGAGCGCTTCTGTGTCACCCACCGATCCCCCGGCCCTGCTCAGGGTGTCCTTTGCAGTTAAGCTTTGTGGTGCGCGTTTGCTTACGTGACACATCAAATTCTATGACTACATAACACCAGCTCAAAAGGCATGTCATGAGCGTTAGTACCTGGTTTCTACGAACCTGGAGTTTTAAGCTGGTCCAGCATTATACTTCCCCGATCACTAGAAAGGAGCCCTGTGCACTCTCAGCGCATCTGCAACCCCTCGCACCGGGTGCTTCCGATCCGAGCTGATGAGGCCACTCATACAGATCTAGTCCCATTTTTTTGGGTCCAGTTGCCCACTTGCGCCGTAGCCGCATGCCATTAGGAAGAGGAGACCCGCTTCTCACGAGGACCCTCATCGAACGACGGCTCGTTCAGTATGCAAGAGCCTTACACTGTGTATATGCATAGCGCAAGTACCGAGTACAAGCTAAGAAGTAGCCAACACATCAAGCCCGTATTGCGACAAAGCCACTGGTGTAGGCAGGATAGTGCACCTTGGAGCAAGGGACTGATCCAGACATGAAACGAGTTCCAAAGGCTGCCCGACGCCGTATGGTACGCGATATACGCACTTAGTGCTGAGGATGGACCGGAGTATGTTTGTAACCGAGTTGCACGCCCTGCGCTCAGTATATCAACCCCTAGGCCCAGCTCGGCCGTGCTGTCGTTGTGCCTTTGGCACGATAATCTATGAGGACATGTATGGCATAAGTCGCGTTGTATCAGTGACAAGCACTCCATACCAACGCAATCAAGCAGTCATGCTCCGCTCAGATGTTCGGTCCCCACACAAATGTAGAATAGACTCCAGCAGAGCATTGCAAGAAACCGCCGTAGTGTAACTCCTATGTCATTTCAAGTCCAGGGCTGATGTTGAGGCCTACATTACTTATCTGTACGGTTGCAGCACCGCCACAGCTTTTAACTTTACTGACGACTGCTCTCAGTGCGCTGAAAATCTCTGACAGACCTTGAGCGCATCCTCTGTCACCTTTTGAGAGACCTCTTTCCTCGAGCAAGTCTCTCATGTATATCAATGTTATGTCCTAATTAAGAGAGATAGCCATCCGAGACAGTCTCCAATGACGAATTAATTGATTGACGAACAAAACGCTTCATAAACTCGTAAACCCTTACAAATCCTTCGCAACCGCCTCCAACGCCTCCTTGAAAATCCCACAAGCCTGACTCAACTCCTCCTCACTAATCGTCAGCGTCGGAATAAACCTCAACACATCAAACACCGACGTGCTCAGCAGCAACATATCCCTCTTCACGCACTCCTGCACAACCTTCGGCGCTATCTGCGGCTGAGTTTGCGCATTCCCTGCCGCCGCATTCGACGAATCCCGCTGCAGTGCCGGATTAGCAAACTGCACGCCAACCATCAATCCGCTGCCGCGAATATCTTCAATCAGATTGCCCGCCTTGGTCCCCGAGGCCTTCAAGTCGCGCAGAAAGGCAAAAAGCTGCTCCGACCGCGCCGCAACATTCTCCAGCACCTTTTCCTCGCGGAACACCTCAATCACCGCCTTGGCTGCCGCACACGCAACCGCGTTGCCCGCATACGTCCCGCCCATCGACCCCGGCTTCTGCAGATCCATGAGCTTCTTGGTACTCGCGATGCCGGACAGGGGAAAGCCGTTTGCAATGCCCTTTGCGAAGACGAGGATGTCCGGACGCACGCCGGACTCCTCGATGAACCAGTAGTGTCCCGTGCGGCCCATGCCGGATTGGACCTCGTCGATGATGAGAAGGATGTTGTTCTCGTCGCAGATTTTGCGGAGGCCGTGCAGGAAGGCTGGCGGGGCGGGCACGTAGCCGCCCTCGCCGAGCACGGGCTCGAGGATGATGGCTGCCGTGTCGGCGGGAGATGTGGATTGTTGCAATGTCAGTTTGAGTTGCAGCAGCGCGTGGTTGACGAGTTCTTCGGTCGGTGTGTCGACTGTTGCGCCGAAGAATTGGCTGTAGTATGGGAACGCGGTTGTGAAGACGCCGCCCATCATGGGGCCGTGGCCTTCGCCGTAGATGGTTTTGGAGCGCGTCATTGAGGCTGTTGCGTTTGTGCGGCCGTGGTACGATCCTTGCATGACGATGATGTTGGGTTTCTTGGTGGCTGCGCGGGCGAGCTTGACGGCTGCTTCGACGGCTTCGGCGCCGGAGTTCCAGAGGAAGATTGTGTCGAGGGATTCATGGGGCAGGATGGGGAGAAGTTCTTTGATGAGGGCGATTTGTGCACTGCTGAAGCCAAGATTGACTTGTGCGTGGGTGATCTTGGAGCACTGTTTTGCGGCGGCGGCGCTGACTTTGGGATGGCAATGTCCGAGATTCACGACGCCGATTCCAGATGTGAGATCCAGTAGCTTGACGCCTTTATCGGTTGTGATGAAAGAGCCTTGACCTTCATCGAAAACATGCTTTGTGAGACGCCCAATACCCTTGGCGATATGTTGCTCAGCAAAAGCGGCGGAGTCCATTTCTGAGGATACTGGTTGTGTTGTGGAGAATGAACGAGACCCTAAAGTCACTCGAGCAGGTCGCAATTGGGTAGGCACAAGTCTGCGTAATGCTGATGAAGAACTTCTAGATATTATGGCTGCCATGGTGGGTTTTATCGTCCTGCTAAAATGCTGTTGAGGCAGAGGTTTGCTGCTAGGTATATGAGGGTAGCTTCAGCTGGATGACGTAACGCTAGTCTTATCGCCGAAAATAGACGCCATAGACGCGCTTTACGCCACTTGAAGTTGTTGATTTTTACGAACCCTTTGTGACTCGGCTACTATTTTATTTCTCCGAGACATCTCCAAAGATACGCTAATTGCTGGGCAACAGCTTAAGCGTGGAAGGTCACACACTAGAATATGTAAGGTAGTAAAGTCCCGGCAAGCCTTGAGGATCGAGGGAATAAGCCTTGGCCGGAGCTTGTTTTAAGGAAAGCTTCCGGAAAACCAAATCGTGCGTCTATATCTGCACACAGTGTTTCTTACTTCTAATGATTTATCTTAGCCGTGGGTCATTGTCCGGATAGACCGAAGGTTCCGACCAGCAAGCGTGACAATCTTCCGTCATATACATCTGACTACAGTGAACAGAAGAGGAAGATCCAGGATTGTTACAATCATCAACTGATGGCCACGCGCAAGCACGTGGGCCAATTCGCGCCAGAATCGCGACAGCCAATTGGCGATCACGTTCAGCTGCTTGATGAAGAGACGTGGTTCTACTGAATGCATAGTCAGATGCACGAAACACTGACGTTACGCGGACTAGCAGCTTGTGTAGCTCCCGGTAATTGAATCCAGACACGAAGGTGGGCATCACAGGAGCTCCGCCCTTTCTTAGCCAATCGGGAATAGCGTGCTGTTGGTGATCATCACCGCAGCTTCACGACCACCGCCTTTCTTCACGAGAATACGAGCTCGGCAAATTCCAAAGAACACGAGGTAATGTTCGGACGGACAGTATTAAAGAACACGTCGTCCACTCAGGATGACTATTCGGCAACTTTCTGATTCCCCACACTTTTCAGCTATGTCAAACAGTCTGGTCATCGTCGTTACTGGCACGAGTCGAGGCGTCGGAAAGGGCATCACCACGTTGCTTGCGCAACAGAAGCTCGACCGACCGCTGATCATCTACGCAACCTCCCGCGGAGGTGCCGACACTGGCATTAAGGCGATTTCTCCCAACAAGGTCAAGTACGACTCCCTTGACATTACCGATCCTACGTCCATCCAAGCATTCTTCGGAGAAGTTCTCAAAGAGCACGCTTCCATCGATGTTCTCATCAACAACGCCGCTGTGTCCAATGGCTACAGGGAGAACCCAGAATTTGCTGCTCAAACCATCTGGAACAATTACGGCAGCACGAGAGATATGTGCAAAGCCTTCCTATCGCAACCCAACATCCCAAGTGGCGCGCGAATTGTGAATCTCACAAGCGGATTCAATGCGCTCAGTACCTATGGGCCTGATCTTCAATCTCGTTTCCGCCACGCCAGCACAATCGCCGACATCGATGCTTTGGCGAAGGATTACCTGAATGACATGAAAAGCGGCCCCGAGGTACAAGAGCGTGCTGGCTGGCGCTCAGGACCCCGAAGCTACCATGTCAGCAAAGCTCTAATCAACGCTTTGACTATAGTCCTGTCGCAGCAGCATCCGAATGTGCTGGTGAATTGCTGCTGTCCGGGCTGGACAGATACGGATATGGGAAAGCAGGGAAAAGGCACGCCCCCGAAGACGCCAGAGGAGGGCGCGATGACAGCCGTTAGATTGGCGATTGGGGAACTGGGACCCGCGGGTGATGAGGATGGTGGACTGGGAAAAGATACGGAGAGGCTCAGTGGGTTGTTCTATGAGAACGAAAATATCATGGCCAAGGATTGGGGGAAGGCGAAGAAGTGGTTGGAGACGTAGATGTGTTGAGAAGGTCTGGAGGAGAGACTTGCGCTGACGTCGGTGATATGGATGCATGGCGGCGAGAATAGGGACTTGAATGATACACTTCCTAGGTAGCCTTCAAAAGTCTTCCAGCTCAACGCTTTGGAAAAGGATGTTGTCAGGGTCCTAAATTGTAGCTGCAGTTCGAGGGTCGCATTGATGGAGCTTGAGACCTAAGAATAATCGCCGCCGTGGAGAGCAGGTGCTTTGTGCATGAAGACGTATTTAGTTCACAAGTGTGCTGAAGTCCTGAATGACCATCGAAGCCCCTAGCGGCGGTGAACATGAAAGGCTAGTAAAGTTCAAAGTAATTCACTCGGAGTGCTGGCAAAGTCGTCGTGTTCATCGCAAGTGAATATGCTCTAGGTAGCGTACTTGTCCGAGGAGAGGAGGTTCAATCGCTGTAGTGAGAGTTGCACTCTGCAGTTGCATTCCGGCCGCGCACTGTCACCTTTTCCTCTGTCTGAATGATGCGTCGAAGTACTGCCGTAGCTGATGTAATCGCCGCAGCGATTTTCGTAAGCATTACAGTGTCGCCCTGAAACTCGGAGAATATCATGTCCAACAGCTCATTTGGGGGTCCAGTGATGTTGGATCTGAACTCCGGGGCAGTCTGACTTTGGGTAGAGGCTTTAGGGTTCCCCCTTGGCTGAAGTTCGGACGGCTTTGACTGAATTGCCATGCTTCCGCAGAGTGGTTAGGAAAGTCGGACATAATTTCTGGTCCAGAGACTCGATAGCAGTAAAGGATAATCACGCAGCTTGGGGTACATCGGTATGGGAGAGTGCTTGTTTGTGATTGCTCATATGAAGTATCTGCGCAGACATCAAAGTCATGCGGAAAGTGCTGCAGAGCGGTACACATAGTGTTGGAACTTAAGGTTGTGGACCTTGAAAGCTAGAACGAAGAGGCGATTGAAGTGAAGAACAAAAGAGTAGGATTGAGATCCAGAAGAACTTTTGGTTGTTTATTAGATGAAGGTATTATGCTCGCTGTCGAAATCTATACGCTTCTATGTCGGAAGTATTTACAGCAGATGCGGAAAGTAACATGGCTCGAACGTTCACAAGTAGATGTAGCACATCGGGCCATCGGTCGTGCTCATCAGATCACCCAGCCTGATTGGCGGTCCTGCGGCATATCCGAGATCGATAATGTTATCGAGCGTGGTATCCGCCGAAGGCGGCTGGTTGAAGAAGGTGTTGGTGCCAGCAACACCCTTTGGGCCTGTGCGGGTCGTGCGGTCCAATTGTTGCCAGATCCACCAGGTGCGATCAATCATGCCGTGGTGGAGGTAGAACAGTGGGTCACCAGGGGAAGTGAAGACGTCACGGCCTGGGTCTCCGCCCATGGAGTAGTGACCTGTAGTAGACATTAGTAACGTGTTTTGACGTCGGGACAATAGCAACTTACCGCCACCGTGCACACCAAGGTTACCAGATCCCGGAGCACCCTGCATGTTCAACTGGAAGTCTGCAACTGCCTTGTTCTTGAGGATCAAGTTTGCAATGGCGGAGGCATTGGCAAACTTCTGGTTGCAGTAGTCGGTCAAGTCGCGCTTCAAGCACCTGGGGTTGTACGAGAGTCCATCACCGTTGGCGATGGATGTTCCGTTAGTCAGGTCCAGAGCAGCCGGACCAAGGTTGACCTTCATGTCCTTGAAGGGACCGCTCTTCACGCAGCCACCTCCCGTGCCTGGTGGGATGTAGAGCGGGGGCAGTCCTGTGGAAGCACCAAGAACAACATTTCCCTGACCTGGGATGTATTCGCCATTGCCTGACATGGAAGTGTCCGATCCATCGAGCATGGGCGAGTTCTCAAGACCAGAGACAGCAGTCTTGGACCAATCCCAGTAAGGCTGGTAGCCCTTGTAGCCACATTCGTTACGCAGAGCTTGCTCGTATTGCCAGGTGAAGTATCGATGCCAGCCGAGGAAGGTGCCGGTGTAATGGATTGTCAGACTCTGCTGGATGTGGGTGCCTACCCAATCGTCGAATCTTGACTTGGCTCCTGGGATGAGTGAAGCAGGTGTCTTGGCTGTCTTCTTCTGCAGACAGAGAACAGCATCAATGTACGACTTGCGCTCTGTCTTGGACAAAGCGCCCCATTCTCTGCGTATAGCGACGTTGTAGATGTTGCAAGTGCCACGCTTTGATGCGGCGTCTTCTAGGGTGGCGTTGGCTTGCTGTTGGGCAAACTGAGCCAATTGATCTATCTGATCACTGGCGGTCGAAGGATCGGATGAGGCAGCAGTAGGCAGTGCGGATTGGTCGATGGTAGATGTTGCGGCATCATCTTGCGGAGCTGGCAAAGCAAACGACCCAGCCACTAAGGCGAGCGCTACTGCTGAGGTGCTGAAGCGCATAGTGTCTCGTAATAAGAGAACGGCGATTGATTAAAGAATCCCAGTACCTCGGGCAGCGATGTAGAATAGTGAACTGTAAACACGAGAAAAGAAGGTGGATAGAAACTTTAAGGGCCCTGGAGGGATATCCGTCCGCATATAAAGTGGTCATCCCGGTCTATCTCCGTTGATGGTAGCCCTCCCTGCCGAGTCCATGTGGCGACCACATGGTGGGCTTGCTGAAGTGTGACAAGAATGGTGTAGAACAACACAGCTCGACCCACGCGCATACCTGAGCGTGCCGTCTAAAAAAGAACTAGAGCACGTCCGGCTAGCTAGGGCAATGAACCCTGAAGCCAATAAGACTTTCGTGCCTGGCCGCATGGGAAGTCCCCTCTCCGCCGCCACGGATCTTCTAACCCCATTGCATAGACCCTGTCGAAGCGTCTCCGTCCGAGAGCTAGTCCAAGAGAAGCCGACTGCCGCCCTCTTCAATGCAAGGCCCCAGTCCATCAAAATGATCATGGCGGGAAATGTTTCGGATCACAAATGCCGCTGCATGCGCAGCTATAGCGAGGAGATGCACCTATCATAACGCAGAAGGTCTAATAATTTCGCTCGCCCTCCGCAATTCCGAATTGGGAGTCCGGAGTGTCCGGCAATCGGTCCCACCTCGGCTCACTTAGGAGACCATGGTTTCTGCAGGCAGGGGAAGCGATGTGACCATGTAGATCATGACCGCTTCCTGTCTAGAGAGCGCTGCGAGGGAAGATCACAGTCTTCTTCGGAGCGACTGTGGAACGATCGCAATTGGTACCCACACGGGGGACGATGAACTGGATCGTCGCATGCACATCATCTGCGAACGGACGATCTGTAAGGCATTCCAAACATACGGGAATGAGGGCTGAAGATGAGCATCTGGATATTAAGCAGCGTCTGATATCATTCCGACCCTCCTTCCTACCTATTCCAGACAATTGCCGCCGAGAGCGTTCGATGCCCCGTGGCAGCCATCACGCTAGCAAACAGGCCTCTGCAGAAAAGACCACAAAAGACTTCGGGTATATGTTACCGTGCCGTGTACGAGGCGTAGAAGTTGTGGGAGGCTGTGGTGCCGATTTAGGACGAACAGCGTCGACGTTGCCCACCACGCTCTCGGTATAGTCAGTGCTTGCAAGCTTCTAGAAAGGCTTAGCAGCTTAAGAACAATATTCCAAGCAACGGCCGTTGCTTGCATTGAGGATGGACGATTGGGCTCGGTGATTATCGCGGCCCATGATTGTCGTTAGGCGAATAAATGGAAGCAGTCGGAGTCGGCCAACCTTGATAGGCAAATAACAATGTCATGGAAGAAGCGAGGTATCAAATTGATCTCTGTGCGTTACATGCACGACACATGTGAACGGCGCGCCTAACGTACTGTTGCAAGTTGTCGCATTAGCTAATTGAGCCAAGCCTCGCTAGGCTTTTACAGTTTGACTAGCGATCCTCGATGGCCCATCGTCCACTCCCAGCTTTCCGTTTTCCCTCCGGCCCGTTTAGCTTTCGGTTGTCCTTCCGTAAAAGCCTCAACGCCATCCCACACCTTGCCCTGAATCTCCCACCTCAAGCGATCCCTGACGCGTACATTTTCCCCGAATCCAACCCGCCCCGTCGATATTCTTCCTTGCGATCAACTGCCGTGACTCGTTATCTCAATATCAGCGGCATTCAAGCATCAAAATAGGATGGTAAATCGCATGCACTCACCACCCATGAATCGCGTATGTGCCGAGGCTTATTTTTAAAATTAGCTGCAAATGCTGAACTACATCCTACTCACGGCTCGGTCCATTGGACAGGAACGCCATCAAGTTACGGCTAAGAAATCGGCACATTTCAACCGACTGAACCGAAACCACCACTTATCCTCAATCACGTAACAGTCCCTGAAGGTGCTTGTCCATCACCCACTTGAGGGAGTTGCGTTATACAGTATGCCAGCGGCAGTAGAGATTCCATTGCATGTTTATTCCGGAAGTGGGTACTCGTCCGGCTTCACGCCAGCTCTATTGGGTTGTCGTCCCGCAGCTTTCCAGCCGATGCAATGCCCCAGCACCTTACCTGCTAGTACACAGTAGTTGGCACGCCACACTTGCCCTTGGGCCGCATCAAGACCCTGGCAAAGTCGTGTACCTGCTACGTCGGAACCCAGATCCGTCGCCTCGCTCAAAGTGCGTTACAGCCCTCAGCAGAGTTCTCACGCTTGAGTCTCGCTACATGCCTCGCAAGGATACCATGCTACAGAAGTATGGGGCCTTTGCATCAGGTGGAGACACATTCCGCTTGGACCACAGTCGAATGGTATACTTGTGTTTAGCGTTGGAGCAGCCGGCATCGTAAGGGGTCCAACCCATGGGAACCCAAGAATTGTGTGCACGAGGCAGTTCCGTCCTCCTGAGCGGCGATTATATACCCGGAATCCCGTTGATCTTCGTCGAAGGAACGTCGGTCCCATGCGCATAATCCCTCACCAACACCGTCGAACATGGACATGATCACGCAACGTGCGGACGCACCTATGCGTCCGAACGAGAATCAGGGCCCCACTATCTTGGGAGCGACTCTCACCGTCACCATCGCTGCTCTGCTTACGACAATTGCAAGACTCTACGTTCGCATGCGGATGATCAGAAATGTTGGTTGGGATGTAAGTTGCTCCATATCAATATGGCGAGCTATCTACTGACAACGTTCTAGGACTATATAATGATAATGGCAATGACACTGGTAAGCAAACGCAAGACTTTACATCCTTCAAATGCTAACATTTTGGAAGTGTGTTGCAGGACAATGCATCATCATTCCACAGGTGTACTACGGAGCTGGAAGGCACATCGAGTACATTGATCCTGGCGACTTCGTTCGAGCTTTCAGGCTCAACTTTGTTTCCCAACCGATATTTCTTTTCGCGATTTGTTTGGTTAAGCTATCGGTGGGATTCTTCCTCCTTCGAATCGCGGTGAAGGCTTTCTATAAACGGCTCATCATCGGTATCATGGGTAAGACTTGTCAGACACCTCAACTCTCGATGCAGCTGGTTGACTGTTACACAGTATTCATGGGATTTTACACGATTGGCTGCTTTTTCACCGTCGTCTTCCAATGTTCGGATCTTCGAGTACTCTGGGATCCAACAGTCAAAGGAACTTGCTGGTCAAATTTTACACTCAAGACCTTGAGCTACACCAACACGGCACTCAACATCAGCACGGATATCGCTTTCTCAATTGCCATTCCAGTAAGTCACTTTCTTACGTCTGGAGACACTTCTGCTCGTGCCATCCACTGACCACGATACAGATCCCCATGCTTCTAAGCATTCAAATGAACGGTCGCCAAAAGGCCTCGCTTATCTGCATCTTGGGTCTAGGTATATTCGCGACGGCCGCGGCACTCGTCAAGCTCTCGTATCTCCCCAACTACGGGCACACCGGCGACTGGTTATGGGACTCGCGCAACCTCACCATCTGGATCGTCACCGAATGCAACGTCGGCATCGTCGCCGCCAACCTCCCCTGCCTCAAGCCCATCTTCCGCACCGTCCTCGGCTCCACCTACGGCCGCGGCTCGCGCAAGACCACAAACCCGGCATACAACTCGCGACCGTACGGACCAGGCACCAATCATCGCTCCGTCATCAAAGACTACGCATCGCTCACGTCGAATAAGACGGCTGACGGCGAGTTCCGCGGCTACGGTGCTGCGGGCGAGGCGTATATGTTGACGACCATCGACGCCAGCAAAGAGCAGGGCGGCGAGGGCAGCAGAAACTCGTCGGGCAGAAACTCACCCGGCCGCAAGAGCAGCTCGGAGAGCGTGGCGCGGCTGAACGACAAAGCCAATGCGTTCAGTGGCATGGGCGGCATTGCTGTGACGACAAAGGTCGATGTGACCGAGTCGGTGCACGAGCGGGAAATCTACGACGACGCAAAAGGAGGACCGCGGCTGCAGACGCGCGATCTGGTTTGAGCGCTCCGTTTACTTTTCATGTAGTGATTGATAGATACCCTTATGATAGATTACTTTACGAACAAACTTGCTTGTTATTACAACTGCTTCGATTTCCCGCTACGCAGCACCATGAGCTGTTCATGTGCACGTGCAAATCCGGAGAGGCAGTACCTCGGATGCTGCGATGGAGATGCGTCGGTTCGACACTTCGGTACCCCGTCTTGAAACGTGACGCAGTGTCAACGTCCTGTCCCACCTCCTTACCGTGTCCCAGATTCTTGGATGATTTTGGCATCCAGCTAGCCCCACTTCCCCCGAACGCAATGCTGGTCGACGTGGTCGACGATCGTGGGGCCTGGGCAAGTGTTTCGCAGCCTTGTCTAAGCGGCTGGGCGACGTCCCACGTGCGTGCACTTCATTTCTCGTCGCAGAGACCACTTGGGAGTCAGCTCCCGTGGCTTTGCGGTGATTCTTAGGATATTCGCAATTTCTGTGGGTCAAGTTCATAAAGACCGACCCCGTCTCTTCATTCCTTCTAGTTCGTCGATCCTGCGGTCTTGTTCTTCGAGGACCATGCGCATCTTGCTGATGACTTGTGCTTGGGAGCGGATGATTTCCTGCTGTGCGCGCATGGTTTCCTGTTGCACTTTGATAGTTTGAGAATCGGATGCCATGATGTCTTCGTAGAGGGCGATTATAGATGACTCGGTTGGGCTGAAATGTGATGTTGTCTTGGGTGCGTCCACGGAGTATGGAGGTGGAGAAACATGGTGCTGATGCACAGCTAGGGGCGTGTTGATATTGGATCTATTCGTCGATGCGGTGGCTATAGAGCATTTTTAGTTCAGATCACAGTACGTCACGTCTGCTGAAGCCTTACATGATCTCCCAGTAGGTGTTGCGCTCGATACTGTACTCCCGTTCCGGCCTGGTCTTGAGCTGCAAGCTCGAGTTGTGGAACGTTGCGCTCCGTGCCCTGCTTCGACATGTACGTGTATCGCAGCCCTGAGAAACGTATCCCAGTTCACCGACACGAACAAGAACGCGCAGACACTGATTGATCGGAGAAATAGTAAGAAGAAAGCACTCCACGATAGCGTGGCAATCGTGTCGAGCGGAAGTTGAGGCATGTTAGAGCAAGGCTGAGCACCGGACCGCCGTGCGAAGTCCCTGGGTCATCTTCGAGATATATCGAAGAAGGCTGGGAAGTCCAGGTGTGGCTCAGCCAGGTTCTGGCGAATGGTGTGGGTGGGAACGGGTGTTCACGCGGTGTGCATCATGCGACTCGGTGAGACGTCCTCATCGCTCCGATTGGTTGGAACAGGGCGCCTCTTAGACACACCACACCATCAGTCTTCATACTTCCATCATACATCCTGCTTTTCGGTATCAGCTTCGCGCATCTTCGGCCTTTTCGACGCGGGACTTTTGGTAGTGTGTGTGGCCATTCATCGACGGCTTGAGGCGGGCGGGAGGGCGTGGCCGCGAGTAATCTAGCCAAAGGGTGGCTGCTGCACGGCTGGGTGTGTGACTCGTTGGCGAGGGAATGTTCGGATCAGCTCATCATGGCGCCGTGCCTCTAAAAGGGATAATGTGGACGCCAGCCTAGGATTTCACCTTCACGGATCTGGCAATGGAACTCGTATTCATTATGGTAATTTGCGTGGCGATGGCCGAATAGGTCGGAACCGCTAACCGCTACTCGCAGCGCTCATGGAGGCGTTCCAGTCCAAGCTGACCAGTTCCTTCGCTTGGCTGTGGCATCGAGGCATACCAGTATACGAGACCTAGTGCAGCCTCTCTCCTTACAATCCTTAGCTTTTCATCAGCGGCGCGTTGCCGATCATTGAAAGCCTTGGAAGAGAACATCGATAGCACATCCCTGATTTCTGGAAAGGCTTAGGGAAGCCTCATGGCAGCAGCCCTTGCGTCAAGGTCTCCTTGCCCCCCATCGGCTCCCCATAGTCTTTCAACCTCCGCTGGGTGCAAGGGCAAGCAACATGGCAAACATTGGGTAAAGAGAAGGTCGAAAGAATCGAAGCTCGTAAGGCGGCCCTCGGAGAATTACGAAAGACTATACAACTGCATTGCGCATGTACGGGATTAACAATCAGTCTAATTTCAGCAAAGAGCACTAGATAGGCCAGGAAAGAAGGAGAAGGCATATGGCCGAGCCGCAAGTAGTAACGTGTAGGTGTATGCTTCCATGTGGCAATATTATACTCAAGTACTTCGGCCTCAATACAAATCCGTGGTGATCACACTTCACATGCCCACGCGTGTCTTCTGCGAGGAAGCCGAAGTCGCGCCTGCCTCACTCGCCAGCTCAGACTCCCTACTTCCTAGCTTCTACTCAATACCTAACTCCCACACTTCATCTCTCACACTGCGGACCCGAGGACGAAGCGATGGCGCCCACGCTCCGCGCGGAAAAGACTGAAGTCAGTGCCAAAGCTGCCAAAGATGCAGGCTATGTGCGTCGAGCGTCGACCATGAGGGCCACCAGCGCACAAGCAGCGCTACACGCGCACCAAGGGACTCGTCAGCATGAAAGCACCGAAAAGTCTCGAGAACATGTAAGCTGTCCCACTCACATAGAACAACGCGAATGGGAGGATTGACACACGCCACAGCACCATGGCGAATGCCAGCAACTCACCACTACTTTGCCTGCCGCCGGAGATACGCAACAACACTTGACTTTATCAGTCCCGCGTGCTCACTCTGCTCCCATTCCATCACGTCCACGGGTGAGATCCATCAAGGCAAGAGGTATAGATGTGATAGACTTCAGTTCACTTCTTCGATGTGTCGACAGAGTCGCAGAAGCAATGCTGTAGCGCTCATTCCTATCTTGCGGGACAAAAGTCAGGAACGAATAGGCGGGTCCATTGGTAGGCTGCCTAGGTACCAGACGGTGGGGAAGAGGAAGAATGCCACCGTGGAGACTACATCAAGCTATCTCAATTCCCCGAAACTATCTCCAACGCCTCAACAGCAGGCGTAGCTAGCTTCACTATATTGCCTCCCATCGTGAGTACAAAGCTGCTGCGGATGCCAATCCAGACCCAGCGGCTGGTCCGTCTTGCTCACGATTGGGACGCATGACATCTGCCTCTTATTCAATATCACCCTCGTGCCTAGCTTCAGACGTTAACATGGCAGGGCCTGGGCCGGTGTGGTTGGACTGGGGTTTCGTGGCACTGGGTGCGGCGAGGAGGGCATGTGTGCTTTTTGTGTGAGATTAAGGTCGTGCGAGGGACGTTTGTTTATGATAGATAGCGGATGAACGTGTGGGATGGATGAGGAAGCTGTGGTGCTTTTGAAGTCTGTGCGACTGTTGACGACGTCGAGGGATTTCATTGATCGAGGACGAGTCTTTTGCTGGCATCTGGTGGCGTGTGTGATCAGCTCTCTATTGAGGATTGGACGTGTTAGTCATGCAGAGTCTGAAATATAGGAGTCGAATGTGGTGGGGTTCTGCGTCGATGGACATAAGTGATCAAGGCGTGGTATCGATGAGCGCTCAGGCTTTACTTCGCCTCTCTCGAATCCTCGAATGAAGGAAACCCTGTCCTCGCGACAAATTGATCCCAGTACTACCGGCTCATGCTGCTGAGCATCTCTCTCTGTGTCGCCCTGTCCCTGTTTGTTTGGCTGAGCGGTGGAATGCCTGTAATTTAGTCAGCAACCATTCCTTGCCCCAATACAACCATGTGCATACTTCTCAGATCTCCCACAACGTCCTTGGCCTTGCCAAAGTAGACTTCCTGCAGCAAATTGCGCATCTTCAACTCCATGTCCTCGACCATCTTGCCAATGTTGGCCACGTGCGACGTGTCGTCCTCGACGGCCATGTCGGCCTCGACCTGCCGCACCATGTTCCCCGAGAGATCCAGACCGCCGAGCGCTTCGCTGTCTGTGCCGAGGGAGAGGATGACGGTCGAGGTGAGCTTGTAGTGGGCGGTGCGGGCGCGGTCTTGGGCGTCGAAGACGTGGATGCTGTCCCAGCTGCCGGAGCTGGATGATGTGGGCGAGACAGCTGGAAACATTAGCATACTTTTCTTGTTTGTTGCGACTTATGCGTACCCTTCTTTAGTAATACGCAGCCTGCAAATCCATCGTCCATGTCCCAGAGGTAGACGCTCGATATGCCGCCCTCGAAGTACCTGTCCATGTCAGCGCCCATGCCACCGCTGTTATGGCTCTTGTGCTTACAGCTCCCTGTATACGTCAAAGGCCTCGTTTGCCTTGACTTCCATCTTGCGTATGCGGTCGCTGGGCAGCACGCTCTCCTCAATTGGCGGCTCGAACTCATTGCTCCACGGACTTCTCCAGCTGTCGCCGTCTCGGTTGTAGTCGCAGCACAAGAAGTCGCGCTTCGTCTTTGAGCATTTCTTCACCGTAAGCGGGATATCGACGGATTCGAGGAGGTCTTCTTCAAGACCAGGGTTCAGGGCTATGATGTTGTCGACGTTGCGCTTCACATCCTTGGGGTTGAGCCGCCGCAGAAGGTCGCTGGAGCTGTTAGTGCAATCACTTCATAATAGGCGGGACACGAAGCTCACAGGGCGCTGTCTATGGGGTCCGCCATGAGTTTGTGCAGGGCGGTGACTTTGGCGGGGTTGTAGGTCGGGCTGTTGGGGTTCTCGGGGTGGTCGTAGCCAGTCGCGAGGCCATGCCCCTCGATGTGCTCGGGCGTCGCGGGCCTGCTGCGCGAGTCATGCCCAAAATCCCCCATCTTCGTGGCGCGCCTCAGAGCTCGTTGACATTGCTTCAACAATGAATTACACGTTGAGATATTTGCCACTGGTCATGGACAGTTGATGGTTCCTGAAAAGCCGTTTCCTTTCACTTTTATAACTTCTGGACATCTGGCAGTCGCGGTGCAGAGCCGCGCCTTCACCTGTAGAGAGCGCCCCTTCCACCACATCGCGAAGGCTTCAATGAGCATCTCAGGACCTGATGCTACCAATATGACGAAGAGTCAGCGAGCTCAAGAGCTTGGAACTCTGCAAGGACAGGCTGCATCTGTGCATACGATTGCAAGGTGCACTTCAAGCCCTCACGTACGGCAGTGGCAATGCAAGTTATACCACGCAACACGCACGGCGTGTTAGCGAATCTCGTATTCACTCAGACCATGACATTCATGAGACCGTCTCGGCCTGAGCAGCAAGCGACCTGCTTATCCTCACGATCAGAGCTGACATGCCACTGAGGTCCCTGGCTCAAATCCCAGCAATCGTAGGCATTCGTATTGCAAGCACCTATTCCTTCCTCGGTATGCTGTGCGACTCGGCCAGTTGGGGCTGCACAGCATACAAGCAATCATGTGCTAGAAGGCACGGGAGCTATAAAGCTTGATTTCATTACATCGTCTACTAGCCATCGTCGTCTTGACTCGTACATCCCTTTCTTCATTATATCATCGGGCGTGTAACAACTCATTGCTATCCCCACTACAAGCGCGGTCCCAGGCTCGCCATTCTCACTAGCATATCCTCTCGAACCTGAAGCCTATGACATTCCAGGGCCCTGAGAAGATGGAGAGTAAAGCTACGCAAGCTTGACAAGCAGCGGATAAGATACAGTGCGAGTATGAGAAGGAGCTGGAGAAGTTGCACAAGGAGAATGCGCCGAGCAAGATGGACAAGGAAGAGAAGGCGATGCGGAAATTTTTGTGGTTGTTGGTACGGAACAATGGTAGTGGTCCTCCGCCGAGGTATCAGGAAATGGTTGAGCTGGGTTCGAGGCAGTATGAAAACCGTGCTGAGGTTGATTCCGGGATGCAGGTGGAGAAGGATGGCTTGCGGTGCTGATCTATCGCTTTGTTCAGGCCAACGGTCAATCACTCGGACCGCGCCGCTCAAGAGCTCAATCCCTAGCTTTCGTGATAGCACACTCTGGGCACCACCCACACTGTGCAGATACATAACAACCCACCTTCACCTCGCCATTGGCATATGCCGCGCGAATTTCTAATCGTCGAATCGGCGTATGACCAATCACATGAGTTGAGAGTAGATCATCGCCGTCAAAATGCAGGTGAAGTCGTGGTGAGTGCACATGCACCGCCATTTGGTAGCATTTTCACGCATTCACCTTCACTCACCAACTATTCTCAACATCGCGCTAGTGCCGCCATCCGCACACATAAATCCCCCGCCGTCCTCATTTCTGATCATTCTCCCCATTCTGCATCCTCCTCCGCTCTCAAGCATCTCGTCAACGCAGCTGCCCATCAAAGCTTCTCCATCGTACACTACATCTCCCTCACTACTACTTCCACCCACTCCAATCGTCCTCAGCATGTCTGAATCCAACGACACCGCTGCGGCCAAAGGCTCTTCCGCCCAGTTCACCGAGCGCGAGCTGCAGATGCTCGGCTGGGCCATGCAGTGCCTCAAGACCGGTCCTCCCGAGGTACCTCACTCCCATGCAGCCCATCAACGCGCATCGCATACTAACACGCGCTGTACAGATCGACTACGAGAAGCTCGCCGGCTTCGCAGGCATGTCCAACCCGCGCTCCGCCAGCAACGCCTGGGCCAAGATCAAGAACAAGCTCATGACCTCCAACCCGGACGGCACTGCTCCCATTCCCGCTACCCCCAAGAAGGCGGGCGGACGCAAGAAGGCGGCTACCACTCCCAAGGCCGACGAGGGCGAGGACGCCGAGGGCACTCCCAAGAAGACTCCGAGGAAGCGCGCGGCCAAGAAGCAGGACGTTGATGGTGCGGGTGAGGCGTCGCCGAAGAAGAAGGGCCGTGCGACTAAGAAGAAGGAGTCTGATGATGAGGGTCAGTGGAGTTGATGTGTCGTGCTTGGATGATGATGCTAATGTGCTGGAAGCGAACGTTAAGGCTGAGTCTGATGAGTCGACGGATCTTAAGCCTGATGGTGCTGGCGTCACGGCGGAGACTGAGGCGGAGGATTTTGAGGAGGAGGATTTTGAGGAGGAGGTCTAGGCCTGTCTTCGCTCTTGAGGTATGGTTTCCAAACAGTGTTCCTTACTCAACTCTTGCTCACATCACTAGGCTACGTTGCGACGCTTGTACGCTCATGTTTCGCGACAATTGGCCAACGACGTTGGAATGGTATGACCTTGACATTTCCTCTTCTTCATTCTGGCGTTTCTTTGGCTCGGATTCTTCGGAAACTTGAAGGTGGCTGGCGGTTGCGCATGGAGGATGGATGCAATCGCGCAAGCAATCAGGGTTCAGACAGGAGTTCATGGCGTTATCAAAGGAAGCGGCTCTCGCATGGAGGACACGAAGGGATCACAGCAACACCCGTTGACTGTTCTCACCACCCTTCGCATTCAGTGCAATCGCACACGAAAATCAATGCAAAACATCCAACCAATTCTCATCCCCCGTAATTACCAGGTAACCCAATTCTTTCACAATACACTTCCGATGGTCCTCACCTTGGCATTTCGGACCGCTACTATATCAGCCTTATATACCCTAGCATCTTCGTCCCGGATATTGACCCCGGACTGTCACCCGCGGCTCGCACCCCGCACGGCGCAATTTGGCGTAAAGTACTCTCTATGCGTCGAAACAAACTTTCTGCCAATGCCAGTGCTGAATCCTGGTAAGCGTCGTACGTGCTTGAAGGAGTCTTACCACGAGCAGTGTGAGGTAGAAACCGTGGGGATCAGCTGGGCGCCATGGAAGATGTACCTTGGTACCTTGGAGAGGAGACGTTGCAGTTGGGAGTATATAGGAAGCTGGGGCATGCCTCTTGATCGCGCGAACGTTCGAGAGAACCTACAAGATGGCACGACTTACGGAGGCGCAGATGCGGGCGGCAAAGACGAGTGCGGGCATGAAGACGACGAGGACATCAGGACCCGCAAGTCAACAATGCTCGAGGAGAGATGTCGCTGACGCGCTTCTAGTCTGCGATCAAGATAGCAGGCATTGTCCTCTTTCTCGCGATCGTGCCTCTTGCGGTGTCGATGCACTGGTCTGAACACCTGATCAGCCAACTCGACGCATGGCTCAAACCCGCGCACGAGCAAGCTACTCTCCTGGAAGCAGAGGCGCAATTGACTCCCGAGGCTCTCGTCGAAGCCTGCAAAGCACACCAATACACCAGCGAAATCATCTCCCTCGACCCGCTCGTAATCTACATCAACAACTTCACCTCCGCCCCCGAAGCCGAAGAACTCATCAACATCGGGTGCGTCCCTGCCCATTCTCCCTTCCCCCTCCTTCCCAATCCACATCCACCAAACTCACAGTCCCGAAAACAGCTCGCCCGACTTCACCTCGTCCTTCATCTCGCGCTCTCACGGCCCCAACTCGCTCGTCAGCGGCCGCACCTCCACCTCCGCGCCGCTCCCCCTCGACCACCCGCTCGTAGCCTGCATCCTAGCGCGCGCACGCACCTTCATGGGCAGCATGCTGCTGCCCTCGGAGCCGTTCAGCACCCCGCAACTGGTGCGCTACTTCCCCGGGCAGAAATACGACCTGCACACGGACTTCTGGCCCGAGCACCAAGTCGTCGGCTCGGGGCCGCATCGCGGGCGGCTGTTCAACCGCGTCGCGTCGTTTTTCGTCTTCCTGCGGTCCAACTGCACGGGCGGGTATACGAATTTCCCGATGGTGGAGCCCATGGGCCCGGGGCTGAGGGACTGGTTTGGCGAGAAGGTGGCGGTGGGGGAGATGGAGGGGAGGAAGCAGGGGCTCAAGTTCAGGCCGCTGCAAGGGAATGCGGTGTTTTGGGTTAATATTGATAAGAAGGGGAGGGGCGATCGGAGGGTCGTGCATGCGGGGTTGCCGGTGGGCGAGGGGGAGAAGATTGGGTTGAATATTTGGCCCAGGAAGTGGTATGGGTGGGAGGAGGGGGCGGAGAGAAAGGACGAAGGGGGAAAGGGGTGGAGTGGGAAGTGGAAGGAGTGAGGTTTGGCGGGGATGGGGATGAAGGGTGCATTGACTTGGAGTGCGGAGATGGTTGCAGTGATGGGGAATTGAGTGGAGGTAGCAAGGACAACGGCCGTGTTGTGGAAGGTGAAGAAAGCTGAATGACGGTTTCAAAGTACACTGGGTCGGTCAGGCGTGAACTTCAGCCACTTTGATTGAAGTGAAGTCAGTAGAGTGGTGGATGGAGGACAGCATCGCGCAAGTGGGGCGTCCTCATCTGAGCCTAGTGCAAGCGCCACTTCCGCTCGATCGCAATGCGTCTTCTGCATCCTCCTCCTCTTTCCCATCTCTCATCACTGCAGCATCACGACGCTACTCGAAGATCTTAGTAATCCAGGGATCCTATGCCCGATGTTTCTATATGAATATATCGCGCCCAATAAACGTCGCTGCACTCAGAGTTCGACAGCACGCAAGATGACTTACAATGCGCTGTGAATCTGCGCATGATTGTTGTGCAAATCTTTGGCACAGTTTCATTCCAATGTCGCCACAGCCGTTGAGTAAGGCCCAACGCTCTCAAATGCTCGCTAATATAGAATACGATCGGTGGTCAGCCGAAACCAGAAGCCCGGAATGTTTGCACCTTCCGTTGCTGGATCGCGCCGCATCATAGCACGCATTCATCTTTTGCACCACGCTTTGGTGTCGAACGATCTACCCACTACTGAGTTGAGGATATTTCGTGACCTTCAGACGGCACCAAAGTGTGTGATCGTGGATCCTCTGTATGAGACGGCACTTGTTCATTGATCCTTCGGCAAATTTAATCCTTCCGGAAGTTTCAGCTAGATGTATCTCATCTTGCGCCTTCTTCCCCGCAGCGTCGTCAATCTACAAGATTTGCAGTTGCGGCTGATACGCCAAGCTTATCGTGTATTCCTGGTAACAAGCACAGATCATCAGTCCACGGACCTTGGTGCTGCAAATTAGGCACATGCCCCAGACCACGATCGCCAGTCATAGCGAGCACATCATACTCGTTAAAGTGCCCCGATATGGCAGACATCCGGGATGCTGGTGTTCAATATATGGGAATAAGTTCGTGCCAGTGCCATCAAACAAGGTCCATCCTTCCATCGTCCTGAGGAAATGATGTGCGTCTAGGTCACTGACCGAGCGCGGGTCTACACGACCAGACGTATAGCAACATGCATCACCACAAACGGATCGTATTTGACCGACGCCTAGATGACATCCATCAATGTCTTTCAGAAGGAATATCGCGCTTGCGTCCCCGCCACTTGCAAGCATATATCACGCTCGTTAACGCTATATATCTATAGAAGCCAATTCGATCTTCCACTCTGGCCTCAGAGTACGGCTCCACTGATGTACACCATCACCGGTCTCGAATTCAAATGAGGAACCAAAGGATTCAACCCAACAACGGAAGCGCTCTCCGCGAGTAAGTTGAAGGATCTGCGGATGACTGATCTCTAGCCGTCCCAACTGCATCGGAAGAGAGATTTCACGGACCAGGATATGATCTCTATGTCTGCGACCGGCCTCAGAATAGACGAGTCATTGACACATCCCCGGTTGCACCCTTCATTGACGGTGTCTGGAGATTGTCACCTCCAGTAGTGCCAGAACGATGATAAGACTCACGTTGCTGCGGTGCCTACTGGGAATCATTGTTTGCTGCTTCGCCACCGAGCATGGTATCGCCGCCCGAGGCACTCTTGCGCTCATTCCCAGTGCGTCTCCTACGCAGGCCGTACCACCATCAGCAACAGCGGACCAGAAGAAGCATTCCAAGCATGTCAACGACTTCTACAAATTGTATGGATGGCTCAAGCCCAACACGACAGTGCTGGATAAGGACCTCCCAAAAGCTATACGAAAGATCCAAAAAGTGCTTGAGGAGCCAGTCACGGGGGTCTTCAGTGACAAGATGATGGACATCATGACAAAGCCGCGGTGCGGGACAGAGCAACCGTACAACGAGACTGATGCCAAGGCCCCGCCAGCTCTGCACAAACGCTTCGTATTGTGGGGATCAAAGTGGTCAAAGACGACAATAACTTGGCGCTTTGCCAGCTACTCTGCTGACTTGTCTGCAGCGCAGCAGCAGTCCACAATCAGGTCAGTGAGCGCATGAGCCTGAAAACCTGCTAACTACTACCAATTAATCACAAGCATTGCACGAGCTATCTTAGCGACCAACCACTAATGCGTGTACAGCAATGCTTTCGCTCAATGGACGAACTACATGCCTCTCAACTTCCAGCAAGCTTCCTCCAACGCGAACGCGGATATCTATATCAACTTCAGATCCTTAGGGCGCGATGACACGCGGTATGGCTTCACCTCGATGGTATCTGACGGTGTGTACTTGCAGTCAGGCAGTATCAACATCACCTTCAACGACGACTATGCGTGGACCGATGATCGCCTATTCAGTTACACAGCAGTACACGAAATCGGCCACGCACTCGGCCTCAGCCACAGCGCCGTCGAGGCAGCAGTCATGTTCGCCTACTTTGGAGGCCTCATCCGCCCGCTGCACGCCGATGACAAGATGGGCATACACAACATCTACGGCTGGAAGAGCCCAAAGTGGAACCGCATCGACTCCAACACCGGTACGAGGAGCTTGGTACAGGTCTCTACTTCCTCATCAACAGTATCAGGCAGCGACGGCCTCTATCAAATGCGCACCAACGGACAAGTCCTCCGCTTCAACAACGGCGGCTGGGCCCTCGTCAACAACGACCCCAACACCGCGCAAATCACCGGCTCGAGCGGCCGCCTCTTCCAGCGCCACACAGACGGCAGCACATGGCTCTGGACCGGCTCCGGCCAGGCCTGGGACTACATTGGCGCGGCGTCGGAAAACGTCATCGACATCGTCGCCGCATCCGACCAACTCTACTCGCGCCGTAAAGACGGCTGGGTAGCGCGCTGGACAGGCTCCGGCTCGTCGTGGGTCAGCGTCGAACAGCCCACGGCCTCGATATCCAAGCAAATCGCCATCACAGACAGCAAGACGCTCTGGAACCTGCTGGCGACGGGCGATCTCGTGCGCTCCACGTGGCCGCATTCCAGCGGCTCGTGGCAGATTGTCGACATCAACACGGCCAACACGGCCATCGCGGTCGGCGGGGACGCGTTCTACAAGCTGCAGAGCGATGGGATGGTGGTGTTTCTCAATATGAAGGAATACTATTGGCAGATCATCGAGGATGCGGCGAGTGTGGCGATTCATGCGTCTGGCGATTATGTGTATAGTAAGCATGCCGATGGGTCGGTGTGGCGGTATACGGGCACGCCGAATGTGTGGGAGCAGTTGGATGATCGGCGCGATGTGAGTAGTGTGGTGGGCGATCGCAATGGGAGTGTGTGGGAGATGTTGAGTGGGGGGGATATTATGCGGTTGGTTTCATGACGTGGTGATTCTTGGTGAGTTGTAGACTTTGAGTAGGATTCAGACACACTTCATCTTCGCTCATCCAATGTCGATACCGTGGGCGGTACGCCGGAGCAGAAAATGCACGAATATTCGCTTGTGTTACTCTCGAGTACAGGACCTAGACCCTTCTAATGTTCTTCTTGGAGATCCAGCAGAGGTAGTCCGTGTTATATACTCCCATTGTCGCCCCACAGGAACTTGCCGAAATAGCCCGAATGTTCGATCTCCGTAAACTTTGCACACATCTTCCCAACAATGCTCTTCACTCTTTTCCTAGTCCACTCATCGATGTCGCGAGGACCCAACCCAGCGTGAGCGCTTCTGGGCGGACCAGCAGGCATGATGCTCCTGATAGCCTCGCGCTGTGCAAGCAAGCGCTTCCAGTGCCATCCCATCATCGCGTCTTCAGACTGAAAGCCGACCGGTTCTCCGCTAGACCAACGTTGCCGTCATAATCAGGTGGACAGGAAATAGTTGCAAAGAATAGTAGGACAATGGATGCTAAGACTATCGTACTAATGTGCAAGCACTATAGATAATTAAAGTCTGCTTCAACAGACAGAGCCGTCATCCCACTGAACACTGCACAATGTGTGACCAGACGACCAGAACCAGGTTTGTACTCCAAATGCTTTCCTTCCATGTTCGTTTTCGGATGAAGTTGATAGGAGAAAGAATCTTGTAGCCTTCTCGCTTCCATGTTCCGTGGCGTACTCAGTATCGAGAAAGAGACGTAGCAGCTACGCTCGAGAGCGAGCGAAGTAGTAGGAGTGATAAACAGGTACGGGATAAAACATAACAGAGAAGCATAAGATGCGGAGAACAGCAGGAACCCATGAAATGGCAAAGCCTAAAAGACAGGAGAACGCGAAGAATCCCCTAAGCTCAATCAAACACATCCTCTCCACAACCCCAAGACCACTTCCCCTCTCAACCCCTCTCGGCCTCCGCAGCAATAACATCGCCCAACTCCTCCGGCATACTCCAATTCGGACAATGCCCCGCCTTCAAACTCACCACATCCACCTTCCTCCCCCCCTCCTCCAGCACCTGAATGAACCCGCGCTGTTTCTCCGGACTCACAATCAAGTCGTCTTCGCAGAGCAGGTAACTAACCGGCACATCCGTATACGCCACCTGCGTCACCTTTCCCAAAAACGACTCCGCAGAATGGTGCGCGAAGTTGAGTACGTTCTCGTACCCCTGTTCCCAGGGTAGGTCGTTGCAAGCTGCAGATGCCATGCCGACGGCGTCGACGTGCATGTATCCGCCCTGGGGAGATCACGGGTTAGCTCAACCAGCATCTTCTCACCCAACAAACATAAGATCCTAAACTCAATCCCCAGCGACAACGAAAGAAAAATCAACAAACATACCACAGCCTCCACGGGCAACTCCTCCCCCCCTCCAAAAGCCCGCACCTGACTCTCTCCCACTCTCGGCACAATCGCGCTCAAATACACAATCCTTCTCACCCCCAGCCCCACCAACGCCTGGCTCGTCGGCGTGCCACCGTACGAATGGCACACAACAACGACCTCTCTGCCCTGGGCCAGCAGCGCCTCGGCCGCGCGCCGGATCACGTCTGCGTCGTCGAGCATGGTGGCGGGCGCGAGCGGCATGCGCTTTACGGTCGAGGGGAGGCGCAGGGCGACGGCGGGGAAGCCGCGGGCGCGCAGGTGGGTGAGGGTGGTGGCGTAGATGGTGGGTGGGGCGAAGGAGCCGGGGACGAGGAGGATGGTTGGGGTGGGGGACATGTTGGATGGGTTGGGTTGGGAATGGGGTGGTTGTTGGGGGGGATGGGGATGAAGGTCTTTTTTTTTGGAGGGTGTTTTGCTTCTGCTAGTGACTTTTTGCTGGTATTTATACTCGTCCTCGACGGGTCTGTATTTTTGCACAATCGGCTTTGCTTTGTGATGCACTTTTCTCGTCCGACGATGGTCCGTCCAAGTGCGTATGGAACAATGTCAGGTCGAACGTGCGCTGTGGGGTAATCTTATACGAACGCCTGAGCTTGCAAGGTATATTGCACCGGATACGCCCCGTTAGGTGTTGAACATATACTCAGTACGCTGCAAGATCGCTGAGATGTTTGACATTTTGCAGTTTTAGGAAACGTTGCACCTTGGTGAAGGATTTATTCGGACACTTTTCGACACCCCACCAAAGGGTTCCTTTCGCACGATAGTTAGCACCACGACCTCTATACTTCTATAGTCTTAATTAAGTAGAGAGTTACAGCTAATTATAATAACTTATCTAGTAGAGATTCGTAAATAAATTGCTTAATGTTGCTGCACAAAGACCGTACTTGATGTTGTTGTTCTGCTGACTTATCAAAAGTGTCCGAATAATTTCTTCACCCAGGTGGTTGGACGCCTCAAGGTCGTGTCTTGTCGCTATCGCGGCTGACCAATCGCGGTGTGACTAATGATGGTGCTGACTCGCTTCTGACTTGTCCGTAGGTTTCTGACATGCGTGGTGTGCTTTAGCATGTCAGAAGAGTCAATAGCTATGAAGACGACGATCGTGCTTTGAGACTCCGTAATTACTGCTGCAGTTGAGCCTACAGCTACACTGTCCTTAACCCCCTCCGTTTCACCGTGGCTTAAACACAGATAGCTATACACATTCCCTCCTGCCTTTGCCCATGGCACCTTGCCCCTCCGTCCTCGGCGCGCGACTCGCACGCAGCCTTTCCCTCTTTCCCCTCCCGTTATTACTACGAGACTCCCTAGGAGTACAGTATACATTACATACGTTGTCTATAACAGACACAATCACTCAAGGAAAGGACATTGGTACACACAGTATGAAAAGATAGAAAAATCCTATGGAAGGCCTGGGCTGTAAAAGCGCACCAGTGGTATCAAACGCTCTCAGAAAAAGTGACCAGGAGGAAGAAACTAAACATACCGCGGAAGCTCTCTCATCCGCTCGTTGATGCTCTTCGTCAACACCATGTGCTCTAGAACCTGGGTCGTGAGGAAGTCGAGC
>TARA_R110002003_G_scaffold63_15_pt1 | contig 50194 bp, 45 predicted proteins | sample TARA_R110002003 | Tara Oceans TARA_R110002003 (sample SAMEA4396441) | marine metagenome | biome: Westerlies Biome; feature: [SRF] surface water layer (ENVO:00010504); material: water (ENVO:00002006), including particulate matter (ENVO:01000060) such as... | depth 5 m | reverse complement strand
CTCCCTACAGGCTACAATCTTATCTGGATCAATGGTGTTCAGATGCCTGCGCGAGACATTAACCCATACTCGTTGCTTGCGCACCTGAGGCGAGAAAGAAAGCTGATCAGTGGTATCAAGGGCCAGGGTTTGTCTGGCCCAGAGGTCATCTCTCTCTTATCACATGAGACCATCAGCGCGACGCAGACAGAAGATGAACCTCAACGCTACGACTTCAGGGACGAGCTTGAGGGCGGCAACGTCATAATTTACATGAACAACATTGAGAAAGACTCTCGTTACGAAACTTGGCCCAGCGAACTTCGCGCTGTAAGTAGAAACGAAGCGTACATACCCAACTTGTGCTGACAAAGGCGACAGCTACTTCAAAGAACCTTCCCAGGCCAGCTGCCCTCAGTGCGTCGCGACATACACAATGCCATTGTGCCCATTGACTTTACGTCTGCTGAGGACGTGTCTTCTGTATTGGATACAATTATGAGTCTGGTCAAACGCGGCATACCGTTGCGATGGGGACTGGTACCACAGACCTTGACTCCTGCTGCGGCGGAGCAAGCCAAAATTGTCTACTATCTCAAAGATTCCTACGGTCTCTCTGCCATGACCAAGTACTTGGAAGCTGTAAGACCTCCGTTCTCCTTTTGAGAGAACACACTGACTGGGATCATAGGCAGCTGAAGGCAAGAAGCTTACAACGCCCGACAAGGCAATATTCGCTTCGGTGGTCAAAGATGGCAAACTCCGCAACGAGCACGAGGCTCTCGAGTTCGCGGATGTGTTGACGTCAGAGCAAGTGCAAAAACAAGTTGAGAGCGCACAGCAATACCTCAAGCGGCTGGCAGCAGACGTGCCGAATGCACCGATCTTTGTTAACGGCGTCCCGATCGCTCAAGGTGAAGACTGGCTATCACTTCTCAGCCAGCGCGTAGGGCTGGATCTTCGTCAGATCCAAAAGGGCGTTTTTGAGGGTGTCTTCAATGACGAGAGTTGGGTACCACAGTACTTCTTATTCCAGGCTGCCACGCGACGAAACCCATTGATTGTGCCAGAGAACGAGAAAAACATCACGCTTGTGAATATGGCTGAGTTTGAAGAGACTCATGGCGAAGCATTCAAGAGGATGCCTCGCATCGAGGCTGCTGAGTCGGCGAGCAAGAGTGATTGGACGCATCTCACTGTGCTGGGTGACTTCGATTCAGAATCTGGATTGCAGTTACTGAACTCGGTCGCCGCATACCGTGAGGAGAACCCTAATGCTGAATTAGTTCTGATCCACAACCCACTGCCTGGCGCGGATCAATCTAACGCCTCCGAAGATCTTCTTGAGGCGTACATCAAGTCGAGTCGAGAGCTTACAAACGAGGCCTTCATGACGCTACTCGACCAGACACCAAACTTCGGTCCTACACCGGCCAATTCCACCCTATTCTGGAAAACTGCAGAGCCTATCCACGAAGCTTTCGGCTTGAAGCCAGGTCAGCATGCCTTAGTAGTGAACGGGCGATATGTTGGACCGATACCAAAAGAGCAAGTCTTCTCAAAGGCAGACATCGAGACACTGATCAACTACGAGACAAACAAGCGCATTCAGCCCCTCAGTCAGGCACTGACGGATCTGGGTCTTATCTCGAAGCTCGCTGAGCCCTTTGATGTAGCCAAGATTCAGTCCCTCGTCGCGCTCTCAACCATCTCCGACGTCCCTGAAGGCATCTTCGAGTCTGCTCCAACGTTGCGCGTTGCCACCTTCAACAACTGGACTGTTGAGCATACAGCAATCATCAAGGGTGACTTTGATAAAGCAGTCTTCCAGATTGTGGCTTCTGTCGACCCCGCCACAGAGCTGGCGCAGAAGTGGGTTCCGATTCTGAAGACGCTAAGTGATATGGAAGGCGTGCACCTCAAGCTCTTCCTCAATCCCAAGCAACACCTACAAGAGCTCCCTGTCAAGCGCTTCTACAGGTATCTCCTCGATGCGAGACCTACCTTCAACTCTGATGGCTCGATTGGTAGCTTAGAAGCACACTTCTCGGGCATTCCCAAGGAAGCTCTGCTCAACCTGGGTATGGATGTACCGCCGTCTTGGCTCGTTGCTCCCGAAGAGTCTATCCACGATCTGGACAACATCAAGCTTAGCACGCTCCCTGCCGGTACCAACATTAATGCGATCTATGGCCTGGAGAGCATCCTAATCGAAGGCCACTCGCGTGATACGACCACTGGAGGCCAGCCGCCGAGCGGGGCTGAGGTTGTGCTTGCGACTGAGAAAGACCCTCACTTCGCCGATACCATCATCATGGCCAACCTAGGTTATTTCCAATTCAAGGCTAATCCGGGCTTCTACAACATCAAATTGAAGAGTGGTCGGTCACAGGAGATCTTCAACTTGGACAGTGCTGGACCTAAAGGTTGGCTGCCACAGGCTGGCGACGAGACCACCGAAATTGCTCTGATGAGCTTCCAAGGCGCGACCATCTTCCCACGCCTTTCTCGCAAACCCGGTCAAGAGACAGCAGATGTCCTGACACCCGAAGAGTCGTATGCCTCCGAGCTCGTCGGCAAGGGCACAGACAAGGTCAATAAATTCCTCGGCAAAATTGGCCTGAATTTCAACTCCCAGAAAGTCCTCAACAAAGGCGCCGAACTTCTCGGTGGCAAGTCAGCTAAGAAAGGCACTCAAGCAGATATCAATATCTTCTCCGTCGCCTCGGGCCACCTCTACGAACGCATGCTCAACATCATGATGCTTTCCGTCATGAAGCACACCAACCACACCGTCAAATTCTGGTTCATCGAGCAATTCCTCTCGCCATCGTTCAAATCCTTCCTCCCCCACATGGCCGCCGAATACGGCTTCGACTACGAAATGGTCACATACAAATGGCCGCACTGGCTCCGCGGGCAAACAGAAAAGCAGCGCGAAATCTGGGGCTACAAGATCCTCTTCCTCGACGTCCTATTCCCGCTCGACCTGCAAAAAGTCATCTTCGTCGACGCCGACCAAATCGTCCGCACAGACATGTACGAACTCGTCACACACGACCTCCAAGGCGCGCCGTACGGCTTCACACCCATGGGCGACAGCCGCACCGAAATGGAGGGCTTCCGCTTCTGGAAAACAGGCTACTGGGCCAACTTCCTCCGCGGCCGCCCGTACCATATTTCCGCCCTCTACGTCGTCGACCTTGTCAAGTTCCGCCAACTCGCGGCCGGCGACCGCCTCAGACAGCAATACCACAGCCTCTCGGCGGACCCGAATTCGCTGTCCAATCTCGACCAGGATCTGCCCAATAACATGCAGTTCAACCTGCCCATCCACTCGCTGCCGCAGGAGTGGCTGTGGTGTGAGACGTGGTGCAGCGATGCGGACCTGGCGAAGGCGAAGACGATTGATTTGTGTAATAATCCCATGACCAAGGAGCCCAAGCTGGACCGCGCAAGACGACAGATCCCGGAGTGGAATGTGTATGATGAGGAGATTGGTGCGTTGGCGCGGAGAGTGAAGGGCGAGAAGAAGGGTCAGGAGGTGGTGGTGGATGTGCAGGCGGAGGAACAGGTTAGGGAGAAGATGAGGAAGGATGAGGAGCGGAGGAGAGAGAAGGATGAGTTGTGATTATGTTATGACGGGAAGGGATGGGATGGGATGCGGGAGCATTTCGTGGATTTTGAAATGTGCTACATGAATGAGTGAATGGTATAGACTACACAAAAGCACACGACTTCAGATCTGTCACATGCCTCTTTAACCTCCATAATGCTTCAGCTAGTCTTACTTCAGCCCAACGAAGAAGACAGAACAACGCACACCCCTCAACCCACTCCCTTCCAGTCCTCCTCTCACACCACTGAGCCCAGCGTCGTAGTATGCTAGAACACGTTGTGATGTGGATGCAATATCCCGGGTATGTGTTAGAAACTCATGAGTCCCAGCTGAATCCGCACCGCCGTGTTGCCCTCCGGTCCTTTTCCGCATTGCGCTATTTAGAACCCGTAATTAATGCCATCCAGGCAACGGGATTGATACAAAGTTCGGACAACTTTCGTCCTTGCTTGGGACGTAGGGCTGGTGAGATAGGCTGAGGCTAGACTGGACTGCTGGGAGGGCAGTAGCATGGGGTGTTGAAAATGTCTGTTGCGGAGGCTGAAGAGATGTAATATTGTGCGATGAACTTTCCGCTCGTGCAGTCCCGCGCATGAACTCGCACTTATCGCAGGTGACGCGAAGTGGATTGACGTCGCCACTGTTTGGATAGCGGTGACTGCATGTACGGAGTCTTGGTGTGAAGACGTGGATAGGAATGTGAGTTGAACATGCTGTTAAGACAGCCTGCCCTCTTGATGTAGTTGGATTACTGTGCTTGTCCGACGCTATGGATCATGAACTATCAGCAAACAAAGCCAGCGAAGAGTGCACAGACCCAGCTCCTTTAAAAGTCAGCCTTCCCGCCCATGACCTTCGCCGCGTTCACCGCCTTCATCTTGTCCACCCAGCCAGCAGCAGGCACGACCTTGCGGACCGTGCGAACCTCGTCCGAGGCGTAACCGGGGATGCGAATGTTGTAGTTGCGCTCGAGAATGAGCTGAATATCGCGAATGTCAAGCTGAGGCGACTCGCGGAGCTTGCTAAGCTTGCATGCGCTGCTGATGACGTTGTCTACGAAGTCGTCGGCAAGTTGAAGGACCGCCTAGCGAGCGGTTAGTACATATACTTTCAGGTACAACAAAGACAAATCTTACCTCCTCGACCTCTGAGGTCAGCGCCTCCTCCGAGCCGCCCGTGACCTGGCGAACAAGCTCGTCAAGCTTTCGCTTGCTGAGAACGCGATCACCCTCGCCCTCAAGCTGGAATGGCGGAGGGCGCGAAATGACGGGCTGACCCATGGGACCAGGCGCGCCGTTCGTCGGCCCGCTCATAGTTGGCCGAGCCTGGCCCATGTGGATTGGGGCTGGGGAAGTAACGTTGAGGTGGCGCGGAATAGGCATCTTAGGATTATTGAGCTGCTCGCGCTCGCGGCTACCAAAGTTGCCTTGACCGCCTTGCTGAAGCGGTGTATTCGTGCGCTGTGGGTCGGTGTACGATCGATTCGCAGCGCTAACTGCGGCCTGGTGAGAGAGCGGAACCGGAGGGCCGGGCGCGTTGGAGGTTGCGGACTGCGGATGAGGAGAGTTGCTTTGTTGATGTTGGTGTGCGTTCGCTTGATGTGGATTTATCTGTGGGCGATTTTGTTGTGGGTGCTGCTGGTGTTGTTGTGCGAATTGTTGGGCTTGGTTCGGCGGCATTGACTGTGAATGAGGCGCCGGCGGCGGGCGACCCTGTTGCTGCTGTTGTAGTGAAGGCGGCAACTGCATGTTTTGTGGCGGCTGTTGTTGCTGGTTGCCGGGCATATTGAACTGCTGTGCTGGCTGCTGCTGCGAGACCTGTCCATTCTCGAGCTTGATCTGGGGTTCCTCTTTTATTTGAGGCTGCACAGCCATGTTGGGCTGTGAAGGCTGTCTTTGAGGCTGCTGTGGTAATTGTTGCTGCGGAGGTGATTGTGCTGGAGCTTGCGTCTGATCTTGTGCACCCGACTGGCCCTGATTCTGAGTCTGCTGGGCTTGCTTCCGTTCCCTCTCATCCTTCCATTGCTTCTGCAGTTTCCTGAACTTGTCGACTTGATCCTGCATCTGTGCATACTCCCTCTCGACACGCTGCTTCATGGCAAACAGTTCCTGGGGAACCTCAGCACCAGCCTTTTGCCTTTCATCAATCTGGTGTTGTATCTTTCTCCGGTTGTCGGTGAAGGAAGCGCTCTTGGCTAACATGTTCAGGTAGCCATTCCTGTATTCCTTCATCTTTGTCTCATACTCTGGTGTTCCAGGGGCAGGTCCAGCTAGCGGCAGCTGAATGGGAAACTCCTGAACGTGTTTCAGAATTGCAGGTGCGATCTGGGGCTGGGGAGCGGCTTGGGCAGCTGGGCGAGACTGACCCGAACCCATCTGCGGGATTTGGCTAGCGTGCTGCCGTTGTGCTGCCATGGCCTGTTGCTGCCCCTGTGGTTGTGCCTGGGCCTGCTGAGGTGCGGTCACACCTTCTGCGGTTCTTTGCAGAGCTGGCTGTGGTTCCTGCTTGACCTGGCCTTGACTCTGCCCTTGCGCCTGGCTGTTCTGGCTAGGCTGGCCCTGGTTGCCCTGCTGTTGCTGCATCTTCATCCTCTGACGATATTGTCGCTCCCTGAGGATGAACTTCTGCGACCACTCTGTGATCTTCTGGTCGGCCGTGGTGTGCTCGGGTGTGCCTTTGGCGTTCTGCTGCGTCATGCTGTAGAAGTTCATCATGATGATGCGGTACTTCTGCTTTTCGTCGTCGGGAAGACATTGAAGCTTGAGGATATCATCAGGCTTCAGCTGCGCCGGCATCCCCTGGCTGTTGGTCGCCTGTTGTGGTTGCGAGTCTGCCATGCTTGCGATGCGACTCGGACTTGCGAGCGCGCAAAGACAAAGGAGGACTCTGTATCATGCAAGTACAAGAATGGGGGCGTAGTATATTCCAGAGCGTGCGTTTGTGGTTCGAACAGAATATGAGGTCAGGGGTTGCGGGGTATTGGTGTTTGTTCGAAGGATGGGAAGCAGTGTGAAGTCTGGTACACTGAGGCCTGGCGCGATGAGCGATGGTCAGCCTTGGCTCGACGCGTCCCTGCATTGCACGTGCGCATACTTCAAAGTCGCGAACACCACGACAAAGTTGCAACGGGAATATAACAATAGACGTCGGATCAGGCGCTACAAGCTCAGATTCCTTGGATAGAGCCACTGTCTGATTTTCCTTCCAACGCCAGCGCCCGTTGTCGAGCATTCCTGACTTCCCATTCAAACTCCTTCAGCGACCTGATCTCGCTGCTAACGAACAAGAGGCCCATCAAGCCATCAATGACACCCACGCTCAGTCCGAACGAGCTCAACAACATCAATATAAACGAGACGTAGTTGTGCGGCGACCACCATACACCTATCCAGCACCCAACGGACATGGAGAGCTGGAAGAGAAAGTGACCTATCCGTAACTTACGCTGTATCCGCTCTCGGACTTGGTACTTGAGAGTGGTTGCAAGTATCTCATCGTAGGTTTCAATGGGCAGATACTGTTCAGGGAGTGCGAGGGGGGACACCGCCAAAGGTACAGTGGTGCTCCGTGTTAGAGTCGCTTCAACCGAGAAGTGATCACTGAGAGAACAGTGTAGGGTTGGGTGCCTCATGGTCATTCCCACATTGACATCCTTGAGCTCCCACTCGTCATGCGCCTCACCAGTGTCCGCATTGTGGTACCGGCCACTGCTGAAGAAGATGTAGTCGAGTCGCTTTGCATTCGGGTCGGCCACGGCAGGGTCTATCTGCACGTTCTCGCCATTTGCCAATCGCTTCTTGTGCGCTTCATTCCACCGCCAGGAATTCAGCTCGCTGTCGCAAGTCGTCCCATTCTGAGTGAGGTTGAAGTTTGCCGTGGGCATTGGCATACCTCGAAGCTGCTCGGCCTTGTCCTTTGCCGCGCCTAGCGAGGACTCTGGATGGAGTATGCGCCAAACGTCTCGGACGGGTGAATGTGTCTCGATTATGCGATGCGCCAGCGAAAGCGGCACCATGTTGAAGTCTCCCAGGCCAATGACCAAGTGTCCTCGCTCGGCAGCTCCGCGCATGAGCTTCGTTATCTCCCAGGCTTGGGCTGTGCGGTGGCATATGTACGAGTCGTGTGGTTCGCGCTCGTAGGGTGCGTGGAGCTGAACAGACGTCAGCGATTGCTCCGTGGCACGATCGGGCTGGAGAGCATACATGCGTGCAGAATACTTCTGCAATGTCTCTGCGGCCTGGGCCCATGCGTATCCGCGCGCAAGCAACGCCTTTGCCGACGAACCAGTCGCCGCGGTAGAATGCAGCAGGTCGCCCATTCAACGGGTACCGCACCATGTTACTCTCTTCTATTGGCCATCTTGACAAGATCACGAGGCCTCCGCCGAAGATGCCGCTATGGTAGAACTTCCCGTACGGAAGGAAGTGCCGTGTCTTCTCGCGTATTACATTATAGTCCTGCTGCGTCCAGCACTCCTGCAAACCAACAATGTCTGGTCGGGGGTCTGCGGCGGCGATCTGGTTTCCAATTTCTTCGAGGCGCTCGCGGCGAAGCTTGGCTATGAACTTGAGCCCCCAGCAATTGAGCGACAGGACTCTCAGATTGGAGGGAGGTTGTTCCGGAGCCATTGCGAGGTTTGCGACAGAGAGTTGGTTCGCGATGATGCAACTGGGGAAATTGATGGAGCTGTTGCAGGGATCAGGGATCCTGGCCGTCACCGCCTACACGCGATCTGGCAGAATTTCTACGTTGCCCATCTGTCGCGTTTCCGTCTTTGAACATCACCAAACCCCGCAACTACCATGGACACCACGCGTTCGACATCACCCAAACGGCGGCGAGTCCATGAAGAAGAGTTCGAGGACGGACCACCTCGCAAACGCTCTGCATCTCGCTCACCACCCAATGCCTCGCCCACATACAGAATAGCTGAACGACCCGCGCGCGGCTACAGTAGAGAGGACAGTGATGACGAACGACGGTATAGAGAAAGGAGATACTCAAACTCATCGCCGCGATCGCGATCTGGATCACACTCATCGTCAAGAAGGCGCTCACACTCACCCGGCGCAACACCCCCCACCAAACCTACGCAACTCCACTACAAGCCCACACTCATCCTCCGCGGCCACAAGAAACCCATCTCGCTTGTCCGCTTCTCGCCAGACGGCCGCTACATTGCCTCCGCCTCAAGCGACTGCACCATCAAGCTCTGGAACGCCCACACCGGCGCCCTCGAACACACCCTAGAAGCCCATCTCGCCGGCATATCCGCGCTCACATGGTCGCCCGACTCCAAGATCCTCGCCTCGGGAAGCGACGACAAGAGCATTCGGCTCTGGGACCCGCAAACCGGGCTCGCGCACCCGACCCCACTCCTCGGCCACCACAACTACGTGTATAGTTTGTGTTTCAGTCCCAAGGGCAACATGCTCGTCAGCGGGTCCTACGACGAAGCCGTGTTTCTCTGGGACGTGCGTGCCGCGCGCGTCATGCGTTCTCTGCCCGCCCACAGCGACCCCGTGTCGTCTGTCGACTTTGTGCGCGACGGCACACTGATCGTATCCTGTTCGCACGACGGCCTGATACGCGTCTGGGACACGGCCACAGGGCAGTGTCTACGCACCATTGTGCACGAAGACAACGCGCCCGTGACATGCGTCCGCTTCAGCCCCAACGGCCGCTACATCCTCGCCTGGACGTTGGACAGCTGCATCCGCCTGTGGAACTACATCGAGGGAAAGGGCAAATGCGTGAAAACGTACCAGGGCCACGCGAACAAGAAATTCAGCATCACGGGCGCGTTTGGCATCTATGGCGCCGCGAAGCTTGGGGACGGGCAGTACGCTTTTGTCGCGAGCGGGAGTGAGGATGGGAATGTGGTGCTGTGGGATGTGAGTAGTAAGAACGTGCTGCAGAGATTGGAGGGGCATACGGATACGGTTTTGGCGGTGGACACGCATCCGACGGAACGCGTGATTGTGAGTGCGGGCTTGGATCGCACCGTCAGGGTGTGGGCGGCCGTGGAGCCGCCTGCTGGGCAGGAAGACGCGGTAGTGGAGAATGCGGTCAAAGAGGAAGCAAATGGTTACGATCCAGATACTCTACCGCCGAATCCGTTTGCAGAGGCTTGATTTAGAGTCGACGGATTGCCATTGCGAACTCTAAAGATGCAGAAGAGCTGCTTGGTGGACGATTTGATGGTTGATAGATACCCAACACTGCGCCCGGGGCGCTTTAGCATGATCTTGAAATGCTTTCATTGGTGAAGCTTTGCTTCAAATATGATAGGACACTATATGTACAGAATGTGAATCGCTGAAGTGGAGCGGTAAATGCTGATGCGCTTCGTGCATGATTTCCACCCATGCTGAAGCTTTTCTGAAGCGTCGACTTCATCGTCATGTGGTCAGTGCGTACACAGTACTAGTACGTGTGCCTTGATCCTTCCCAGCTCATCTTTGGTTCTTGTTATATTGCTTGATACCCTTTTCACTTCCTCCTCTTCATGACCTTTGTGCACATCTCGATTAAGCCTGCCTTCGCTTCGCTGTCAGGGAAGGGTGCGATAGCCTCGATGGCTTTGTCGACGTATTCCTGTGCGAGAGCGCGTGTTTGTTGGAGACCTGTACTTTGCGATACGATATCACGAGCCTGGTCCTTGTCAGCCTTGGAACTCCTCTACTTCTGCTTCTGTAGGTGGAATTACCCTTTGAACATCTCCCTCCACCGAGAACTTCCGGCCCACCAGCTTGCCTAAGCTCTTATTATCTTTCCATGCGAAGAGGAGTGGTGCAGTCGCGAGTCCCAACTCCAAATCCGCGCCTGCTGGCTTGCCCAGCTCTTCGCCGCTGACTGTGTAGTCCAGCATATCATCTACAAGCTGGAATGCGAGACCCAGATTCTTGCCATACAGGTATGCTGCCTCCACGACTTCAGGCGTGCTTCCACCAAGGATAGCGGCTGCTCGACACGATTTCGATATCAACGAGGCTGATTTGAGATATGTCTTTTGGAGGTAGTACGACACCGTGTCTTCCGTCCATGAGGGGTTCTTTTCGTCTCTTGCGGTGTTCTTCAATTGCATAAACTCTCCTTCCACAAGATTCGCAATCACGGTCGCCAGCAGTTCTGTGACTTCCGGGTCTCGTAACCTTGCGAGCGCTACGGATGCCCTGCCTAATAAGAAGTCTCCAGCTAGTACTGCCATTTTGTTCCCGAACTCAATGTTCGCGCTGGGTGCAGAGCGCCGCGATATCGAGTGGTCGATGACATCGTCGTGGAGAAGCGAGGCAGTGTGGATGAGTTCGGTGATTTCTGCTAATCTTCGCTGGGAGGGGAGAATGTCTGAGTCGCCGGCTGTGTATGCCGTATCGAAACTCCGACTGCTGATGGGTGTATCTGGATTCTCGTCTGCGAGTATCCTCGGTTCCGTAATGGGCATGTCCACTCCTCCCTTCATCATGCTTCCAAGCCCCGAGTCTCTCCTTGATGCTCGCGGTGTAAGTGCTGTTGCCCGGCTCATGAGCAGAACCAGCATCGGCCGTACGTATTTCCCCTCACTTTGTGTATAGTACTTTGCCACGGTATCCAATGTTGGGTGTCCTGAGCCCAGTAGTTGTCGTATATTCCCCGTTAAGAACTTCATCTCTCGCGCGACCGTCTGGAACGGATCCATCTTTATCGGTGCATCTGGTGGCGGGCTGCTCATGATGTTCTGCGCAACATTGACCGCCGCAGCCCAAGAGGACTGGTCCCGCCGCCGTGGTGTGTGCCATATTCGCAAGGTGCTAGGATTTTCAATCCGAGGCCGGACATTATTGTAGCGACATGTTGGGAGGCGTGAGTACGGTATCTGTCGCGCAAAGCTCGTCGCGAGCCGGGTTGATCGGCTCGACATCTAAATATTTCTTCAAAATTGGCCGGCAGATTGGTAGTGTGATTGCAATTGAGTCTCTCCGCAGTGTCTTAGGACGATCTTAGGGTGTGACGGCGGGTGTGGAAGCTATCTTCAGCCATAGGAAGTTTTAGGAAGGAACCGCCAAACGACGAATAATCATGACGCGCGCTAGCACCCACAATCCTGGCTCAACACGAGTCGGCAATCTTCGGCGCGTCATCCCGCCGGGACGCGATTCTGAAGGCGCCGACATTCTGCCCTTGAACACCAACCACCATGGTGTTGCTTACGATGACGCCCGGCATTGTCCGGGCGCTGGCTGAAGCTGAGCGACTCTCGCCAGATGAGTTTGCGAAGCTTCAACGAACCGACGAATCTCCTCTCGCTGACGCAAAGCCCGGCAACGCTATCTCGCACAGCCAGTTGATCGACCTTTCGAAGCTTCTCAAGAAGCATGCCTCCCAATTACCTCGCGATGATGACAGTCCCATACCGACCAGCCTCGCCGCCCTCCTCACCAACACCCACATCTACGCCCCAGCAGCCCCTCCTGCACCGAAGAAGTCTGCCTCCTACACCGCCCTAATGGCCCGTCTACGTGCCGAAGAAGAAGCCCGCACCTACGAACGCATGCTCCATCCACCTCCGACCCGCGAAACGTTCACTCAGCGCTTTCCCCGCGCACCCATGGATTTCAGCATTGGGGCTTCCGCACCAGTCGATAGTGACGACGATCTGTCATACGAGGAAGTGCATCGCCAAATCATCTTGATCATAAACATTCTGATATCAGTCGTGTGCGTCGCCGTGTTCATATGGGTCGCCGCACGACACTGGAGTGTAGGCAAGAGACTGGGACTGAGTTTAGCTGGAAGTTTGGGGATAGCTGTTGCCGAGGTGGCTGTATACGCGGGCTATGTGAGAAAGGTGCGCGAAGCGAAGCAAACCGAGAAAAAGAAGCCGGAGATCAAGGAGATAGTGAAAAGCTGGGTCATTGACAAGGGCGAGGAGAAAGAGGGTGTGGTGGTGAGTGGGAAAGACAAGGAAGTAGACGGTGTGAGGTTTAGGAAAGGGAAGCATCGTTGAAGATGTGATGACAAGAACAGTAATTTTATTAGCGCCTTCAATGCTACCAGAGATGAAGACATGGACAAAGCTTTCATAACCACCCAGCGGCAGGAATGCTCCAAAATGCCCGGTACGCCGAATTTCGGACCTAGAAAGCCCGAGTCGGATCACTTCTTCTTACGACCTCCAACGCCGCCCGCAAATCGGCCAAGACTCAGGCTCGATCGCGTCTTATGCCCCTGATACTGATTCTGCGCAGCAGATGGCGCAGGTGGGGGTTTCATTGCCCCGGCAGGACTACCAGGTCTCCCCGCCCCAGCGCCCTTGGGCTGCACAGCTGCCGGCCCTAGGCGCTCCTGCTCCTTCTCTTCATTGATTGGCAAATCCTCACCCAAGCTTGCCAAACGCTGGCTCCTTCTCGCCTTCTCCTGCGTCTGCTTGAAGCGATCCAGCAGCTCGACCCACTTCACTTTACCCTCCTCCTCCCTTCCCTTTAAGCCAATCCGATTCCGCGTCTCCGAGAAATTACTTCCCGGCGCTCCAGACGGCGTACCACTGCCACTAGAAGATCCGACTTCTGAGCTTTTTTGCCTCAAGTGGTTAAGAGTAGGAGAGGAGGAAGGGTGAACGTACGAGTTCGTGCGTGGGGCGATGTGCAGGTAACCGATAGCCGAAACACTGTTCAAGCGATTCTTGAGTGCGGCAAAGGCGGATGATTGAGGGAGGAGCATGAGAAGGCCATAGAGGCACTTGTAGAGATGCGGGTATCGTTCGGGTTCGAGAAGCTGGATGCGGAGGTCTACATGTCGTCAGTGGGGAAACGAGAGCAAAGTGCATATCTGCAGGCTTACATGTGAAGACGGGGGATTCAAGAAGCTGCACAAGCTTGTCGATCTGGATGAGCATATTGACGGTCATTTCGAGGTCAGCGCTGACACAGTCAGTTCGCGTCTAGCAGTGGAGATACAATGCCTACAAGATTTGAAGAAGATGATACGCCTGCTCATAAGCTTGCGCAAGCAGGCACAGTGAGAACGTGGACACAGCATTATGACACCAAGCCTTGAAGAGAGTGACGAAAAACGACTGGCCGTCCTTGTTGTCCAGGTTTCTGAGTCTTCGCCGTAGGTCCGCCAGCTCCGGTGCAGTAATGAGGTTGTTATTGAGGTTTTGAACCATTATGCTCGCGAACTCGATATCCTCATCTTTGACTAGGCAGTCAGCCATGGTGCGATATATCTTCTCCGCACTAAGGGTGAGACACAGTTGCCGTATAATCAAATTGCCTCTGGTCTCTAACAGTCGACGATCTGTGCAGAACAGCTTCAGCAGATTGACCATGAAGGATGTGAAGTATGTGTCGTCACTGTTAAGTGATATTTGAGACAACAGAAGAAGATCCCGGGTAACGACCGCATCCGAGGGATCAGAGAGCGTCTTGAGCAGGGCCGGAAATGTACCATCATCGACGGTGAGGATCTATTGCACAATTCAGCGGCGAACTTCGTTCCAGATGGGTATGTGACCTACTCTCCCCGGTGCCATTCTATGTAGCATGATCAACCAGGCTATAGCTGCGACTCTAGTCTGCTCGTGTTCATTCAAGAACTGAAGGGTGAGAGCGCTAACCGCAGCTTGGTAGTCTAGCTCCGGTATTGGTCGTGGTGAGGGGCCGCGATCCTCCGCCGGTGTCGGGGAGCGCGTGCCCGTAGACTCAGCTCTTGCCGCCTGATCACGGATAACGGCCTTCAGCAAACGACCAGAGAGATTGGAGTCGCGTCTCTGGGTGCCCGTGAGTTCCTTACCAAGCTCCGATAGTGACGGTGGGAGCTGTATATGCCCACCCGCACTCCCACCAGGCTTGCGAATGTCGTCGGACAGCGACATGATGTAGTCCATGAGTGAAGCGTTTACCTTCACCGCCGCCTGACGAACGGTATCCACGTCGTGTGACATTCTTGGCAAGACATGTGATAGAAGGCTCGGGACAAACGGCATGATCTCTTCGGGACAGATGTCGAAGAGATTATCGATCCAGCGAAGAGCAGTCAGCAGGATCTCGTTCTGCTCCTCTTCGGTATCTTCAGATAGTCAGTTGAGTTGCAGTAGAAAGAAAGATGCCACGTACCTGAAGGGGTGCTTAGGAAGTCCACGAGAATTTCAAGAATTTTCGAATGATCGACCTGGACATCCTGCCCTGGTATCCAGTCGCCGTCACCATTGACAGACTTGCCACTGTGACTTGAAGAGGTGGACGCACTGTCCCCGCTTCCGTCCTCTGGGTTTTCGATGGCTTCCTGCTGTTCGATAGGGGTACTGGTCGCCGCGTCACTATCGTCATCCGGCCCGCTCTGTAGACTTGATGTGGAGCGCCTGCGGTCGTCCTTGCTATTGCTCTTCTTGCTCTCTGCGATACCCTTCTTGATCCTAGCAATCTTCCTGATCTCGTTGAGAAATTTGTCCAGCGCTGCTTGAGTCATGGTGTATACGTCCTGGTTGCTGTCGCTCAGGAACTTGAAGAGGCCGCCTAGGAAGCGGGGCAGGTGAGCAATAAGCTCCAGATCTGGTATCGAGTCCAGTAATGTGATCCAGCCGACTAAGAATACACGTGTGTAAGGATTGAGGACATTGATTCGTTCTTCGAGGAGAGGTAGAAATCGCTCGAGGCTGAATGCCATGGGCAAATCTGGATGCTGTGGTTCGCGACTATCGGGTGACTGGTTGTCCAAAGGTTCCGTGGGCGTGTGTAGCGTGGACACATATGTCGCAGCAGACTCGGACACAATATCTTTGACGAGGCGGTCTAGCAGCTCTGCCCCATTCTTGACTGACAATTCCGAATCGGCAGCAAGCTACACATGGGGTTAGTCATGCCCAGATCTTCGCGTTGAGGTGACCTGACCTTGCAGAGTGCATCGAATACCTGGTTGAAGTAGACGAGAATCTCCCCCTTCGCAACCTTTGCGATGTTGTACATGCTCTCGCATGCGTAATAGCGAACGCGGGCATCTTGGTCACCGAAGCAGGCGAGGACAGGAGGGACTATCTCCTCGAGGTAGCGAGCGACTTCCTGGGTCCATATCAGCTTGAGAACGTGTACAAGGCTGTCGAACGTACAGGCCCCAGGGCTATTGAGGCTGCAGCTAAGCCTATGAGCCCGCCGTTGCGGGCGTGGGGCTGATGAACGGCATATGCGTAGTCGTGACAAAGCTCGTGCACAATCTTTGCTATCCTGTCGTGGTCCTGCGCGTTGAGTGCATTCCGAATCAGACCCTCGAGCTCGAGGGCTCCGCTTTTGCGCTTGTCATAGAGCTTGTCATTCAGCGCTTTAGTGATGTTCGGATCCATATTTGAGGTGGTTTGTGAGTCGTCTCTACATGCTGTTGCGGCGGTTTCATGGCATACTGGCGGCTAGTGGAGTCGTGCAGGGTGAGCTGGCGCCGTTCACTCGTTCGCCGGGTCGTTGCTTCCTGCGTCGATCGTGAGGCCAGGCCGTACGCGAGTTTGGGAAGGCACGTCATCGTGCCGACCTGGCGCTACAACCCCTGCACCAGCGTAGTCGAAGCCGCTGATAGACGAGACACGTCCAAAAGCAACCACAGGCTCGACAGTAACATGAGAGCTTCCCCGAACAATAGGGCGTTGCCTCGCGCTCGCGATACCAGACGACAATGACGGCTGACAGCCACAGTCCACTAAACTCAACCACGCAAACACCGGTCCGTGAGTCCTGCCAATAGGGCCGGGCCACCAAGACTCACAGTCTGACGCCTCGATATCCTTCACCTGCACTTGTCAGGTGCGCAGAGAGGTCAAAATGGAGAAACTGAAGAAGATCGTAAATCCCCATCGGCGCTCACGGCAAGAGAAGGACATGTCCAAGGACCCGGTCATTCCAACCGGTGGGTTTCAGCACTGGGCTGTGGCTTTGTAAGTAGAGGCCGAGAAGGTCACAGTTTGCAGAGCTGACAGATGTAGTATCGTCTGCAACTTCAACGTTGATGTAGGGTAGGTAAGATTCGGACATCCTGGACCTTGGAATAGTATGCTGACGCTATTACAGCCCCGAAATCGAGATTTTGTATCCGCCTGATGTTGCCTTCACAACTTCAGATTTGAGTGCTATATGCTTCAACAGGTACTTAGCCCTGTCTCGTACATAGCAACTTCTCTGACAGTGCAAAGCTTCCCCGAACAGCAGAATACTGAGACGTCCGAGGATCTTGCCTTTAACTTTGCCATCACCAATAATTCCCCTGACGTCAAGCTCAGCTCACCAAACCCTCCCCATGGCAGTAGCGACATCTTCTATGGGACGTGTGTCTTCCGTCAAGAGTTTGACCATACGATGAAGCGAAGTTTCAACCAACGGACTCTTGTCATGATCTCCCACCACAATTTCCCCTCGTTTCACAAACGATTGCTGGAGCGGATGACAGAAACTGGTGTTATCAGCGATCCCGTCACCCTCCAAACAGCGTATAACCAGATGTTTGCTTGGCGCCCACCGAGGGTTGGGAGACACGAATTGCCATTCCTGGGAAATATCATTACCCTGGATATCGCGCCACATCGCTCCTTTCCACTCCAAGGTCTCCCTGGCCCAACGCCCCTAATCTCAGATACACCAGGCTCAATCTACGCTTACGAACCAATCGGCTCTTGGGACAATATCATGCACTTTATGCCATGTATCACCGACCTCTACGTCCTCTACGAGAAACTTGTTCTATGTGAAAGCATAATCGTCGTGGCCAAGTCGCCTCAACTAGCCAGCGAAGCGGTATCTTCCCTTCTCGACCTCATCTGCCCCGTGCCCTACGCCGGCGTCGTCAAGCCCTACATGACCATGCAAGCCGACTTCAAAAGCATCGGCATCGACGGCGGCACACCTCAGCCCTTCGTCGTCGGCATCACCAACCCTTTCCTCCTCAAACGCATCATCGCCGCAGCAGAAACCTCGCACCGCATGCGGCCGCATATCCTCTACCTCCAAAACTACGACGGCCCCGTTCCCACACGCAGACACCACTCCATCCACCACAAATCCAGCCGCAACGCCCTCCTCGACCTCCCCGGCGGCGGCATCGAAGTGCACACGCCCTCCAAACGCTTCCTCAAATCCGACCCCACCGTCCTCTCGCAGATCGAAGCCATGCTCAAACTCGGCGACCAAACCCGCGAACTCGGCCCCATCATACGCCGCCACTTCGCCGAGCTCACCGCGCAGTTCGTCGCGCCCATCAACCGCTACCTAGCCACCTCCAACGTCGTCACGCCCGGCGGCAAGAACAGGTATGCCAGCTTCTCCATCCCGGAGTTCCTGAGCAGCGTGAGCAAGCACGGCACGAGCGTCAAGTTTCGTGGCCAGGGGCCGATCCAGCGACATAGAGCGCGAGACGGGCTGTACGAGGCGTTTTGCAACAGTCCGAATTTCTACTCGTGGTTGGAGATGAAGATGAGCTTGGAGCAGGAGGCGAGCGCGGGCTTGCTTGGAAGCGGGGCGGCGGCGACGGCAAGTTGAGGCCGCGCAGTGTTTGTGATTGTCGTTAACGGCGCAGCGCAACGCCGAGGAAGTTTGGTGATTTCAACGTTTATCCGGCCCGCTGGAGTCGAGGGACACAGCGCCCGAGGAATCTGGTGTTGGTTGGAGCTTTGGCAATATCACGGTCTACTTTAATGAGGTGATGAAGTCATTTCAGGAACACTAGCTGGGTCGACACTTTCCTAGGGGGATTGCATCTGCAGTCGTATAATGTTTGAGGGAAGCTTTCATTCGTATACCCAAGTAGCTTGGCGGTCGAATACACGGAAGTTCATTGAATTTGGGGCTCACCTCGAATGCTGTTATACACATCGCATTGTCGATCATCGAGGCCTTCAACTTGACGATCGCGTTTGCAAATGCGTGTCAGTACTGCGTAGAAGCCATAGCACCGGTTAGGGTTTGGTCACATAGTTGCTTTAGAGCAGGTCTTCGGTATGCGGAATGATGAGAATCTCGATTTAGGATACGAAATACTGATCGTACACCAAACCAAGGAAATATGGATATACAATGAAGACATTAAACGTAAGAGGTATCCAGGCGCAAATCCAATCCATCAGGCTTCGTAGCCATGCCTTGCGCGTGCCCATTCTTGTGACGAGTAGAATCCCAAAACGCCACGCTAGTCATCCCATTCCGGTGGCCAATCCTCGTGTCGTCATCGCCAAGCCCATTTCAGCTTATCGAACGATGCCATCGCCCTTGGTGGGCGGCGGGCCTGGCGGTGGCTGGTACTGCGCACCACCATACGTAGGCTGCGGCGACTGGAGCTCGACGCCATTCTGCTGTCCGCCGTAGTAGCCCTGGTTTTGGCCGCCGTAGTAGCCAGCGTTGGACTGCGGCTGAGGCGAGTATGGTGGAGCGGGCTGCGCGTTGTAGTTGTTGTTGTAGTAGGGTTGCGCAGTGTTGCCGTTCTGACCTGGTCGGGAGGCCCAGCCCGTACCGTAGAACGGTTGGCGACCGGCTTTGCGACGGCGACGAGCGGTTATGCAGCTGGTCAACTGTTAGAGAGTTGTTGTGCAGGGGGATAGTAGGATGAGCTTACCTGCAGAGCACGAAGAGGAGGAAGAATCCGATGACCACGACGGCGAGGACGACCCAGCGGACCCAGTTGTCCCAGGCACTTCGATAGCAGCGCCTTCGGCCGAACTGGTCGATGTAACACCTAGCCATGGTGGATTAGCTTTGTGTTGATGTTGATGTTTGTTGACGGTGGTGAAGTGTTGCGTAGGTGTCTGAGATGGTTCCAGGAAGTAGTTGTGGTATGCGCGACGTATGACGTCCTTTGCATGAACTGCTTGGGGAAACTAGCCGATCATATAAAGGAATCCACGACCGCGAGACAAGGAACACAGCCACCAAGGAAAGTTACGTACTCGTCACCATAGTAGGTTTGTCGGGGAGCGAGATACATGTCTGCCAAAGAATCAAGCACTTGGCTGGTGTGAAACTAGGAATTAGGGTGACGCGATAACAAAGGTGACAGGACGATGGTGAGGGTAAAGGTGGAGCGGCTAAGGTATGACGGAGGCGGAGAGCTTAAGAGGGGAAGATGCGGCCTGCTCAGCCACAGCCAAGCGAGCGAGCGTGGTCCAGCCGGAAGACACGGGCAGGAACGCGTTACTGCGACTGCTTCCTGACGAGGCCTGCTTGTTTGCGATTCGTCAACTGTGTGAATTTGAAAAGACTCGGTCGGGCTGCTGACGGATTCGTACTGCGGGCGCAGCCAAGTCACGATAGGCGGCGTGATGGAATCTTCCACCAAACTTGAAGTCTATGAAATCGTCGCTGCGACATCTAGGATTTGCAATTGTCGTCTACGGGTATTTGTGTTCTTCACACTGCGCAATACGTGCCCTGTTGTCATCCATGGCTAAACAATTGAAATGGTCGCAGTAACTCCTACATCCGGCAATCAATCACTTTGATCTATCCCGAGGCAGTGAATCTCGCTATCCACTTCCAGCAAGCCGACGCTACGAACAAAGCAACCTTGACGTTAAGCATAGCAGCAGTACTGCGATATGTCGAGACCAAGCATCCCCCGCTGATTTCTTCTGCATCGCTGCCTGCGTAAAGCATTTCGAAGCGATTCCAACTCCGGCCATTGACCTCAAGGTGGGCTGTAAGTCCAATACAAAGCATGCAGACTATTCTGCTCACGGCAATGCTACCTCAATGAAGCTGGAATGGGTTATGAGGATCTCAGTATCTCATGTGCAAGTCATCCCCTTGGGCACTTCTCACAAACCCTCGCAGACCTCAAATCTCTCCAAGCACGTGTGTCACCAGCCCGTTCACACCACAGCCATACCCACCAGCCACACCAATCTCATTATTTTCCAACCCCACCCCACTCCAGTCCATCATCCATCGTCAATTCTTTCCCGCCTCAGTTTCCTCCCCGGCTGCATTCCGCACCGCAGGGGTTTGCGCCTCGACCGTGACGCGTGCACCAATCACGACGCGCGCACATCAGATTCCCTGGGACCGCGCTAATGCAGGATGAGTTGTTCAATGTTCGATGGGCAGTTAGGTCCCACCGGTTGGAAGAAGTGCGCAGAGGAATAATAATGCTGCTTGCTGTCGCTGTTTTCGTGCGTGCATGTGTTTTTCCTCGCTTTGCTTCTCTGCTTTTCTGCACGCTCCGTTTGCGCTCGTTGCTGCTGCTTTGACACGAATCGCTGTGTACGCATCGCTACGTTCCACGCTCTGTGCGACTTGCTGCCGAAAATGTTCACCATCATCACGATCCACGTTTTGCGACAGGCGACGCTACAAGGGCGACAGAGATTGAGCTGGCTCGTTCGATTGTTTGTTTCCTACGATCTTGCGGCCTAGCGATGCCCGTTCACTGTCGCCCAACAATTACGAGCGCTTCGCAAAGCTGCCCCAATAGGAACGAAGATCCCCAAGTCACGAGCACTGCGAGCGCCACATTCGAAGAAGAGCTACCATTATGCGGGGTGTTAAGGCTGGACTACTCTCGTGGGCTCTGCAACATGATTCGCGCTGCCATACATCGTACCACACCCTGATGGGCTCCACTGCCCCTTTTAGCGAACGCTCAAGATGAGACATGAAAGATGACACATGATCGAACAAATGTACTAGAAACACCTCGTGTCCACGCGGTCAGGACCAGCGCGCTTTCCTGCGGGACGTCAACAAGCCAGTATGGATGGTCGTATAGAAAAATGGTAGGAACGAGGAACGTGCTTGAGTGCTTGAGCTGAGGAATCTGGCCATCGCTAGCCTGCAGAGCGATCTGCCGTCTTTTCTTCCGTCACGTCGTAAGAATCATTAAGTATGTCGTAGAATGCTGACAGCCGTTATTCGTGAGAACATAGGCACATCAGGGTCGTGAAAGTCGCAGAAATCGCGCAGCACCAAATCGAATCGAATGCGAAGCGGGCACGTGGACACAACCTCGTGGTCACGTTTCGCCAGTCAGGTCGAACGTCGCAATTTATTTGCTGGCGCGCGCAATCAGCCATTGGAGAACAGCGTCGAGGTTGGTCTCTTCCTTTGCGCTGATACCGTAGCAGCTCACCTCGCGGTGCGACACGGCCTTGAGGTTTAGCGCTTCGATGAGCTCGTCGACTGAGAGCTTGTTGGGCAAGTCGGACTTGTTTCCCAGGACCAGCAAAGGAATACCTTCTAGTGCTGGTTTCTCCAGGAGAAGGTTGAGCTCCTCGCGCGCAACCGGCAGAGCTTCCTTGTCAGCTGAGTCGACGATGAATCTAGGGCGATCAGCGATGAACGCGACACATGCCAACGAGCCTTACACAATCGCATTTACACCGCGGCAGTACCGCTCCCACATGGAACGAAACCTAGGTTGGCCTCCGAGATCCCAACTGTTGCGACTGGTCAGCAGATGCACATTGGCTGCGTAGATTACCCTGCACCCCGCAAGGCTGGCCCGAAATGGCTTGGCGCTGCAAGAGGTGGACATGCGTGACCAGGGCGATATCGAGCACTCACCACTTCAAGGTTACATGGCCCTTCTGGACGCGCTTCATGTTGAAGCCCACGGTGGGGATGGAGCTGTGCCCTAGTTAGCGCTCGGGCCACCGGCGATGGCTCCATGGTCGTGCGAAGCAGCGGGATCGGGACAGCGATGGAACGCTGTTGCCGCCGGCCTGCGCACCGTGGAACTTGGTGTTGACGTACTCGACAGTGAACTCTCCTCCCTAGACAATCGTCGTCAGCTCGAGTCGACCCAAGCACTGTCATGTCCGAATCAGGAAGGGACTCACCGCCAGAACTCTCAACAACGACGTCTTGCCAGCGTTCTGCAGTCCGATCATGGTGATGTCCATCTCGGTCGCCCTACACGAGGAGGTGGTTAGCAAGCATGTACAGTCATGGTCGCCCTCGACTTTGCTTTTTCCGTGGGCGGACACTGATGGGTGGGAGGTATCAAATGGCGCGTCAGGCATCAATGCCGGCGCACGGCGAAGATGAAGAGGGCAAAGGGTAGGCATACCAGAACAGGCGCAGCAGCCAGTCGTAGATGCGGCGGAAGAGGTTCGCCATGGTCGGAGGGCTGGCAGTGCGACTGACTCGGGATGTTGTTGACGGCCTGCGAGGACTGGCGATGGACGGCTGGTGCTGAAGTCTGCGAACCTTGATCCTTGAAGCGGGCGTGGCGGGGTCTTCTCTCGGGTAGTGGTAGGGCGATCACGCCGTGAAGCAAGTAGCAACAACGGTGAATTGACAACGCTCCAAATGCATGCGCAGACAGCCAGCAATGAGTGAGAGAGCGGGAAGCAGGAGCTGCGCCGCCCCAGGGAAAAGCTAGGAACCTTGCGCGGTCGTGGTGTGCTGCATCAAGCCGCCCGCGCAGGTGACATGGCACACGGGCCAATGATGGAGCGGCGCTACAGCGGCGGGCCCGCAGAAAATGTTCAGGAAGTTCGCGACAAATTTACCAGCAGCTCCGCAAGCACCGCAGCAGCCCACGCAGCGTAAGATGGCGCCTCTGACCCCGTTGTGAGCTGCGCCATTTGTTTCTTGATTCCGCGACTTCCTTACAGCCGCTGCACACCTCGCCGCCATGGCGCGCGCCCAGCCGAAGAAGGCCCAACCGCAGCCGTGGACGACTGCATACGACACGAAGCGCCGCCACGAGCTCTTCGCAAACCCGCCCAAGGACCAGACCGCATACCCCACGCTTGCGGCCGCGGTCGACCCGCACATCAATTCATTCAACGCCATCTTCGCCCCGGGCGGACAGCTCGACGAGGCCCTGAAGGACATTGGCACCAAGGTCTTCCTCGACGGCGACCCATACGCACAGCCCGAGGACATTGGGCGGAGAAATAGGCTGTCGGTCCGCATACAGGATGTCTTCCTCGACAAGTCAGTGCTGCCGCCCTCGAACAAGGTTGCGCTCAAGAACCGCAACATCCTGCCCGCCGAGTGCAGAGAGCGTCATGCCACCTACCGCGGCAAGATGCGCGCACGGGTCGAGTATAGGGTGAACAATGGGGACTGGCAAGAGGAGGTGTGCGATCTGGGCGCCATCCCCATCATGCTGAGGGTAAGATCCGCCCACCGCACTGGAGTGCGCACAGCAGCAGGTGTGCTAATTGTCCGCGTGATAGTCCAACCGGTGCCACCTCGAGAACATGAGCCCGGACCAGCTCGTCAAGTCAAAAGAGGAGAGCGAGGAGCTCGGGGGCTACTTTATCGTGAACGGCATTGAGAAGATCGTCCGCATGCTGCAGGTGAACCGGCGCAACTTCCCCATGGCCATCAAGCGCGGCGCCTTCACCAACCGTGGCCCCGGCTACACGCCGTACGGCATCCTCATTCGCTCGATGCGACCCGACCAGACGTCACAGACCAACGCCCTCCACTACCTCAATGACGGCAACGTGAACCTGCGATTCTCGTGGAGGAAGGCTGAATATCTCGTGCCCGTCATGATGGTGCTCAAGTCGCTAGTGGAAACGAACGACCGGGAGATCTTCGAGGGTCTGGTTGGTGCAGCTGGCTCCGAGGGGCTAGCGGAGAAGCAGTTTGTGACCGATAGAGTGGAATTGCTGCTCCGGACGTACAAGGTCTACGGGTTACACTCCAAGGCAAAGACGCGGGCCTACCTGGGACAGAAGTTCAAGGTCGTACTACAGATCCCCGAGGACACGAGCGACGAAGAAGCCGGCACCGAATTCCTGCGGAGAATCGTCTTACCGCATCTAGGAGCGTACAACATCACACCGACCCAGGATGGCGACAAGTTTCGTATGCTCCTCTTCATGATTCGGAAACTATACGCACTCGTCGAGGGCGAGTGCTGTGTAGACAATCCCGACGCAGTGCAGAATCAGGAAATCCTGCTCGGAGGCCAGCTGTACGGCATGATCATCAAGGAAAGGCTCGACGATTGGCTCCTCTCAATAGGACCTGCCTTGCGAGACTGGGGCCGCAGGGCGGAGTGGAAACCATTCACTGCGCCTGAATTCCAGAAAGACTTTCTACCAAAGGTCTTGAGGAGAACGCAGAACAATCTAGGGCAGGCGATGGAGTACTTCATCTCCACCGGCAACCTGATTAGTCCGACCGGTCTCGATCTCCAGCAAACGGCCGGTTTCGTGGTCGTAGCAGAAAAGATCAACTTCTACCGTTTCATCAGTCATTTCCGCATGGTGCACAGGGGTGCCTTCTTCGCCGAGCTCAAAACAACTACTGTGCGAAAACTGTTACCAGAGAGCTGGGGCTTCATGTGCCCTGTACACACACCTGACGGAGCCCCATGTGGCCTGCTAAACCACTTTGCACACAAGTGTAAGCTGGCAACACAGAACGTTGATGTCTCAGCAATTCCGAAGCTTGTCGCGCAGCTAGGAGTATCCAGTAAGTCATCCGCCTCCCTTGAGGCGAGTGTGGTGGTACAGCTAGACGGTCGCGTGCTGGGATTCTGCTCGCCAAAGCAAGCCAAAGTCATTGCGGACACTCTTCGTTACTGGAAAGTCGAAGGCTCGCATAACGTCCCACTCGAACTGGAAATTGGATATGTTCCAAACTCGAACGGCGGACAATACCCCGGTGTCTACATGATGTCGCAAATCGCACGCATGTACAGGCCTGTCAAATATCTTCCGCTCGACAAGTTGGACTACGTGGGACCGTTTGAGCAACCCTACATGTCGATAGCATGTACGGACGCCGAGGTCGTATCAGGCGACTCCACGCACGTTGAATTTGACCCGACCAACATCTTCTCGATTGTCGCGAACATGACACCGTTCTCTGATTTCAACCAGTCCCCTCGTAATATGTACCAGTGTCTGTCTGCTGACCATGAGGTGCTCACCAACACTGGGTGGAAAGCTCTTCCGGCAATCGAGGCCGCAGATCAGGTAATGACAATGGATCTTCAAACAGGCGTTCAGCAATGGAACACAGTTCAGGCGACGACACGTCTGGCTCGTGGTGGATCTCTCTACAGACTCAAGAGTGGCGATATGGACGCTGTCTGTAACGAGAGTCATCGCTGGTATCTTAACACGAAAGATCAACCTACTACCTATACGGCATATACCACACAGCAGATGTTGGACAACCAGCTCGTTGCACTCAGCGATTCTTCTGGCAAGGCAACGGGCCAATGGGATCACGAGTCCGGTACAACCACTCATATCAATCACAAGATCCCTACTGTCGGACACAATGGCAATGCCATGTACTTGTGGCCCGATTGCTCTTGGCTTCCCAGGGAATTTGTCACGGACGAAGCGTGCAATCTGGACTGGTGTCGATTCATTGGGTTGGTGATGGGTGACGGTGGTATTAACCGCATTACCAATGCTCAGGGTCAAGAGGACTATTACATCCAGATACATCAATGTGTTGGGAAGCCCGCTGCAAAGGCGTACATCGAGGATCTTTTGGAGCGACTGGCTTTGTGATCAATCCGCCATGCGTGTCTGGCGTCGAGGACAAGCACACCTGGACCATCAATCACCGCGATATGTACCACTTTTTCCTACCTATGATACGCGGACCGCAGTCCTATGATCCTTTGGACAATGCAATGTGCCGCACTTATCAAGCGCCTCGTTATCAAGCATTGTCAAGGTCAGACAACGAGCCTATCTTACCCGTACCTGCAGGCTGGAAGACCGGCAACTGGTGGAATCTTCGACGCTGGATATATTATCCTTGGCTATACTTACTGGCCCGGAACCAAGCTCGAGCTATGATTACGGGTATCGCCGCTGCTGATGGCGTCCAACCAGAGCAGCTGACTGTCCCTCCCCTCAATGGAGGAGTCGTGCGGGTGTTCAACAGTTCGATCCCGTTGATGCACGACATGTCTGTGCTGGGCCTGTTGGCTGACACGAGAGTCAATATCGATGTCAACCACAAAAAAGGGGAATGTATGCCGGGTATTGGTAGCAACGCCAACGCTACTGGGTGGCGCATATCCTTTTCCTTCGCCGATAGCGAACTCGCGGTGGCCGCCCCCAAGCCGGAGCCATACGACAACCCTCGCCATGACGGATTTGTCTACTGTTTGACAGTGTCCAATGGCAATTTCCTAGCTCGAAGAACCGTCGAATATAGCGATAACTGCAAGACTCAGGAGGTTGTAGACGCAGCGCAAAAGCCTTTCTATACTGGAAACTGTCAAATGGGTAAACAATCGATGGGCACACCTGGAACTGCTCTAAGATACCGAACCGACAATAAGACCTATCGCTTGCAGACTGGTCAAACGCCTGTCGTGCGACCGCCCCTCCACAACGAGTACGGACTAGACAACTTCCCGAATGGGATGAACGCTGTTGTGGCTGTGATCTCTTACACTGGGTACGACATGGACGACGCCATGATACTGAACAAATCTGCACACGAGCGCGGTTTCGGTCACGGAACCATCTACAAAACTAAGATTTGTGATCTCGAGGAGGGTGGCCGAAGAAATAGATCCGGAAGGACGATCACAAAACTGTTTGGCTTTGCACCTGACAGTCTCGTCTCAGCGGACAGGAAAGAAACTCTAGATGAGGATGGTTTCCCTCGCATCGGCACACTGCTGAGACATGGTGATGCCATTGCAGCATGGCATACCGTTTCTTATGACGCAGCTTCCGATGACTACATTAACCGGGACGCCAACACCCAGTACTTCAAATACAAAGAGGAGGAAGTCGCCTTTGTTGAAGAAGTCCGCATCATTGGCTCAGAAGACGGCACACAGCCCTGCCAGAAGATTAGCATCAAACTCCGCGTCCCTCGCTCCCCAGTCATCGGTGACAAGTTCTCCTCCCGCCACGGTCAGAAAGGTGTCGCGTCTCAGAAATGGCCGTCCATCGACATGCCTTTCAGCGAATCTGGCATCCAACCCGACGTCATCATCAACCCTCACGCCTTTCCTTCTCGTATGACAATCGGCATGTTCGTCGAGTCGCTAGCAGGCAAAGCAGGCGCACTGCACGGCATTGCCCAAGACTCGACACCCTTCCGCTTCGACGAGCAAAACACAGCCGTTGACTTCTTCGGCCACCAGCTCATGAAGGCAGGCTACAACTACTACGGCAACGAGCCCATGTACAGCGGCATCACGGGCCAGGAACTCGCAGCCGACATCTACATTGGTGTCGTCTACTACCAGCGTCTCAGACACATGGTCAACGATAAATACCAAGTCCGTACCACGGGCCCAATCAACACCACTACCGGCCAGCCCATCAAGGGAAGGAAGAAGGGTGGCGGTATTCGTGTCGGTGAAATGGAGCGCGATGCTCTTATTGCGCACGGCACGGCGTTCCTCCTGCAAGACAGACTCATGAACTGCTCCGACTACACCAAAGCAGCACTCTGTCGCGAGTGCGGCTCGTTCCTGTCCACCGCGCCGACGGTGAGCGAGTACAGCCGCAAGAAGGACAGAGGCAGTAACCTCACCATCAGGTGCAGGCGCTGCGCCAAGCTCGCGGACGGCGTGGTGAGCAAGTCGGATGTCTGGATGGATGGACAGGGCATGCGGTTTACGGGCGGCGAGGACATTGCTGTTGTCGCGGTGCCGGGCGTGCTCAAGTATCTGGATGTCGAGCTCGCGAGTATGGGTGTGAGGTTGAAGTTCAAGGTTGAGCCATGAGCGCAGACGGTCTTGAAATCAGAGCAAGTTCGGTTGGGAGATGGCATTTCTGGGCGTTCTGGGTGCGGTCATGTGGGTCAAAAGTTTGTGTTAGATGCATCATCTGGCGTACTGGCACTAGATATACTACGTCGAATGGAATCCGACATCTCATGAGGTGTGTCGAATGCGCTGATGCAGAAGTGAACATGATATCGTTTCGCATTTTGTTTGATTATTCGAAGAGTACATCTGCCCTTTTCCGCACCTGCCTCTATCTCATTCGCATGCTACGCTAAGTCATAAAGCATGTATGCCCTGGCATACGCCACCCCAACTCGTTCCAAGTACATGGTCAACCGTGCTTCCATTCATTTCGCTGTTCAGCCAACAAGTCTCAATCCGCTCGCTGGTGCGCCAATCTGGCAGACCTCGCAGACCTTGCATACGGTCCCCTTGTACTTGGCGTGGTACTTCGCGCCATCGTACGGGCAGGCGGCAGACGGGCTACCACCATAGATCGGCGTATGACTAGCCGCACAGATCTCCATGTCCGCAAATTGATCAAAGTCAATCTCGATAACATCAGCGGGGTTGCGCTCAGCGACTGTCTTTATACGCTTAGCGCTCTCCTTCATCTTAGCATTACCGGTTCGGTCAAGCAGGGCGTTGGCGAAGTTGAGGGCGGTGTTGAGTTGTTTGTTCTTGTGGGCGAAATTCATGGCGGCGGACAGAGGAATGGACCTATGTGGGCCTTCGAGTTCAGGGATTGTGAAGTAAGCGGAGAGCTCGAGGGCGCGCTTCTTGTTGTCATCCGAGAGTGCTAACACATCGGTCGCACCCTGAAGTAGTGCACGGCGCTCCAGCTCGATGGACATGGCAATTGTGTATTGGGCGGCGGTGGAAATCGCTCGTCTTGCCTGCAGAGTGTGTTAGCGAATGCAAGCACAGTGCCTTACGTTATACTCACTTCGGAAAGCTCGGCCTGCGAAGCGACGACATTGACGATCAAGAGGTGCAACAACTTCTTGAAGGCAGCCACGCCCTCTTCCAACTTGTTCTTGACAAGAGCCTGCTTGCCGGCTGTCAGATCGGCTGACAGGATCGACTCCAGTTCTCTTGGAATGATAGGCAGAATCTTGCGCGAGTCTGTCTCGTCTACTGTTCTCCGCACGTAGTTGACTAATGATGGCATGTTTGGTGTAGCGGGTAGGAACGTCCGGGTGGCCTGATAGATCTCCTGGAAGCGATCCTCAAGTGGAGCGAAGTTTACAGCACCGATTTGTCGGTTAAGGAGCTGCATGGCGGTTTCGAAGGAGCCGGCTGCGACGTGATCCGCCGCCAAGGGTGAGTTGCGTGCCCAGAAGTCGGCTTCGCTGCTGCCAGCGCCCGCTTCAGCACCTTCGACCTCAACAAAGTCGTCCTCCGCCTCAACATCGCCATCGTCTCCCATGTCCCAGCCACCAATATCGTCCTCCTCGTCGCCACCACCAAGCTCGGCCGATGCACTAGGTGCTTCCGCCTCGCCCAGTAAGTCCTCATCTCCGTATCCGTTCGCCGCAGGCTCATCCGAACCTACACCGTCTACTTCGCCCATCAAAGCCTTCTCAAAGACTGTTGATGAGGCCGCACGGGTTGGCCAATTGGCCTTGTGGGTCGGTACGATGGGTTTGGTCAGGGCCAGAGGAGTGCCGACCGTAGGGAGATTGATCTGGTCTTCGGTAACGCCAGCTGCTTCTAATATCGATTGAGCCTGCTCTTCAAGACCGTTCGCTTTGGCGGTGGCGTATGCTAATGGGAAGAGGTCGATCTCCTGGAACATTTCTATCCTGTTTTGTACGTCGCCGAGGTAGAGAGCGTTTTGGAAACGAGCGGTCATGTCCCCTCGGTGTTCGGCAATCTTAGCCATGCGCTTGAGCTTGTCCTGGTCGCCAGTTGCAAGGTACAGGAAGGATAGCTTGTCGAAGTTGCGCAATTTCTGGTAGGTCATCTCGACTATCTGGTGGTTGCCGTGCGCAAGCGCCTCAGTGCTAAGTCGTTGCCAAAGCTTTGGTCGATCCAGTTGCTTGGCCATCTCCACAGCTACCTCGAGGTTCCCGCACTCAATGGCGAGCTCAAATCGGGTTTGCGGATCTTGCACGAATTGAAGAGCAATCTCGGGATATCCCTTCTTCTGCAGATAAGAGATGATGCTCTGGCCGACCAAACTCGATGTCTTGATGATGTTAAGCATCTCATCATAATTTCGCTTGATGAGGGCAAGCTTAAAGCGGTATTCGGTCGGGTCAATTTGGAGAATCTTTGGCTTCGCCGCTCGGTCTAAGCAATAGACGTTGCGCCCCTTGACTCTCACCAGGTACACGGTGTGTTCCAGAGTGCGAACGATGCCATTGTCTCCGTTCATCAGGCTGTACTTGATGTGATTCAAAGTCGAGTACAGGAGAACACCCGTGTCGTCCCATGTAGCGCTCTTGATGCGGATCGTCTCGTGCAGGGTGCTAACCTGCTCAAGGTTCTTTGTAGCTATTGTGACATTGTGCTTGCTCAGAAGGGCCACATGCAGTCCATCTGATGACCATACAACATACTTGACGCCATTCACTGCAAGCTCTGCAAGGTTTTTCTTGGCCTGGATATCGTAGAGAACAACATTGGTCGGCGTAATCAGGAGTAGGTTGCCGGTACCACCAAAGTAGATGTCCGTGGTTCCGTGAGGGGGCTTGATAGTCTTTGTCGTGGAGTTGCTTAGGTCCTTGATGTCGATCTGCTGGTTGCCCTGGTTAAAAACCGCGAATCGATTCCTGGCTACGAAGACCGCCGAATTTCCGGATCCTCGCTTGGTATCGGTCGGCTCCACTGCTCCTGACGCATCACGGGGTAAGCTTATGAGCTCGTACGTGCCGCTATCTGCTGGTGAGGTAACCAGGATGGAGCGCTCCGCGGGGTTGTAAGAGAGAGTTCGTGGAGGTACCCATGCGCTACCAAGCTTCTTCAATGAAAGCATTGACGGTGACTCAATGTTCTTCTGAAAATCGTACGATCGAATGTGCTTTTCCTTGGTAATGTAGAAAAGGTTATTCTGGTAGACAGCGGATGCGGGACGCTCGCGCTCCAGCTTGAAGACCATGACACCGTTGTCGTGCCCAGCAGCGAAAAGGTTGATCTCCGGATGCGCCGCAATCACCCAAAAGCGGTCGTTTTCTCTCTTGAAAGACTGCACGGACGTGCGCCTATTCAGGTCCCAGACCCGAATTGTCTTGTCTTCGCCGACAGAAAGTATTAGATCCTGGTGTGGATGGAATAGACATGCTGATGCATTCTGGAAGTGTCCTCGACATGTATCAACCTCCCAAGCCTTTGTCTCTGACATTCTCCACAACTTCACCAGGCGGTCATCGCCCGCAGAGACAATTAGAGGCAGTGTGGGATGAAATGCGACCCAATTCACGCCTCTGTCATGGCCCTCAAGCACGAATTTGACGACGGCGTCGGTGTTACCGAACATGTCTGCCTGGTTCTGGTTCGAGCGGGCCAGTTGATCCTCGAAGGACATTGAGGTGGGTGCGGAATGCTTCTTCCTCAATCCTGAGATATCCCAGACGCGGACCGACTGATCGAGCGAGGCGGACACGATGAGATCCTCCTTCGGATGGAATTGCGCGCACATGGTATAGTGGTTATGGCCGGTCATGGTACATACTTCGCGACGTTAGGTAGGTTTGCGGAGGGGAAGCGGCGGAACTTACTCAGTGAGCCTAGTACTGTTAGTTATCATTCAGCAGCTCTGGAACTGTACTTACGATTTTGCCAATTCCAGATGCGAATGGTCTCTGTGGCCTGTCAGTTGAGGACTGCGCACTCCAGCAGTATGCGCTTACGGTCGTCGGAGCTACTCAATATCCATGGTAGCTCGTGGTGGAAGAAGACGGTGCGAACATAGTCGAGATGGCCGTTCAGTGTGAACAAGCATCGTCGCGTCTGATACGACCAGACTTTGATCTTGTAATCATCGCCGCCAGAGACGAACCTGCCAAGTCTCAGTATACAGACGTGTCCAGCTCCAGCTTCCACCTGAATGCTTACAATGGTTGTGTCTTGTGGAAGTCGATACCGCGAACCGGCCCATCGTGCTCTTCAAAGCGGTCTATAAGAGTCCCCATGCGGTAATCCCACAGCTGAATAGTGGACGAGTGCAGCGAAACGAGGATCCATGGTCTGGAGGCGGTCAGCGGGGGGAGTATGACTGTCGTGGAGACTGGTAGTACCGCTTAGGGTGAAAGGCAATGCCTTTTGCCCGCGAAGACTTGGACTCGAACTGTGTCAGGTCAGTCTACTGTCATGGCGCATTGTCGGGAGCTCCCTGCCTTGGTCAACATGGAGGGCGTGGAGGACATGGTGGAATTGTGGGCGAAGCCGCAGCTTCTATTGTGTCTTGAGCAGCCTCAATGCTAGGGGAAGCGACGGAGAATACGGAGAGGCTAATTGACGGCGAGAGACCACGGTGTTGACTAGTAGTTCGATTCCTGCTGCCTCCGCCGCGAGCTGCTCTGGCCAAAGTTCGATGTGAACACGCAACGGCCCTGGATTAACTGAACGGCGACGCTAAGCCCTTTTGGTCCACCTTCCCCACCACCACGTGACGAAAGCTGAACATCACCCCGACCCTGATCTGAGACTCCAAAACAAGAGGCACCGTGTTTCCAAGTTAGAAACAACTCAAAATAGCCAGCATTCACTGTCGACAGAGCCGCATTCCGCACCGCACCAAAATTTGCCTCAGCTCGCGGACGAGGATGCCCCTGGTCCCGTGTGCTGCATCATGCCCCGCAGACATGCGCTCACCAATGCCCTCCGTGCCAGCTGTCCATCGTAGTGCCAACACTACCCTACCCGCCCTCTGCATTGCAATTTTGGATGCTGCCGCGATTGGCTCCGCCTTCAGCCCAATGTACGGCGTCACTGTCTGAGTCCTCGTTGCGACTAATCGTTGCGAACCACATATCGTGGCCACCGTCGGGAGTCATGAAAGAAAAGTACAGCTGCATATTGACCCGCAGCGCGGCCGGACAACGCATTGCTGAAACGCACAAGATTAATTGGCGACAGCCCGCACAAATCCTAGGCGTTTGCAAGAGTGACCACCTCAGGCTCGCCTACTCGAGTACTTCTTTCCCTCTCCCACTTCCCAATTCGACCGCCCCTCGCACACGGCTACCGATTTGATCTGCACATTTGTGGCTTCTCACCCCGCGAGCCATATCCCTCTGCATTGCTGCCTGTACCCTCCCAACCCTACCTGCACGATAAGCCTAGGCGTTGCAGGGTCTGACTTGTAAACCTCTCCACCTCCGCCTGCACTCGCCGCTCAATTATCCCAGTCAAACACTCTCAGACCACCTCCATAATGATACAGTCGATCAAACTCCTTTTCCATATTTCAAAGACTAGGCACGATCGACGGACTTTAATTCCTTGATATCAGCAAGATATTCCATCCAGCAATCCGTTGATACGTACGCTTTCGCAATTGGCTCGCGAGCCTGCCAGCCTGCCTGACGCAACCACTTCCGCGCGTGAACACCAGCGCAACGTCCAACGCCATGGCAACACACGATCTGCCGCCCGCTGCCTTCTTCAACCGTCGTCCGAATTCGCCGCCAATGACGCCAAGCGCTCGCTCTCAGATACGTTCTGCGCCCCAGACGAGGCACACATCTCCAATGTCTAAGCGCATGGGCATGTCCTCAATACAGACCCCACCATCGCTAGAGTTCATCGAACCAATTGGACAGGGTCCAAGATTCAAATTCACTCGACCGCAATCACTCAATCTCTCTTCACGCCCATCCAGCATATCCGGTCGGGCTTACGCAACAACACCTCAGGAGTCTGAAGAAGAGGACGAATCTGAGGAGGAAAGCGAGGGAGAACAAGTAAGGCCAATGCGACGCGCAGAGAGAGCCTACTTTGTACTCGAAGAACTGGAGAGCGATCCAGGCTACGACTGTGACATAGAAGTCGTACAGCCGTACCATTGCGAGGACGCCAAGAGTGACAGAAGCGTGTCGAGAGTAGGCGATAATGAGGTGTATGAACGATTGAAAGAGCTACACCTCGAAAAGGACAGTTCGGACGACGAAGAACAGGAGCGCAGATACCGACAAAAGAAAAAAAGGTGGAGCGCAGGTGTGTTCAAGCGCAGCCACAGTAAGAGCGTCGAGGGCGACAGCAGCTACTCTGACAATGACCCGCTCGACGATGTCAACCCCAAGGCGCGCCGCCTACGTCGCCGTGTGCGCGGGCCATGCGACAGGAGAGGTTCACTCATCTTTCAGGACCCAGGTTACGCCAACACCAACAACATCTTGGAAGTGGATGAGCCGGTTGAGGGGAGAGTCATGCATACAAGAGGCCCACCGTCAATTCCTAGCGACGATGCGTTCACCCTCGATGAGCTGCCGTTTTGGAAGAGTGGCGATTTGATGGACCTCGAGGTCGAGTCCGATGAAGACTCGGAAGGAGGGGTAGACGAGGACTCTGACTAAGGGTAGCGTCGAAAGGTCGGTAGACTGTGCAAGGACGAAAGTTCGCGTTTGAATCTGCCTTGAGTTGCCCCAAATTTGGCATCAGCGAGTCGTATGCGGCGTACCGGTGTTTAGCAAGATTAATTCCCCTTTTGCAATGGTATCTGTGTTTACTTGCACCATTTCCAAGCGAAGCCACGCGTCGAGTGTCGGCGGAGGATCGGCCGTCTTGATGGCCGGGATGTTGGGCTGTTTGTAGTTGTTTCCATCTGAACCCTCGAGGCTCTATTTATGGCAGCGCTGACAAGCGCCTGCCGCCAAGGCTGGGGATGGCCTGGGCGTCAACAGCGTTCTCAACACCTCACAACCAGACAAAATTTTAACAGATCGCATCACAGGCCTAGTCGACCAGAAACCGCGACTGTCACGGATCGTGATGTTTCCGTGCCTTCAACGTTGCAGTGCCTCCTAAGTTTGCCTTATGCGTACGGCGCGTCCCCTTGTCTGAACAACTCTACACCTAGGAGGCTCCCATCAGCAGCACGTGCTTGGAGTCAATTCCCATCATGACCGCCTCCTGGATATCTTCAGAGATCTGACATACAAGAATACTCATTTGTTTACAAACGCCTCGCCAGGTTCGTCATCCCGCAGCTTCCCTTGAAGGAGCAAAATTGCGGCCTCACACCGCCCCATGCCGCAAGCCGCATGGCCGCGCCCGTCAGCGCTTCGACGATGGGGCTGACGTTCAGGAAACATTGTTTTAGCCTTGCACGTTCAGCCAATCGGCTAGATTAGCGATCAAACATTTGGACCGAACGTGCCTGTCACCAGATTAAGCTTATTCCTAGTTGCTGACTGCACAGCACAGCTGTACAGCCCTGGCCCGAGACTTTGGTCTCCACGTCGTTCGGATCGTGCATTCTCCGACTGAGACTACACGTAACGTCGGCAGCGACGGTAAGATACTGCCTTGAGGCGTAATTGTATAAGTATGGCAATATGGAACGCTCTTGGGAAGATCATCTCCTTGCCTACAATCAAGAAAACCCATATCAACTTCTCATCTTTTCCTACATTTTCCTTGTTTCCTTGTCTGTTAGAGCACTTTCGCTTCTTAATCAGTAATTATGGTTGCCATCACTCAGATCCTCGCCGCTGGTCTCATGACTATCAGTGCCGTCCATGCTCTTCCTCAACCTCAGGCTGCTCAACCGAGTGCGACTCCCACGCCTGCTCCTACTCTTGCGGAGGACAACGCCGCCCTGTTCCGTGATCTCTTCACCGCACCTACTGCTGTCAAGCGCTTCCAGAGGCTTCTTGTTCAGGGAGGTTCTCTGCTCACCGGCGAAGCGCTGAAGAAGTTTACCGTCTTCTCGTTCAACAACGCAACACCGGCCCCTGGTGCCAAGGGCGGAGCCACCAAAGCTGCGGTAAGTTTCAAGCCTCTGACAACATCTAGCCTCAACTCACATGATTCACTAGGATATCGAGAGCTTCCCAATATTGACGGGCCTTGGTATCTCAACTACTCTTGGCTTCCTTGAGCCATGTGGGATCAACACCCCCCACGTGCACCCACGTGCCACGGAGTTTCTCACTTTAGTTGAAGGCTCCAATCTAGCGTTCGGCTACATCCTTGAAAACGGCCTCGTCGCAGCTGGCAACAACCCCGAGATCGCCGGCACCTTGAACAAATTCGAAGGCACCGTCTTCCCGCAAGGCAGCATCCACTTTCAGTTCAACAACAACTGCGAAAAAGCCGTCTTTGTCGCTGGCCTCAACAATGAGAACCCAGGTACCAATACTGTGGCTCAGGGCTTCTATAACCTCAATGCCGGTGTCGTCAATGCTACGCTTGGCTTCCCCAAGGAAATCAACGGACAGAACATTGAGCAGTTCCGCAAGACCATCCCTGCGAACCTGGCGCAGGATATCGATGTTTGCCTTGCCAAGTGCAAGAAGTACTAAGCATGGGGTAGTGGGTGCATCCATGGGATGAGGACGAGGCGAGAGCATTATAGACACGACACGGCACTATTGATTTTCATGCATTGCACAGCGACGGCGTTGGGTACTTTCTCGTGATTGGTAGCCTTCTGGTTACCGATTGATTATTTTGTGGATGTACATTTATTTCAGATTTGACTTTAGCGTAACAAGGTTCACGCCTTGGATATAAAGAATATCACACTCACTACTTGCGTCAAGTGATCGAGAAGCCTGTGATGGTTTGCTTGCAGTGACCTTCGACTTCCACTGCTTAGCCTGGATCCAATTATCCTGTCGCAATTCAAATTCGTGTCGATTAGGGTCGCGGACGCGCTGTCATCTCGCTGGGTTGCGGAAAAACCGAGTGGTTCGGCTCCTCAAATACCAGTTTGTGGAGCTGCTACAGTACTTGAAGAGGATCGAATGACGGCTCGACGTTTGGGGTCAGTTGCTCAATAGCAATTATCAGTCTTGTTGTCGTTGATTCAGGAAGGGTCTCATTCTCGACAGCACTCCACGACATCCAACGTCCTTCCGGTTTTGGGTGCCAAAACACAAGCAAAACCAAGACAATTCGCTTCGCCATACAGCCACTTCTGGATGCCAAGGACGCGGATTCCTTGTTCCAGCCAGCCATCAGCATGCTCACATCATATTTGGCGTGGGCTGCAGGATGAGGCTGAGGGCCTAGGGCCGCCCCGCGTGTTGTTGGCGGGAAGCTGAGCGTCGCAACACCGCAAGGCGATGCGGTCTTCGCGTAGCTGTTCAACACACGGCTGAACAGCAGGAGGTAAAGATACAAGCCGGCTCAAACCATGCCTTCAGCAAAGACTAAAGGAAGTCATAAGATGCAGTCCTCAGATTCTCTTTCGATTTCCGATGGTGTGGAAAGGATGGGAAGGAGCGAGGCTGCGCCAATGTGAGGCTAAAAAAGGTACACTTGCAAGGGTCCAGCGGGCTCGCCGCGGGTTGGATCCACGTCCGACTCATTCAGCTCGCCAAAACAGTCACCTCCAACCACTGCTTTTCAGCTGAGCGAGAGGCCATATAATAGCGTCTCTCCCAGTTGCAGACTACTCGACTCTAACTTTCAAATTATACCCCTTCTTTTTCATTCAATTGACACGCGCATCTGCCCCGCTACCCCACCATGGCGGACCCTGTTGCGATTCAAGACGAGATTACGCTGCTTGAGAAGAAGCTCGTAGAGACACAAGAACAACTCAAGGACGCAAGGTCAAGACTAGACAAGGCGCGCGAGACACAGCTGAACGGCGATGTCGGCGCCCATCTCTCCAACGAGGAGAAGATGGACCTCATCAAGGTCAACCTGCAGGAAGTGCTGAACCCGGAGATTATGGAGGAGGCGCTGAAGAAGAATGGCCACCTGAAGTTGTACTGGGGAACTGCTACCACTGGACGGCCGCATTGTGGATACGTAGGTTCATTCACAAATCCGAGACACGGCGTCATGCATGCTAACAAAGTCGCAGTTCGTTCCTATTCTGAAAATCGCACAATTCCTCTCCGCAGGGTGCCACGTCAAGGTCCTCCTCGCCGACATTCACGGCTTCCTCGACAACCTCAAAGCCCCCATCGAGCTCGTCAAGTACCGCGCAGAATACTACCGCTACACCATCACCGCTCTGCTCAAGGCCGTCAAGGTTCCAATCGACAAGCTCGAGTTTGTGCTCGGCTCCAGCTATGAGTTGTCTTCAGAATACATGATGGACGTGCTACGGCTGGCATCGATAACGAGCGAGCGTGACGCGAAGAAGGCTGGTGCCGAAGTCGTCAAGCAGACGGAGAATGCGCCATTGAGTGGTCTTCTTTACCCGCTCATGCAGGCCCTCGACGAGCAGTACCTCGACGTCGACGTCCAGTTCGGCGGCGTAGATCAGCGTAAGATCTTCGCCCTCGCAAAAGACGCCCTGCCCAAGCTCGGCTACAAGGAGCGCGCTCACTTGATGAACCCCATGGTGCCCGGTCTACAAGGCGGCAAGATGAGCTCCTCGGATCCCGACTCCAAGATCGATGTCCTCGACAACGCCGATATCGTCAAGCGGAAGCTGAAGAAGGCCCACGCCGTGCCCAAACAAGTCGAGGACAACGGCATCCTCTCCTTCGTCGAATACGTCCTCCTTCCCGCGGGCAGCCTCAAGTACGGCGAGCCGAAATTCGTCGTCGAGCGCCGCGACGCCGAGCCCCTCGTCTACAACAACATTGCACAGATGAAGGAAGACTATGCCAAGGATGTTCTATCGCCACAAGATCTCAAGCCCGCCGTCACCGCCGCCCTCAACGAGCTCCTTGCGCCTGTGCAGCAAGAATTTCAGGCCAACGCCAAGTGGCAGGAGATTGAGCAGAAAGCGTACCCGCCGCCACCTGCGGAAAAGAAGAAGGAGAAGAAGGTCAAGAACAAGGGCACGTTCCACCCAGGAGCGAAGAAGGTCGAGGCGAAGCCAGATGGACATGTCGAGGGCAAGGATAAAGCGACTGTGGACGTTGGGACCGAGAGTGGAGAGAAGACGATTGAGGGATTGACATTGGAAGAGAAGAACTAGATGAACGTATATACCACGGAAGAGACAAGCAGGATGTGAAATGAAAGATATGAAATAATATTCCCTCGTCTCGATCATTCTATGGTATCATCCTAATCCAACTAAATGCCAAGTTCCCATGGAAAAAAGCGCCACGCGCATCCTGTCGCGTCAAAAGATTATACACAATGAAACGCCTACACAAAACCATACTCATTCATCATCCCTCTACCACTGTCCAAATCCAGCTAATCCTCATCATACCGTATCCGCACCTTCTCCGCATACTCCCTAATGCGCGAATGAATCGTCTCTTCAATCAATTCCCCGCGTCCGCCCGCAACCTGCAGTATCAAATCATTCAAGCTACTCCTACCCAGGATGTCCACATGGTCAGCCGTATTCGGCCCGCCGCGCGGATTGAACCGATCCGGCTCGTGGCGCATTTCGTACGTCGTGACCTTGACACCTGCGGGGTTGTAGCGTTTGGTCTTCCAGCCCTTGGCGCACATGTAGCCTGAGGAGAGGAGATTGACTGTGCCGTCGCCCTCGCCCATGACGACGCCGTGGTCGACGGGGCCTTCCGTTGTGTCTGCGGCGCTGATGAAGCTAGTGTCGAGAGTGACGTTGAGGCCGGACATGGGCTCGTCGTCGCTGCGGTAGTAATACGCGCGTTCCGTGTCCTTGCCTACGCCGTAGAAGCAGTAGATTTTCAGGCTCGGGGCCAGCGGGAGGCGCGTTTCGAGGGGATTGAGCCATTTCGCGGGGATGCGTTGGTTGTCTTCGACTTCGCGGATGGAGTGGGCGACGCCGTGGGAGAAGGAGGATTGGACCATGGCTTTGTACCAGGGTTCTGCGTTGCTGAAGAGGTAGGGGAGCGAGTCTTCGACGGTGAGGTTTCTGGCTGTGAGGGTGGAGTTGTGGTCGCGGAAGCGGATGAAGTTGCCGTAGGAGATGTTTTGACCGGGTTGATCGTCGGGCGCCCAGTTGGCGTCGCCCCAGACGGCGTTGCCGCCCATGGGGAGCATGGAAGATAGGCCTGGCATGGCGCGGAAGATTTCGGCGCGTTCGTAGCGGGAGAGGAATTTTTCGAGGCCGTAGACGGCAAAGGCGTTGAGCTGGGCTGTATCTTTCATTTCACCGCTCAAGACTGCGGGTAGGTCTTTGACAGCGCCAAGCATGCAGCCACTGATGTTGATCCATGAATCGACGTATGCTTCCACCCAGCCTGGGCCGCCATTGCCGTGACCTTCGGCTTCGACCCAATGCAGGAAGTAGTACAAGACTTGGGAGCCCATGGAGTGTGATAGGAGGACGACTTTTGCATTGGAGACGCGGACGGCGACTTCGATATGGGACTTTAGACGGGTAAAGTATTGGTCGCGGATTTCATAGTTCATGTAGGACATGCGCCAGTCGTACGCTGCTGTGAAGGCATTGCTGGGGTCATAACCGATAGTCGCGAGGTTCTCCAGGATCTTGTTCCATATCCAGTAGCCGGTGATGAAGAAATCTGCCGCGTCGAAACCTTGTGCTGCTCGTAGCTTTATGCCTGGTGGATCGAGTCCGGTGTCTTTGTCTAGCATGACATGTCTCTTCCAGCTGGCCTTGTCCATCACCAATGCCCGCATCATGCTCCACGAACCCCACAGTCTCTTACGAAAGTATTGTCTCGAGCCCTCTTCTGTGCCCCAGGATTCTAATCCTGTTGAGATAACGCCGGGTATCATAATGACGGGATGGTGAGCCGAGATGCCTTGTTTTCGTGCGTGGAGCCCGACGGCAAAGGAGTCGTAGTTGACCGCATCGCGTTCTTGCTTCTACTGAGTTCAAGAAATCAGCACTCAGTCCTCCTCCTAACACTCATTGCTGATACATGGTATACCCTCCAAGATAGGACACGGCTCACCTGCAACTGCTGCGCACTTCTCACAAATCCCGCCGGCAACGCATCCAATATACTATCCAGATTCACATTCTCCAGGCTCTTCAAATCAATCATCTCATTGCTACTCGCAAAGAAGCCCGCAACCACCAGCCCAAATATGCCTCCCAGCCCAAAAATCCACGCATTCTTCCGCTTGCCCTTGCTCTTCTTCTTCAACGTTTGCAACTGTTCCGCCGTGATCACGCGCAGATTCGAGGGCTGCTTGCCATCCGGGTCGGGCGTGGATTCGCGGCTTTCGGTGGGGGAGTCGGTGTTGGGAGTGCCGCCGAAGCGGCGGCGTAGAAAGGACATATGTAAGGAATGCTGAGGTGAGCTGATCTGGTCGGGTGTACGGCTACGTAGCGTAATGTTTTGAGGTGATATTTTTTGTTAGGACTACTGGGCCCGCGGCTTTCCGAGCGAGTTCGACATGTGACGGCATGACAGGGATCGACGCAGGGATGCTGGAGCATGTGCGCCAAGCCGGAGGTGTGTCCGCAGCTTCACTCACATTCCGAGTGTCGGAACAGCTGTTGTCCCTCTTCGGTCTTACTCCCGAGGCTATTGGAGCTGGCTACCCTGGTATGGCTGAGGAAAAGGCTCCATTGTTGCCTACGGAGCTCGACCTCCGGTACATCCAGTATGAAGCCCTCGAGGAAGAGCAATACCTCCCCGCAATTCGACAGTTGATCTCCAAGGACCTTTCCGAGCCATACAGTATCTATGTGTACAGGTACTTCCTGTACCAATGGGGTGACCTATGCTATATGGTACTCTCCCCTTCCTTCCATTCTCGCTCTCATGCTAATTCCACCTTTCACTAGGCCCTCGACCCAACAACCTCCGCCCTCATCGGCGTCATAATCTGCAAACTCGAACCCCACCGCTCGGGCACGTTCCGCGGATACATCGCTATGCTCGCCGTCCAAGAACCGTACCGTGGCCGAGGCATCGCGTCTAAGCTCGTGCATATGGCGATCGAAGCCATGGCAGCCCGGGAAGCCGATGAGATAGTTCTAGAAACTGAAGTTACGAACACCGCGAGCTTGAAGTTGTATGAGCGACTGGGATTCTTGAGGAGTAAGAGACTGCATAGGTACTACTTGAACGGAAATGCGGCGTTCAGGTTGATTCTATATTTGAAAAAGGGGACGGCGTTGAAGAGGCCGGATCATGGGCACGAGATGGGTGGATTGTCTACCTTGGATCGAACCGAAGAGGCCGGGATAATATCATGAGCCTTTTCAGGAAAGTCGAGACACATGAACTCAATAAGCGCGAGGGAAAGCATGAAGATGATGGTGGAACCGCGCATGAATACACGTAAAATGAGCGTGACGATTAGTAACGGAACAGCAGCTCGGAGCCATTCAGTTACTCCGACGTGATTATACCCAACGGCATCGTGTCACCAAGAAGATGCCGTGGGGCTTCACGAGAAGAAGTGAGACTAAGTGGATATTGGTACCATGTTATGCTACCCAAAGGACCTTGCATACGATGTCTGAACCTTTGTCGAGAAGCACTCTCCAGGCGTACGTCAAGACCTTCCTTTGGTGGTAGAGTCTGTAATGGAGACCATTCTTACTTCGTATCCTTGACCCAGTATGCTTCCTCCGTCCAGTCAACACCACGTCGAAGTGCCTCACGCAAAGGGACAAAGACCACGGTGCGCACTCCGTCGATCACCTGAAGCAAAGCGCAGGGCCGATTGTGCCTAACCCATCTAGAACAGCAGGTTCTGCAGGCCCTGAGCTCTTGTGGCTGCCCGGAAGGTCGATGGCCATCAAGCAGGTACCGCAGAACGCATGTGTCGTCGTTAGGCGGCATATTGGCCCATTCTCCACTACCGAGTTCCTCAATGTACCTGTTCAGCCCATACGCGAGGAATTTTGCCAGCACCAGTGGGATGTCATCGATTGTGATCAACTTCCTGGTGACATCGCTGTTCGCGTCGCCCGCTCCGATCCAGAGGGCAATAGGACGACCGCCAACCATTACAGCAACGCTGTCGCGGGCACCAAGGTTCCTGACTAGAGGTTGGTTAGACAGCGTATGATCGCGTCTATCTTCAGTCACCTCTGCCTTGACCACCACCTGAGCTGTCGGGTAGATAGAGTCAAGGGAGGGTTCTCGAATTGCACGCTTAAGCACAGGGCGACCTCCGGGACCATCGACAAGAGTGGGACGAGCCGTGGTTGTTAGTGACGCAGACGGTTTACCCTGAAATTCAACGAGTCGAGCCTGCCACGAGTTGCTTTGCATGACAGCGCCACGTCCCAGATCATGGTCTGCCGCAATTGGTGACACTGAATCCTCCATCTTGATGACAGGGCTGGCATATCTCGGGGTTGTCGGTCTGGCATGGGATAGAGAGGCTTGGAGTAAGGCTGATGCTCGACCAGGGTCAACTCGGGTGCGCTTCGCAATGTTAGTCTGTGGCTCATCCTGTTGCGTGCGCTTCTTCGAGTACGTCATTGGATACTCCTGATCATTGGACTGCCGATCGTTTCGAGGTTGGCCCAGAGGCATTTTATTTGAACCCGTTTTGGTCTTATGTTTGTGTGGAGGAGGCGGAGGTTCGTATAGGTCCCAGTCTGGATCACAGTCAGGAGGTGCCAAGGTCAGAAGACGGGCGCGGTCTGGATTCATAGTTGCAACAGCATTAGCAACCGGGGCGTTCGGAGCTGGAACGACAACACTGCTTGGCCGCATCACTCCTCCAGGCGTGCCAGAGGGGCCTGCTTGCGGATGATCGATAGCATGCCCTCTCTGAATGGCAACAAAGGCTTGCTGAAGCATATCATACTTCAGTGCCTTCGCTTTGATCCCGTCCGGGCCATCCACATTGTCTCTCGCTTCAGCAAGTGCCTGCTGATCCGCGCGTAGACGATTGACTTCGGAGACGAGATGGTCAAGACCTTGTAGGCCTCCCACCGCGTCTAATCTCAATCGAAGCTTGCGAGCATCTAGCACCAGCTCTTGGAGCTCATGTAAGCCTCCAGACTGCTCTATGAGCGATTGCATAAACTGTGTTTGGGAGGTGAAAGCTTCCAGACCGCCTGCTTCGCGCACAATGGGCCTGAGAACGTCTGCCTCAAGGGCTTTGGCGCGGAGACCATCACGACCGGCTTCAACGCGAAGCTGTTTGAGATCTGTACTGTCTTCCTCGTAAGACGAAGAGCCTCGGATGACGTCGTGGTAAGCTGAGGCCAGCTTCCGAAGCTCGCGATGCTGACCCAAGAGAGTGCGATAATACTCTTCAAGCGCGGCGTACTCGTACGTGGACAGCTTGAGCTGATCTGTATGGAATTCAGCTATCGATTACATGTCGAGGACCGTCATGTGTACTTACTGTGCAGCGATTGCAAGTCAGCCTCCTTCGGCAGTCCCGAGTCGTCGTCGATCAGCGGGGGAGCAGAACTGGAGTACTGAACTGGCAGCGATTTCTGCTCGGTTGGAAGCTCCATCTTGATGGAAGCTGCCTCAATGGCTGAGGTGAGAGGAGGCATGTGGTCGTCCATGGTGGGGGACGAGTGGGTTGTTGTTGTGGTTGACATAGAAACTTGCTTGTGAGAGCAGTCGCGTGGCAACCACAACAACAACAAGGTAAGAGGAAGGAGCGACCACTGCGACTTCTGTTTTGGAAAACGAAAAAACATCTCGATCGTCTTTTTTTTTGTTCTACCATTCGAGTCTATCGAATGCGTCAATGTCAGCCTGCACCGAAGCTGACAGACATTATTAACGGCTGTTTTCGAGAAGGGAAGCAAGCTGTCCGAGAGACACTGGAGAATATGGGGTGGCCATGCTGGTGGCAGGCCTTCGTAGTCGAGGACTGTGCCATATCGTGACACGTGAGTAAGATCACACTGGAAGAAGTCAGAAGCCACCTATAGTTACACATCGGAAAGATAACTTATTTGAGCACTCTATGAGCCCGCCTTATGCTAGAGCGAAATGAGAAACTCCCCAACTCCTCTTGGGTATCCACATACAAATCACCTCATGACACTTGCATCCCATCATCTATAACTCATCATGCCCTCCATCAGCCGGAAACTTGATCGCACCCTCGGGCCGTCCCAGCGTCTCATCTAACTTCACGCCGCCCTTCTTCCTGTACTTTTCCCAGGTACTCCAGAAGTCCTTCTCCATGCTCTTTTCCATCATGTCTGGCAGCACAACCACGTACTCGACATGCAGGTCGCCGTACACTTCGCCCTCGTTGTTCTCCAGTTGTTGGTGCCATATCGGCATGCCTTCCTCTTTGACAATCTCAACAGTATTGGGCTGCACGACTTCGCCGCGCTTGCGAGAAAGTTGCACAACGTGGCCGTCAAGATGCGTCACATTGCGTGTCCAGTCGCCCATCCATGCTTCTCGGAGGGAGAGAACTTCGCGCCAGAACAAGTCCTTGCCGCGTCGGCGGAAGAAGGTGCCATCTGTGCGCTCATGCTCTTGTGAGCCAAGTACTGGATCTGCTTCGACGAGGTGTACAATGAGGTCGCCAGCGACATAGTCAGGGCTCTCGTCTGCTTCGTTTTCGTATGTGATGCGCACGCCCTTCGGCATACCTTTCTCGATCTCGAGTTCGTGCGTTTCCGATTCGCGAACGACACGGCTGCCGCTGCATACTGGGCAAGGATGCTTGATGGTCTTTCCCTTGCCGCCGCATTTGTCGCAGTGCATCTGAACCTGCTGGAAAAGGCCTGGCGCAAGCTGTTGTCGCTGGATTATCACACCTCGTCCTGAACACTTGTCGCAAGTGTCCACGTGGCCATCCGATGAGCCCGACCCTTCGCACGCTGAGCAGACAGCCTGCTTCTCGATTGTGAACTCCGTCTTGCGCCCATTGTAGAAGTCGCGGAGGGGGATCGCGACTCGTACTTCCATGTTCGGTCCTCTTCGCTCCCCGCCCTGGTGTCCAAAGTGCCCTGAACCGCCAAAGAAGCGCGAGAAGAGGTCGAATGGATCATGCTGCTGCCGTTGGCCTCCACCTGCCTTGTGTTGCTTGATGCCCTCGTGGCCATATTGGTCGTAGATCTTTCGTTGCTCTTCGTCGCTCAGGACTTCGTAGGCTTCTGCGATCTCGATGAACTTTTGGTTCGCCGTTTCATCCCCACTAATTCATGTTAGGCGAGTCTGTCACAAGTCGCGATGCGAAGGTACAAGAATGTTTGACGTACGGATTCTTGTCTGGGTGATATTTCTTGCTGAGGTTTTTGTATGCTTTCTTGATCTCGCGATCGGTGGCGTTCTTCCTGAGGCCGAGGAGCTGTAGTGTACTGTGTCAGTAATTATGATCAAGGTCGGGACAGGAAATGTGGTTGGAGGATGTAGTTGGAGGTCGGAAGGCCAAGATCCGGGGCTTCACAAACCTTGTAGTAGTCCTCAGCGCCGAGGACGAGCAGGGCCAAACAAGCGACTAACAGCGCTATCCGTAAAAGCATATTGGTGCGTGTGATGCACCAGCACGGTGGCTAACAAGTGTAAAAGAGTGGACGGAGTGATCCAATTCTAATGGAGGAGACTGATAGCTACATGAACGTAGAACAAAAGCTTGGAGTGAGACACCCGGGAAAGGCGGGTACGGGAGCACAATCGACTTTAAACGTGGAAGTTGAGTCGCTGTCAAATGCGGGAGCTCTGGACACGATAGCAGTTACTCGAACCGCGGAGCCAATCGGAGTGAGACTTGGCACCAAAGTCCCCAGGAATTTTGTGCGGACTGCAACCGTCAGGAACACTGTCAATTGAGCCGCCAACATCGTACCGCCTCTCGCGACGACCACACAATCACCACAGACGCATTTACTTGCCGTCTTTAGCACCTGCCTGAAAGCCAACCGGGCAAAGCGCGCCTCGAGCGCCAACGCGACCTTCGCAACCACCTCCGCATCCTCCGCACCACCCATCACCGCGCCCATCATGGCATCTCTCGCTGCCAAAGCCGTCAAACCGCTCCTCCCACAATGCTTCCACAGCCAGAAAGTCGGCGTCGTCGTGTCCGCCGGTAAAATGACCGGAGCTGTCAAAGTGCGCGTCGCAGAGCAAGAATGGAACAAGAAATTCCGCAAACACTTTCCCGCGCCCAAGAACTATCTCGTCCGGGATCCAAACTCCTCCCTAGTGCCTGGGGATGTTGTGAGGATAACATCAGGCCATCGCACCAGCAAAGCCATACACCACGTCGTCACATCCATCATCGCGCCATTCGGCGAGCCCGTGGAGAACCGACCGCCAGTGCTCACGCCCGCGCAACTGGAGGAGCAAAGGATACGGCAAAGATTACTCAAGGATGTGCGATCTGCGCACAAGGGCAGGCAGGTGAGCATACATCGGATCGAGCAGGCGCGGAAGCAAGGACTGGAGATTCCGAGCCTGGAGGAGGCAATGCGCGGACTGAGGGCGTATGAGGCGGACATGCGGGAGAGGGGAGTAGGGACAGGGAAGGAGGAAAAGCACAAGGGACAGGTGGGGCAGCAGATGACAGCGAAGCAAAGGAGGATGGAGGGCAATAGGAAGGAGAAGGAGGAGAAGAAGGCGGCCGAAAAGGTGCAGAGAGCAAGACAGCAGACGTCATGATCTGCGGCAGATTAGGAACCGTTGTATGATATCCCATGTCTAATGGTTTGTAACAAGCATAGCGATATTTGGTGGTTGCATATCATGTACAAGTATTAGACTCTGATAGCGATATCTGCGCTAGTGTACAAGGTGATGGGTATCGCAATAACATCGAACCGCCGTCCCTAGATGGCCAAAACTCCAATTCCATGCTCACACCCATGCGCCGTCCATGTTGACTCGTAGCCCGTGATGCAAACCATGACATGATTCGTAAATGCAGTCAAACTTCAACAAGGTCAACCATTTCCTCGTCAGGCTCGCTGTCCTCGTACGCTTTCAAGATGAAGGGATGTCGAAGCGCCTCATCGGCTGTTATACGCTTCGCTGGATTGCATTCCAGCAAACGATACAGAAATTGAACGGCTTCCTTCTCTTCTTCATCAAGCTCCTTCTTCGGCTGCGTTTTGTCGCCTGTTCGACCAGTGCACCACAGGATGATCTTCTCCAAGCTGTGGCCGTTCTCGCTGTAGCTCGGAATATTGGTCTCAAACACTTGGCCGTGAAGGAGAGATGTCTCCCGCATCTTCTTTCGTCCGCAAATGGTCGCAATTTCTAGCAAAGCGTCGATGTCGTCCGCGCTGTGAAAGAACGGAAAGCGGCGAGAAAGCATGGTCAGCAGGATGACGCCCACGCTCCACATATCGATCGAACATGTTTGCTGCGTGCACTTAAGAAGCACTTCGGGCGCACGGAATCCACGAGTTCCTGCACGATTCGCTCGACGACTGTTGCGGGTGTCGTTCTTTGGATAGCTGGTGGTGTTGTGTCCTGATTGCTGGGTCTGAGCATAGACGCTATGTGCTACCTTGTAGCGGCGCTCTTCGTCTGAGAGATGGCATGTGCAGTGGTGCCAATCGGTGCCCTCTCGCTCGGCGAGACCAAAATCCACCAGAACTCCACGAGACTGCGCGGGGTTGTAGAGGAAGTTGGTAGGCTTGACATCGCGGTGAATGATCTTCTTCGCGTGCACTGATCGTAATGCCGTGAACAAGCTTCGAAAGTATACGCGCATCTCGGAGATCTTCATGTCGCGGTAGTAGTCGCGGAAGTCGCTGTGTTGGAAGTACGGTAGCACAGCAACAACCTGGTCCAGGTGCCGGAAGGCGGTGATGAGCGGACATACTGAGTCCGAGGCTTTCAAGTCATAGAGCAGTTCCAGCTCGTTGAAGATGCGTATCGGACTGCTGGTGACATAGATCTTCTTGATGGCGACGTAGTGGGGTCGTCGGGAGGGGCGCCGGCGGTGGGCTGGCGACGACCACTTGCGGTCTTCCCGCTCATCAATGTCCCAGCTGTTATCATATTTGTTATACTCCAGGTCCTCGGCCTTGTACACCGTACTGAATGTTCCTGCGTGCATGTGAGCCACCCCGCTACCCTGCATACGTCAAGCCAATGATCAGACATACCTTCGCCGATGCGGTTAATAAGGCGAAACCGCTTGTTGATGCCGACAAATGTCTCCTCAAAACGCGCCATGTCTTCCTGCACAGAGTCCTCGACCTCCTCGTCGCTGCTGTCTACCGTGTGCCCGCTCTCTTCCAGTGGATCCATGCTTTCGTCCAGTGTCTCTTCGGCGTCCTCCTCCTTGATGTCGTCCTCGTGCACATCAATGTGCTCTACATGGCGCAGTGACGCGCGTGCCTTGGTCATTGCAGTGTGCCTGTCGTGTTGTGACCGTGCAGGCTGGAGAAAGTCGCGCAGCTGCGGTGTTGATGCGCGTCGTGATGCAGGTCGAGAGTCGGATTCGCGGAGACTAACTCGAATAGGCGAAACCATAACAGCCCGCCAAACAACGCGCCTGCCGTGTAGCGAAGCCCGCATCTCACCTGCACCAGCCAACACACCCGACGGCGCTTGTCGCATCTTCTTGCACCCCCTTCTCTTCTCTTCCAGGCGATTCTCTTCTTCTAGGCGATTCTGCGCATCATGGAGGCGCGCGTAGACTTTGACATCAATGAGGCGATCAAGCTGTTTGACAGTGATCCCTCGACCATACCGACACCCGAGGCGGCGCAGGCACTGCAAGAGTGCGAAGATGACCCCGAATCGCTGTCCTCGCCCGGTCTGATCAACAGTGAGCTGAATCCTGTTGTCGACGCCGTGGCAGAGAGCGCAGATGCGATCACTCGCAGCTCTGTCTTTGACACACTGCAGTTCCTGCTCAAGTATGTACCTGCTTTTCCTAAGCCTTCCAAGACTTGAAAGTCGGGGCCAGAGGCTAACCTGTTGAAACTATCTAGGTCGTCGTCTCAAATACCACCAGCTACCCTCAGCAAGATTCTCGACCTCATAGTCTCCGCACTTTCGACACAGGCCGATATCATACATGCAGATCTGGAGGCAGAGGAGCAGGATGCGATACCACACC
>TARA_R110002003_G_scaffold171_13_pt1 | contig 50236 bp, 69 predicted proteins | sample TARA_R110002003 | Tara Oceans TARA_R110002003 (sample SAMEA4396441) | marine metagenome | biome: Westerlies Biome; feature: [SRF] surface water layer (ENVO:00010504); material: water (ENVO:00002006), including particulate matter (ENVO:01000060) such as... | depth 5 m | reverse complement strand
AGTCTAACACACTGAAGGTCGGGAGTTCGAGCCTCCCTTGAGTCATTTCTTTTTGCCCGTCTGGCTGCAGTCATTGCTTGCGCGCTGTGTTGTCGTGGTGGTGTTGTTGTTGGAGCGGTCAGGGGATGCAGGGACGCAATATTTTGGCCCCGTCGACGGAATGTTTGCGGTCTAGGAACATCAAAGTTGTTGCTGCAAGTATAACGAGTATAGCTTGTATAAAAAGTTGTTGTAGAAGAGGCGGGCGAAATTGAATAGTGGTATAGTGTTGTGGTGTATGATTAAACCACGATCAAGACTATCAGTAGGATGATATTTTTTACTTCGTATGGTAAGCTGATGACTTCTGATGCTTCTTCAATGCAGTCTTGCATTGCGCATAATCTACTTCAGTGTATTTGCACGGCATGGGTGGGATGCAATCGCCATTTCGCGTCTAGGTGCAGGTGCAGGCTTCACGTCAGTCTGGTTATTTGTAGGTTCTCGTGGAGCAGTTTTATCAGAGAGGTACAACACACTGTATCTGGTCGAACGCTAGTAGGCGTGGTATGGTTGTATATGGTACAAGAAAACTTTGACCTGAATACCTTCATCTTCAGCGTCCTAGGCGCGCAAGCGGTTGAGCGACGTGCATGCCCTTCGTCCTTCTCCGTAGTATCCACTGCTTTGCTCCTGCAAAATTCTTGGTCTGAGGGAGGCGGCTGTGCTTAGGCGCAATGTCGTGGTGCAATGTCGCACATGTCCTACTTTTACACGCGATTGTTCCTCTTCTTAGCCTTGCATGCCGCTGCGGCACCGTTGTTGGCATTGCCATTTGCGTTGCCCGTCCCTACCGCGGTTCCATTGTTGGCATTCGCGTTTCCATTCGCGTTGCCGCCAGCATTCGCGTTTCCTCCAGCATTGGCGTTCCCGCCAGCTTGCGCATTGCCACCAGCCTGTTGATTGCCAGTTGCAGCTGCGGCGCTAGCTGGGGCGGCAGCGTCACATTGAGCTTGGAGGATGTCAGTCTAGGGTCAGTAGATGAAGATAATTTGACGTACTCTTCTGAGCCGAGCAAGCCGACACGCTCAGAGTAGCGTCGCCACCGTTCGCGGCATTGGCGCAAGCATTGAATTGCTGGTCGCAGCTCCTCTGCAGGGCAGCGCCGATGTTCACGAAGGTGTCACCCTTGACTGAGAACTTGCGGTCGGCATTGCCAGAGTCTTGGACGGGAGTGGCGGTAATACCGCCGAGAGCGCCAGTGAACGTTTGGAAATTTCCACCAGCTTGGCGGCGATGGGGTGAAAGAGTCGCGGGCGCGCTGAAAGCGGCGGCGATCAAAGAGGCGACGATGAGTGTGGACTTCATATTTAAGAATTCGTTGGATGCTGAAATGCTGAATGAATGGGTATATCGTTATGAAGATGTAAAAAAGGTAATGACGGACGTAATAATGAGTGACCAGACTCGAAAGAATGTAAGGCAGAGCTGCAAAAGACTGAAAGACTGAAGACTGAATAAGCTTGAGATGCTTGGATGGGGCAAGGCAGGACCTGCCTCCTGTACTTATACTGCGACATTATAATGACTCCCGAGGAAGGCACAACATCGTCAACCAGCCACGCGGAACGTGCAAATTGCCTCCGCCATCTCGTTACGACGTGCTGAAGCCCATTCGGAACCTCCGACAGTCTTCATAACCGCCAGGAAGGCTCCTTAGCCCCTCTCATGTTCCTCAGACATCCTTGTAGATGTCGTGAACCAGTGCTCGTGGTCGGTTAAGCTTTTCGCGACCGACATTCTGGATGACCATGAGCCAATTAGAATGCGCTCAGGGTGTCAGAACGGGTATTTGTCGACCCCGTTACCCGTCAGATGAATCTGCAGATCGCGCGCATGAGGTTTTGGAGATGCATGACGTTTCGGTCGTGTGGCGTCATGGACCGAGGGAGCGGACTTTCTCCGGTTGGAACACTGCCATTCACCAGCGATGACTTGGAGGGATTTTACCAATGGGTTAACATGGACATGTTCCCTTTATCCGTCACTAAATCATTCCAATGAGCCAGATGATGAACCGTAATGATGGAAATTATTGGCGTTCGTGAAGTCGTTCGTAAGCCCATCACCTCGGTTAACTTAGACCCCAGGGGCGATCATGCGCACTCTGAGGCACATCGTGAAAGAGCATTGCTCTCACAGTTATGCGTTGAGGTCTCCACCAATACCATCAATGAAGAAGGCATGACAGGGACAAGTGCGCGCAACTTTTAGGACAAAGAAGGCCATCAAACGCATAAAAGAACGATCTGAGAACTCCCTTTGTGGTTGCGATAGGATGCGGCGGGTCGCCAAACCTTCATTTGCGACGACAATGCCTGAGCCTCGATGTTTGCGTTGCAGGCTGAGTTGTATGGTTCCGCCTCATAATGTTGGAAAATCGAATATAGGTTGCATGGAGATTACATACTTCGAGTGCATAAATGTGGGAAAAGAGGTCACCGTCCGCCCTCGACGCGCTTGACCTCGGTGGTCAGTGCGTGTGAGCGCTAATTGTCGACGCGTCCTTTCGTTCCTTTCTGCTACTCCACACAATGCCCATCCCATCACTTCCAATCCACCGTCCCAACTCTTATCCCATGGCTGCTACAACAGTCTGGCTGCCGGGTGCGAAGATCCCGAAGTAACTAAATCGAACGCGTATTGTCACCAAGGTAGAGATTGAGCAGACGGCGCGACATGCTACAAGCATGACACCAGCTTTCTACCTATTCTATGTCCAGAACTTCTTCAAATAATCTTCTACTGATGAAGGCTTCACTGATGGACACAGCTCATTGACAATGGGCGACACGATGCCTTCCCCTGCAATATTCCGACACACCAGTAGCTCGATCTGAAGCCAGAATTTGTTCGGATAAAACACCTCTTCCTTCTGCTCTTCGAATTCAACATGCTCGTATTGTCGATAGGATACTTCCATCTTAGCTCCTCGGACTTCTTCAATACTCTTGACTACCTCATCTAGCTTCAATGTATCTCCAGCCATGCTGAAGTCTTCCTTCCAACTGCCCTGTGGGAGCAGGCATGACGCCGCAACGAACCGCCCGACATCGCCGATCTCCGTCATCGTCATGGTCGGTACCACGCCTTCTTTTGTCAACGGAATCGAAGCTCTCATATTCTTTACGTCCCACACAAAGACCCAGTTGTCGCGCATCCCATGCGTTGCGGCCTCTGCATCCGGTGCGCCGTACCCGAGGTAGTTCATGAATAGTCCGACATGGAAGCCAGCATATTCAAAGCCAGGATTGTTTTCTTTGGCTTTTCGCAGCTCGGCCATAACCTCAAGGGATGGCTTGAACATGTCCACTCGATGCGCAGCAAGCCCGCCGACGCCAAACTCCGCAGGCGCAAAGCGTCGAACGCCTGCGCGAAGTCCAGCGTCGAGGAGGTTGGTCTGAGTCTTCGCCCATGTTCCGTCTGCTGCAAGCAACACGCAAATGACCTACATTTGAGTGTCAATTAGTCATCTTGATGGCGTCGGTAGACCTACGGTATGGACACCCTGCAATGCAGCATACAGCGATTCCGCCGAGTTGTAGTCGACCTTGCGAACCTCAATGCCGGTTTGCTGAAGCCACTCAGGGATTTTGGAACTCTCTCTGGAGAGCACTATCGCTTGCAACTTATCAGGATATTCTTGGATTGCAGTTACTACTGCACGGCCAAGCCCTGGGGACGTACCACCCGCGACTGCGACTGTGATCATGTTAGCAAGGTACGATGATGAACCGTAAAGCGTGACTGATCTGGAAGCCAGCAAAAGGGACCGATGGGTATTTGTGTTGATTCGGGCACTCGAGTGGACAATACAGCCCCGCACGATCGAGCGCCACAGCCCCGCGTTACGTCGCGATCTTGAGATCGATCAGGAGCTTAGCCAACGCGGTGTCAGATGAGAGCGCGCCGACTTCGCGATCGACGCGGAAGGGATTGCCATGCGTATAATTCGTATTCGAGTGTATTGCCGCATACCCTCCCCAATGCGGTCAGTGATATCGAGGCTCCGATCTGTTGTCGGGTGAACCATCTCGATTTCAGAAAAGGATCTCTGAACCTGCGACCGATCAGTCGCGCCAGGACCTACCGGTTTGTTGCTAAAAGAGTTCGCTTTTGGCTCACGACGGCCGCGATGAGGAAAAGGCAGATATCGCCACACTGCGACGTTCGGGATTGACGTGAACCTGCGGAACTTGCGATCGACGTGCACGCGCATATGAGGTTATCGAGCGACACGAATCCATTGAACCCATACCCGATTCGATGACCAGCACCTTCAAAAGTTTGTTACGGGGCATATTGAGCCTATGCGACCAAAACACCATGGGAGTCGGTTTTTAAATATATGGCTAAGCTCGCGTCTCAGCGACTTTCATCCCTACCAACGATCATGACGGCTCCGGTGCTCCACCAAATTTGAAGTATCCATGCCTTAATTTTTGAAACACCTCCTCAGGATCATACTTCGCCGCGACGGCCTTCAATTGACCATAGTTTTCCTCCCCATACCCTTTCAGCACATCCTGATGCCCAGACGCGTAGTTCATGTACACATAGTCCACATAAAGTCCGCGACGCTTTCCCTCCTCGATCGCCAGACCAAAGACCTTCTTCACCATAGTCATCACCAACTCGTCGTCCTTCTCATCACACCACGCACTCGGCATCAGAACGTTCAGGTACGGCGCTTCGTCCTCTTTCAACGGCAGGCAGTTCCCGCCATTCCGCTGCATCAGCGCGACGGCTTCTTTGGTGATGAATTGCAGGACGAGCACGCATCCCTGCTTTGTCTCGAAGCTCTCGCCGTTCTCTTCCATTTCTTTCCAATACATATCCGCAAGCCACGATACGAAATCCGCATCGAACTTGAAGGTATGGTTCGTGTAATTTTGACGATGGTCTTTGACGTTGACCACGGCTATGTCGTGCACCATGTCAGCCATGCTGCGCACCTTTGCAGAGGTACCGAAATTCGGAATGCGCAGGTACGGTTGCAAGGTCTCAGCGTCCGGATGAGGATCCGCATACATTGCCAGCGCTGCCAGCATTTTCTTGCCCTTGGTGTTTACAACAGACAGCCAGGTCGCGGCTTTTGGATCGCCGTGGTTCGAGTACGTATTGAACGCTTGAATAACAGCGTCCTTGTGCTCGTGGTCGTAGTATATGCTACCAGCGAAGATGTCACCCTGCGGGAAAGTCTCGTAGTCGAAGCGCGTCACGATACCGAAGTTGGGGCCGCCGCCGCGAAGAGCCCAGTAGAGGTCGGGATAGCTCTCGTAGTTGACGTTGAGGATATCTCCGTCCGCGCTGACGAGTTCGAAGTTCCGCACGTTGTCGCAGCCCCAACCTAGCGCAGATGCGAAGAAGGATATGCCGCCTCCTAGCGTGTAGCCGCCAGCGCCTACATCTCCTGCTCGGCCACCTGCGACACCGAGACCGTCTTTCTCCAGCGACTTGAAGACTTGCTCCCACGTGTTCCCGGCCCCGATGGATGCGATGCTCTTGTCCTCGTTCAGAATAACACCACCAAGATTCTTGAGGTCAATCGTGACGCCGCCGTCGGCGCTCGATGCGCCTTTCATCGCCGCATGGCCACCGCTTTTGACGGCGAATTTGCACTGCGCAGCTCGGCACAAAATCACTGCAACAGCGATTTCGCGAGCCGAGATCGGTTGGAAGATCAGCGCAGGATTTGGGATGCGTTGGTACATTGACCACAGCGAGGTTTTCCATGTTTCGTGGTCTGAGACGACCTGCTTGGGGAACAATTTCGAGAGCGCACGAATCTATTCCAACTTGTCAGTCTCGCAAGGTCGTCGGGCAGATCTTTGCAACTTGATTGAGAAGATGTCGCGAACTTACCACACCGCCCACATCTTCCACGGCCTCATCGATGCTGACACCATGCTTCGCCAGCGCCTTCACGGCATCGAACCGGGGCTGTTCGATTGAGCCCATGGTGGCGGTTGCACAGCAGGATCCCGCGCTGGAGGCGCGAAGACTTTATACCTTCCGAGCTCTGCAGATCCAACACTTTGTACCACTTGCCTGGTAATTAAATGTGCATGCTACACAGGTCCGCGCCGCACGCACGTAAGGACTGGTCGGGCTCGACGAGCCAATCAGATGCAACGTCGTTGTAGTGTTACGCATAAGCACTAGTGGGGGCGAGCGCTACCGGTAGTTTCTGCGTGTCGTACGTAAGCACTGGAGCGCCTAGTACCAGAGTGTAGAGTAATACTGGGCAGCAGGAGGCTATTGTTGGGGCAGGATTGGTAAGTAGTTAAAGGAGGTGAGAAGACAATAGGACAAGCAGGGTACGTGCAGGTGCGCATGCGCCAATGTGACGAGGTCCTTGCCTCACCGACCTGCATGCTTGCATGAACGTTGAGCGTCTGTCGCACACCGCCACCGATCTCTTTCCAGGCACGCTCTGCTACATCTTGAGTACTCTGTTATTGCCTCGTTTGCTTGCTATCTGTTTCATGTCCTGCACTTCTTGCAATGTGTAGAGACCCTTCGGTGTTGTTCGCCACTGTCTACATCCGTCCTCACCGGAAAGCAGGCCTCTCTACATTTCGATTGCGATTTAGTTGGGTTTCCGCTCATAGGCGGCATGACTCCTAGAAATATGTTCTTTTTGATGGAAATGCGAGATCAAGTGGTATATTCGGACTATCCGATGATTAAGACCGTACTATATTATCATGTATGAATTCATTGATGTCTAGCATAGATACACAATCCTGCAAGCAAGACAGAGATTCGTGGCTTGTCAAATGGAGACAAATGGTCTGTGTCGTTGAGTACTACCATGCAGGTCGTGCGAGATGATTGAAGCAAAGACACACCTACAGCGAGAACAAATTGCTCAGGCTGAAAGCTCTAATCCCATCTCAACTCGTCCTCTTCGTCAATTGTATTATCTGGGGAGTCGCCTTCACCAGTCGTTCGATTCTGTTCTTCCGATGGTGCAGTCTTGGATTCGGTATTTGTAGAGATCGTGTCGAAGCTCTGCCCGGATGAGTCGTCACCCTGTTCGTAACCATTGTTGTTATAATCTGCAGGTCTATCATGTCGTATGCTGCCTCCTAGCATATGCAGCCGCTTCGAGCTGCGATTAGAATTAGATAGTCCCGGTCCTTTCCGTTTCTTGGATGGCGCTTTCTCTTCAATGGATGGTGCTTTCCCTCCGATGGATGGTGCATCCTTTCCAATGGATGGTGCATCCTTTCCAATGGATGGTGCATTCCCTCCAATAGATGATGCTTTCCGTCCAATGGATGGTGCATTCCCTCCAATAGATGGTGCTTTCCCTCCAGCGGATGGTGCTTTCCCTCCCATGGATGGTGCTTTCCCTCCAATAGATGGTCCTTTCGGTTCCTCGAATGCGCCGCCACGGCGCGAAGCTCGATACCGTTCTCTCCTTTTCCGGTTAGTCGCAGGGGAACTTGGCCTTCCGAGTGCCAATGCACCGTCGTCGACGAGGCCGCTAGGCAGCTGGCTGCGAAGATTGTCCGAATGATGAGGGCACTTCAGACCATGCGCGTTGTTGCCGATTCTATTGATGCCGTTGTCGCCTTTGTAGGGCGCGGAGCAGCGGTAGCAGAACTGGAAGCCGCAACGGGTACCTGTCAAGTGGGTTAGTAACGCAACACATCCCTCCTAAAATGGTAAAACTTACACGTCATGTGATCGCACCCCGACGTCTTTTGGATCCAGTACCCACAGTTTGATCCAGGACACTGCTTCGAATTCTTCTCCAGCTCTTTCTTGCTTGCCTCTTCCTGCTCCGCCTGAGAGAGATTTGCCAGACGCATGCGCTCGTCATACTGTTCGCATGACTCGCCGTCATGAAAGGTGATGTGGTGGGTAGTGCAGTGGCGATGTCCGCACGAGCCGCAAATGAAAATGTTACCAGCGTCTTGGTCGTGGATCTGTCCGTATGGGCAGTCGCGAGCGATACAGTACCGAAAGGCTGAGTCATCGCAAAGTGTCTCTTGAAGCATGAGCCGGTCGTAGCGCTCAAAAACTTCCGGAGTGGCGTACTCCTGTGCGTTCTCCCACGTAAAAGGAATCTTACATTTCTGGGAAGAGCATGGACATTGGATCTGACTGAGCGAACCCGTGCTGCCGACTTTGTTGGCTAACCAATCTGCGAAGCAGTTGCGGCATGTCTCGGCCTCTTGCTCGCAGCCTTGAAGGTGCGGAAATTGTGTGATCGGATGGACATCCAGACAAACAATGCATTCTCGACGAACTGAATCAGAGTTGGCGAAGATGGGCGGAACAGGTGCGTACTCGTGGACTGTCGCGACAGTGGAAGGTGTAAGCGTGGGTGTCGCAGCTACAGGCTGCTGATTTGTCTGATCTGGAGAGAGGGAAGTTGGCTGTGATGGTTCTTCGGAATAGCCGTGATAGCTGCTTGCGGTCGGAGAGATGCGTCGCTCGTCCTGCATTTGAGTAGTCTCGTTTGCCGCTCGCTCTTCCGCGCCATGCTGTGCGACGCTGCCTTCACGGATCGCATTGCCCAGTGATCGAGCAGATGCGTCGGGAGTTTGGTCAGTCTCCGACGCCTCGTTCACCATTTCTTGCTTCGCTTCGTCTTGTTCCTCAGGACTAGCGATCTTCTCATCCTCTCGCCCTGCCTTGGTCGCGTTGGTGGCCTCACGAGCGTCGGAAGATGCCACTTGAGGACTCGCAACAGCTGCATTTGTCGCGCGTGTCTTGCTGCGTCGATCTCCTCGTTGGAGGTTCGCCGTGTACGCCGGTATATCCAGGTTTCGAAGTTCGCGCCGGAGTCCGCCCAGGGTTCGGGTAAGTCGAGTGGTTGAGTCGAGGGAGTTGAGAGCGGCTGTCGTAGATGATGTGGTAGCGTGGTTTTAGAAAGGCAGGCGCGGTCCAAAGTAGAAGCAGGGCACCGGGCTGCGGTCGCGCGCTGTGAAGGGCGCGACGCCGAGCCCAGGGCGGCTGTCGCACCTCGGGTTGCGCGGGCAATCTTGGAGGAGATGGAGTCGGGAGTGAGAGGCGGGCAATGCGCGATGAGAAGCAGGAAGGAAAGACCTCAATAAGTAGAATGAGCTTTTCAGAGAGATAAAAAGCACTTGCATCCTGCATCTCCGCCCATGAGTCCCAGCCCAAGACATCTCCAATCCTTGATCGCTCCATTGTAAAGACCTGCCCCAGCCCGTGCGGAAGAAGCCACTACTCTTTCCTGACCTTTAAACCTCCACCGGCACATCTCCCTGAAAGCTCGGCAGCTTCTTAAAATGATACTTGCAACTCTCCTGATGCGCCGCATTCCCAACCCTCATGATCCCTCGCTCCCCATCATACGGCGCACGACACACGTAGCAGAACTGAAACCTGCATTTCGCTCTTCGACCTAGTCACGTCAACATCCACACATCCCCATTGTTTGGACACGGACTTACAAGTCATATGGTCGCACCCAGTGGTTTTCTGAATGTTCGCTCCACACCCGGGACACTGTACCGCACTCCGTCCCACCTCCGCGATACTCGCTTCTTCGGCCTCGCGCTTGATACGTTCCTCTTCTGCCTTTGCGGCGCGTTCGCGCGCGACGCGGTCATCGAATTGGGTACATGTTTCGTTATCATGCCAGGGTACGTGCGGCGTGTGATGCGTACACACACGAAAGCCGCACGCGTTGCAGCGGAAGATGTTGCCCGCAGACGAAGTATCGTGAATCTGCCCGGATGTGCATGCTTCGGCGGGGCAGTAGAAAAATGAAGGGTCGTTGCTGAGGAAGGAGCGCATGGAGAGTTCGTTGAACCTGTGGTGCAATCAGTGCATGTTATGGGGTGTAATGTAAAAGGTGGACATACCGTGTAAACACATCTGTCGGCGCATAGCTCTTGACGTCGTCGTGGCCGACGATGGTAGAGCAGCCGCTCGATGGGCATACGATTTGCTCCCATGTCGTGCTTGCCATGCGCTAGTCGAGCCAGGCGAGGAAACATTCGTGACAGACACTGGGTTCGTGGGAGCATGCGATGAGGCTGGGGAAGTCCTGAATGGGGAATGCCTCCGCGCAAACTGAGCATTCTCTATCCTTTGCGACTGGCTCCTCAGCAGTGCTAGTAGTGCTAGAAAGTTCCGAAGGTAAGTCCGGCTCGACAACGCTGATGTCAAGATCCTTGGATGTTGGCAATGGATCGGATCCAATATCGTTATCGGAGTCCAAATTCCAGTCAAATGCTTCTTTCGGTCGTGCCTCGTCGACGTTTGGCTTTGGCGGTGGATCGCCCAGGAATTCGGGCGTCGGGTTAGGTAAATACCGCGGGAACATTGATCCCTCATTTCCCAGTGTACCTAAGCGCTTTCCACAGGTACCCTCACTCTCTTTCAACGCCGTGTATGGAGCATCCCCGTTATCCCCGGGCTGTCGAAGATGCCCATCCGCATCCGAATCAAGAAGCGAGCGTTGGCCAGCGAAGAAGTCAAGGTCCTCCTGCTTCGTGTTTGGTAACTGCGTTTTCTCTGGTAGCCTCTTCACCAGCTCTTCATCCGTTGTGTCTGTGTTGATTCGGTGCCGTGAAATATCCTCGTCGACTTCCGCAGCACGGAACGGATGTTGGCTGACATCCGATTCAGGTCTCCTAAATATTCCCTTCTTCTTTGGCAGCTTGTTCTTCAACGATTCCTGCTTCAATGGTCCCATCGAAGGTTCCACCACCCCTTCTCTCCCATCGGAAAATGCGTCCAACTCATCATCTGTATCATCCCAGTCTGTAATCAGTTGCTGAAACCCCTCCATCATACGCAAACGCTGCTCGGCCATCACCTCAAGTCTCTCGGTGCTACTCGACTTCCTCCTTGTCCGCTCAATGTCCGATGAACAAGGCACATTGTCATGTGTATCAGAATTGATACTGTGGTCTTCTATTTCAGTCTTTTTCACCGGGCTCTTCCTTTTTGACGGCACAAACTTTTGCGGCTCTCCCTTCGGTGGTAACCCCTTCGCCTTCCTCCTCTTACTTGTGTGCTTATCCCTACACTCCTTGCAGTTCTTCCAGAGCTTACCCGTGGACCTTTGCTTATCGACCCCGACGTCCAGTTGCTTCTTGCACGTGCCACATCGGTGGGTCGCCGGTTCCTTAGTGAGAGCAGGACGACCTTCTGCAGCCGGAGGATCGGGAGATAGTGTTGGGCTGCTGGCGGCAGGCTCTACCATTATGTTCATGTCTTCGAGGTTGTAGATTTTGTACAATCCGGATAGTAGGGCTTATATGCCCACGAGGGATGGACGGAAAGTTCTGTAGGCCTATCCGTTGATGGAGGAAGAATGGAGATAGTAGCGACGAGCAGGCCGATTAACGTAGTGTGACCGAGCTTCAGGTAGCCGAAGGTGAAGGCCCATCGCCTCAGTAATATCTCATACAGCGTAGCAGATACCGACAAAGCGCTCTCACCAGATGAAACGGTTCGGTGACTCTGAGCTTGGGCTACAGGCACGTCTCACAGTGATCGCTCATATCTCATAAGAGCACACTCCGCCGTCTTCTCACTCCAGTGCGCAGACTCTCGGTCCTGGACATGCATCCACGATGCGCTCGACAAGCGCATTTTCAAAATGCTCTTCATCTCATGCACGATCTCGCACGCCGCCGTCCATGACGCTGATGAGCACGCGACTCCGTCTCGGAAGTGTCGTGCCGCTCGATCCGTCCGTGCCGTCCACGCCCCAAGCCTCGCCCCTGGCATTTCCCCAGCCTCAACAGCCTCCTCTCCGTCTCCGGCGGGTACTGTATCATGAAGTCGTAATATCGATATCGACATCGTTCGTGCCGTAGTGTCTTCCTTTCACCCCCCCTTCGCTTTTCCCTCAAGGGCATGACAAGCCCCCTTATACGCCCCCAAACACCCGTCCGCACACCCCCCATACTCCTCCGTCAACACCCACGTGACACGATCGACATGACGCTTTGCACACTCATCAACACACGGCGTGGCGGCCAGGAACAACTCGCAACATGCCGTGTCGCCGATGTCCTTTGTGCAGAACGCGCCCGCCCCTCGTGATGATTCCCGGAGGCGCGTGGTGAGCGCCGCGATGAGGGTGTCGGACGCGTATGTGAAGCTGGGCACGAGGTGGTAGAAGAAGGAGGGGATGCAGAGCAGGAGGGTGATTATGGTGAGGAGGGGGCGTAGACGGGAGGGTCGGGGTTGGAGGGACATGGCTGGTTTGGAGGCCTCGGGCTGCATTGGCTTGTCGAACTGAAGTCCAGTGCTTTGATTGCTGTAAGGCTACGGTACGGGGCTGGTGGATTCTTCGGAGTCTGCAATGCCTGGAAGGCATCTGCGTGGCAGATGCGGGGCCGCGGCTGTCTTATGGCGTTGCGGTGTGGCTTTAAGATCGAGGGCTTGGGTCTTTCTCAGCTGGACCGTACACCACTGGCTGGTGCGAAGCCGTCCTTCATCCTTCCCAGTGCGCGTGGACCCGCGTAGCGTGGTGCAGCAACTAAGCCACCCGAGGCCCCCGACCGCAGAGATGCCTGGCTGAACCCTTTGTGCAACGAATAGCACAGAATCCTTGTCATGCCTAGATCCCGGTTGCGTAAACACTACCCGCTCACATGCAATGATCTCTAGACATGGTAACTACGCAACAGCCCTCAGTTATAGGCGCACACAAGCACACACACGCCTACACAAGCAGATGCGAGCCACTACGTGCGCCCGCACCGACCCTCCCCCACCTACCTACCATCCCCGGCTCAGCTGAGTCGCCAGGCTAGCAGCAAACACGAACTGCCTCAAATTGCGTGGTTTTAAGGTCCGAAGGCAAGTGTTAGATATGCCCGAAGACAAGGAACAAGAGCTTGGAAAATTGAAACGAACAGATGAGCGCAATTGTAAGCATAACGACAGCGGACGGTCGATCATGCCATGGCCTTCAAGACGGGACGCGGCAGCGCTAATGCGGGTCGGTCTGGTGGAGGTGCGGCTTTGTCACAGCAGAAGGATGACAGGATGCACTGCCTGACCTGACATGACCATCGCGGAGACAGTTGGCTAACACCGAGTTGTTGCGCGAGTCCAATCGCAACCTGTGGGTGTAAGCTTTAGGCGTCTCACTGCCGTGTCGAAATGCCCGAACAGCCCGCAACTCGCCCGTGAGCCAATCGCAGATCGCCGATCTTTTAGGCCGTGTTAGGCGAAAGGAAGTCTGGAGTTTGAGTGTAAGAGTTGCAGCCACCAACCATCCGTACAGTACAAGGTCGGCTTATGATACCGTCATAGCGCAAAGGATCGTGTGGGAATTGCTTGTGTCCCAAGCGTAAGGCTGCCAGGCGTTATGCGGGCGATTCGTTGCTATTTACGGACTATTGAAGACACGATGTGCAGCCATGGATGTAGTCGTGATGTGAAGCGTGGCCCGCGCGTTGAGCGACACCGGAATCACAATGGACAATGGTTGCACTGTGCGTGTTGCAACCAACTTGGCAGAACGTATCATCATACGAGCCGTGAGAGGCTCGGCATTCTGAGGCCTCGCTGAATGCGCATCCTGCGCATCCTGCGCATCCTGCGGTTCGAAAGACATTCCCCAACAGGAAAAAGACGTGCGCAACCAAGAAAGGAAAGTTGCGAACCCCAGGATCAGAGGCCTGGGGTCTTGATTGACGATATGATATTGAAGTTGCATTTGCATTCGCGCCGCTGAGCCATGCCGTCTATATCGGAATCTAAGTGTGCAAGCGGATAATCGTACGCCATGGTATGCTGCCCGCTGTTCGCTGCATACGCCGGGACTTTTCTATGATCTGGCGAAGGAGATGCGGTTGTTCTAGTCGGGTCTTCTGGATGAAACCGAGACCACGAAAGCCTGTGGGTCCTACTCGGGTCTGCTGGATGAAACTAAGACCACGAAATCCTATGGGAGTTAGCTCGCACTAATAGCTAAGGCAGTGACCTGTACTTACGCTAGCATAATACCAGCACCAGTAAACATGGCCGCAAATTGGGTCAGCGTCTTCTTCAGCTCCTGGGCTTTGTTCGGGCCAGTTTCGAGGAGCTCTGGAATGACGGCAACTGTACCGACATACAAGAAGGTGCCAGCCGTAAAGGGAAGCAGCATGTCTCCCCACTGTAAGCTCGTGCCCATGAGCCCTGGTCCTTGTATGTCCGCCGATGCGGAGTTGCCGCCAAACTCCTGCACTGCAATGCCAATGCATGTTCCAATGAAGGCACCCACGGCTGTCACGAATTGGGCGCCCATGGCTGCGCGCTTGCTGAAGCCTGACTGAATGAGCAGCGCGAAGTCGCCGACCTCGTGAGGAATCTCATGGAAGAAGACGGCGACAGTGGTGGTTGCTCCAATGGTGGGCGAGGCATAGAAGGAGGAGCTGAGGGCGAGGCCGTCGGTGATGTTGTGTGTGAAGTCGGCTATGAGGTTGAGGTAGCCGCCGAGCTTGACGCTAGCATTGATCTCCTTCTCGCTCTCTGTGACAGCAGGTGTGGTGGTGCCGTTTGCAGCAGGCTTCCGTGCACGCAGCGAGTCTTTGGATCCGTTGGCCTCGGCCCCCGTGCTCTTTGCAGCCACCTCAACCTTCTCGTGTGAGTGTCCATGCGAGTGATCATGGCCGCCCCCGCCGCCGGTCGCGATCCGCAGGCCCTTGTCCATGGCGACAAACGTCACGAAGCCCACCATGATAGCCACGCCCAGCAACAGGTTCTTGTTGGGCTCCACCATGACGAACTTGACCTTGTCGTGCTCGTCCTCACCCAAGAAGATCTCAGGCAGCAGGTGGAAGAGGGTGTCACCCAGCAGGCCGCCGACGGCAAAGGCCACCATGACGGACAACGAGGAGGGGTCGATGTTGGGCGGGCATAGCGCGAGCAGGAAATTGGGCGGGCCGGAGATGTAGAGGGTTGCGAGGAGGGCGTTGACTGCGGGGCTGCCAGGAAAGAGGAAGGCGAAGATCTGGGAGGTGAGCGACGACGTGGTGGGGTTGGCCGTGACTTTGTGCTGGTTGAGAGCTTGCACGAGCGGACATTCCTAGCCATGTATGCAATTAGCACGGGTACCACAATGGGCACGCGACAGTGCGCTGCTCGACATATAATGCGCCCAGCCAGCCCTATGAGAGTGGAAGCCCACAGGCACGTGTATATGAAAGTTGTCAATCTGCTCAGAGCATAACATACCTGCAATTGCTCCTCAATCTCATGTATGCTCAAGCTTCCGACCGGTGTGCCCGTCTCACCCTTAACCGCTGCGGCAGCCACGTTCCATGCCAGCACGCCTACGAAGATGGCTAGGGACAGCAAGGTCCTGTTGCGACGCGACACCATGATGGACGCGTGGACTGAGGCAGTTCCCGTGACCTGGAATCCCTGGTAATAGAGTGCGTAGAAGCGGTGACGTTCCAGGGGTGTCTTGATGAGCCCGCAGTTCGGCAGTGCGACCTTGCATGCTTATCGATAACGGCAACCTAGCGCAGAATCCAAAATTTTGGAGACGCCGCGAGCAGCACTCCACAAGCCTACCTTATTGCAACAATACATCTACCTCACCTCCAGACTCTCACAACCAAGTCAACATGGGTCGCGAACTCCAAAAGAAGAAGAACAAGTCGTCAATACCGAAGAAGCGCCAGAATGGACCCTCGAAGAAGAAGATTCTGCAAAACCCAATTATCGCGAAGCACTGGTATGTACTTTCCTACCCTTCTCATAACTTCTTCTAACGGCTGTCCTGCAGGAACCAACATGAGACGCTTTCACAGAACTACCGGCGCCTAGGTCTCACATCGCGCCTCAACCACGCAACAGGTGGCACAGAGAAGACAATCGCCCTTCTCGGCCTCAACGATGCCAAATCCACACGCGCCGATGCGTCCGTCGGCAGCACCGCCAATGCGCTCAACATCGTCTCCAAAGCCCCGCAGACCATCGACGTCGAAGAGCTAGAAGTCGAGCGCGATCCCGAAACCGGCGCAATCCTGCGGGTGATTGGAGGGCAAGAGGAGAATGACAACCCGCTCAACGACCCACTCAACGAGCTCGACGACGAAGACGGTGAGGAGTGGAATGGCTTTGCCATGGTGCCGGAACAGAAGGAAGGCGAAGAGGTCAATCCTGTCATACAGCAACTAGAGGAAGCCGCGAGGAACGGCGCGAGGAAGGCGCCACGGAAACAGAGTCAAAGAGAGGAAGAGTGGTTAGAGAGGCTGGTGTCAAGATATGGTGACGACTACGGCAAGATGGCCAGGGACCGGAAGTTGAACCCGATGCAGCAGACTGAGACAGACATCAAGAAGCGGGTCAAGAAGTGGAAGGCGTCGCAGACATCTGCATGAGGCGCATCATGTCAACCGGTGTTCTGAAGCACAAACGCTTCTTATGAGAACATTGCAGCATATCTGGCGTTCGAGGCGTGAAGTCCTACGAGGTAGCATGAGGATTGGCTCACATTTTCTCGGCATATAAAATCATGTTCTAAGGTTGCGGTTCGGCCCTTCTTTGAGCAGTCGTGGCAAGACGCTCCTTCCCTACCCACGTTGCACTTACCATAAGCCTAGTTGATATGCCAAGAGCCGCTTCCCTTTCTTTCGGGTCACTCAGTCACCCAGTCACTTACGCCGCCTTCGTCATCTTCACTGGAGCTTGTCGCGTTCTGTTCTTGGTATTCCACTACTGGATGCGATACCCTGTACCTGCATGGAATTTGGAAGAGGCTTCTAGCGTCGAAGCCGTCTACCCGTGGACATCCTCACGAGCACGTTGATTACTATCGAATCAAGGCCTCAACGCTCGGTATCGGTTGCAAGCTATCATACAGCTGCATTCGCATACCGCTTTCTAGGATCCATCGCGGCTTTCGTTCGGGCCAACGCATCCAGAACCCACACGCGTACCTTTCTCTCGCAATGGTGTGATTGTGCGTACATTGTCTTTGATGTATACCAGCCGCCAACTTGTCATGGGCCGAGGCTGGCATAGCCTCGATGCTTTTTCAGATCACCTGATGTGGTTGCAACACAACACCATGTAACCACGGAGTCTACAGACCCGGCCAACTTGCGAATCGCACAAAGGCCAGACTATGAGGTCATTGTATCATCCAATCATTGTGAAAATTCCACATAGCTTCTTGACAGGTTCTCGCCGGAAGTGCGCGGAACTGAACGTGATTCACAAATAAGCATCTCCAGATCAAACAAGGGTTTCCATCAGTAAGCTTAGCAACTCCGCACTTTCGTCATCAAATACAGTACAATTGTCGATGTGGTTGTTCTATTCCTCGGCAGATTACTACACCGTGGGGTAGCAGTATGGCCGCTTTCAGTGCCTCTTCAAATTATGTTACCTCCGGAAACTCCGCGAGTATTTCAGAACAGTCCTCACTGCCATTTACGCGCTTTAAAGAGACAAGAAGCCAACTCTCGGGATATCCTCGGATCGCCGTTGAGCCCTGGCTGTTCACAGGATCTCACGCATGCGCGTGATGCTTCTTGCAAGGCAGATCACTCTTCCGCGACATTCCGCCCCACAGCTCTTCCTATCACGTTGCACCAACGCAACGGCCGTCATCTTTGTCTGACCTCGTGCCCATGGGGAAACAGCATGCAGTCAGCACGGAAGGCTCAAGGTGCCGAGGACTTGTCCAGGGTATCCATATAAAACCACCGCCGCAGAGCCCCTTCGCTGGGTTCTGTGTCAATACAACTCTGATCAATCAACATTAAGATGAAGATCACGAATCCAATCACAAGATGGAAGGAGAATCACTCGGTGGAGAAGAGCTCGAGGTGGGTTGGTGAACATGAGGGCTATGATACAACATCCCTTCCCAGATTGACATGGAAGGGGTTTTGGATGGGAATCTTGGTATCAATGGGTGAGCAGTCTTCCACGACCTCAATGATAGCTGACTGACTCTCACAGGTGGTGCCGTGTTTGGCTACGTACGCTTCTCGAATGGAACATTTACTTTGAGGCAGAGACTGACTTCCGTATAGGACACTGGCCAAATTTCAGGCTTTCTGGCTATGCCGGACTTCCTTCGCCGCTTTGGACAACGGCATGACGACGGAACATACTACTTCTCTAATGTGCGCTCGGGTCTGATTGTTGCTCTGCTCTCCATCGGTACACTATTCGGCGCCCTGGTAGCTGCACCACTCGCGGACAAAATCGGTCGTAGATTCAGTATCACCTTCTGGTGCATTATCGTATCCGTTGGTGTCATCGTCCAAATCTCCTCCACGGATAAGTGGTACCAGATTATGATGGGCCGCTTCGTTGCTGGTTGGGGTGTTGGAGCACTGAGTCTGCTTGTACCCATGTACCAGGTAAGTCCAGGAACACTTCCACCATCAAAGCAGGTGCTGATCATGCAAAGGCCGAAACGGCTCCGAGACACATTCGCGGTGCACTCATCTCGACGTACCAGTTAATGATCACGTTCGGCATCTTTCTAGCGGCCGTTTTCAACTACGCCTCTGAGCGCCACCAGTCTGGCAAATCTGCATCTTGGCAAATCACCATGGGTCTGACCTTCTTCTGGGTACTTGTACTAGGCATCGGTATTGTTTTCTTCCCCGAAACACCGCGCTTCAACTATCGCCACGGCAAAGTAGACAAAGCCAAGGAGACGATGATAGGCGTGTATGGTGTTTCGGAGAACCATTACAGCATCCAGATGGAGCTTGAAGAAATGAAGGCCAAGTTCGAGGCCGAGGATTCAATTGCACAGAACCCGATCCAGGAGTGGATTGGTATGTGGAAGGCCCCCAAGATGGCTTATCGTATTGCTATCGGTATGGGACTTCAGATGTTCCAGCAATTGACTGGCGCCAACTACTTCTTCTACTATGTGAGCCACAACCTCGTCCGCTTGAAATTCTAGTGTGCTGATAAGTTTAGGGTACCGTCGTCTTCACCGGTACCGGAATTCGAAATTCATTTGTTACACAGATGATCTTGGTAAGCAATCATCCCCAACTCTTGACCTGGCATACACAATGCTAACAGCTCACAGAATGGCATCAACTTTGGCGTCACCTTCTACGGCCTATACATCGTCGAGCACTACGGCCGTCGCAAATCTCTCATGGCCGGCTCCGCATGGATGTTCATCTGCTTCTTAATTTTCGCCTCCGTCGGGCACTTCGCGCTTGACCGCACCAACCCAGAGAACACGGAAAGCGCTGCAACAGCCATGATCTGCTTCGCCTGTTTCTTCATCTTCGGATTCGCCACTACCTGGGGCCCCATGATCTGGACCATCTGCGGTGAACTGTACCCATCTCGGTACCGCGCCAAAGCCATGGCCTTGTCCACGGCGTCGAACTGGCTTTGGAACTTCCTACTCGCCTTCTTCACGCCCTTCATCACAGGCGCCATTGACTTCAGATACGGCTACGTCTTTGCGGGCACCAACATCCTCGGCGGCCTCATCGTGTACTTCTTCGTCATCGAAGGCCAAGGCCGTACGCTGGAGGAAATCGATACCATGTATCTCATGGGCGTCAAGCCCTGGGAGAGCGCCAAGTGGGTCGTCCCGCCGCTGGAAGAGTTGACTGGTAAACTGCGCGAGAGGCTCGAGGCCACGAACCCAGAGTTGGCCATCATGAAGGAGAGAACGGCTGGAGATGGGCATGTTAATGGCGATGGGGCTGGTCGGACTAATGGGGCAGAGGTTGGGCAGGGTCTGAGGGCGGCGGATCACAGGGACGGTAGCGAAGAGGCGTTGAGGGAGAAGAAGGAGACTGAGGTGTAATGCGTTCGCGGATGATGGGACCACCTGCGGTGAGGCGGGCCGTCCTGGGTTATTTGTTCACTGAGTTGATGGTGTATGGAATAGTTACGATGTACCTAATACATAATGTCCGTCTTCTGCTAGACGGGTTGCCCACATTCATACCTATGCATAGCGACACCACCGTCACGCAACACGACATGCAAAGCGACTCCACAAAGCCGCCAACACGCTCAGCCGCGATCCTCCAGGAAACCCGACCTTAATCAGTCCCTCTCGTGGGATGCATTCGGTCAGCCCGACCGCTCTGACGTAACCCAAGCACACGCTACTGGCGCCAAGACAGCGACGATCATCTGATTAGATCCATCTTATCGACGCCCTCGAGACATGAACACGCCAAAACGTTCCTTCGCTCCCACATTCTGGTCCATGGGCCCAATCGCGTCGGGAGCCCAGCCTCGCACGAGTCCGTGTGCGTGCAAGTGAAGAGTCTGTCCTCGCGGCCGGATTGGCACAACGCGGTACGGCCTTGGCGGACGGTTTCGGCGCGACTGACTGGTCGGAGGACGACGCTAGCTCGGTCGTTGGAGGGCGGCGACGATCAGATAAAGCGGGCGTGCATCCCCAGGGTTCCGGGGTGCCGGGACATAAAAGGTTGAGGTTAGTTTTGACTTTGCTTTATCCTGCGACTGGACTTGAAGTTAGCAAGAGTCGGAAAGAGAAATATGAGGGATAGCATGCGGCACGACAATGGCGGTGCAGTGCACAATGCAACGCCGGATTCGTTCGGCAAGGATGCGGATCTGAATCGCGATGTGTATCCGAGCAGTGTGGATGATTCGGCGAGCGAGTTGAGCGAGAAACAGGCGGGTGTCAAGCGCATTGAGGGCGTGAGCAAGGCTTGGACGAAGACGAGCTTGATCATCGCATATGTTGCGTATGGAGTTCCTCAGCAGCATCCGGGCAAGAAGATGGGGCTAATTGGTCCAACAGACTTCTGCTCATTGCGAATATCACATCGCTGGAAATCCAGGTGACGAGCCTACTTACACCATATGCGACCAGTGCTTTCCAGGCGCACTCGCTTGTCTCGACTATTGCTGTGGTGCAGAACGTTGTTAGCTGTATGTATCATTCTTGACACTTCGCCCCTGCCACTCACATACGACAGCCGTCATCAAACCCCCCTTTGGCAAAATCGCAGATGTATTCGGTCGTCTGGAGTCCTTCACAATCGGCATCGTCCTCTACACCATCGGCTACATCCTCCAAGCCTCATCTGCCAATGTTCGCACCTTTGCCAGTGCGCAAATCTTCTGGTCCGCAGGCTTCAATGGTATCCAAATGCTCACCCAGATCTTTGTGGCCGACACGTCAGACTTGCTTAATCGTGCCTTGTTCTCCACGCTCTTCGACATTCCGTTCCTGTGGACTGTCTGGGCAGGTCCAGAGATTGGCAACAGCATTATAAATACGATCTCGTGGCGCTGGGGATACGGGATCTGGGCCATCATCTTGCCCGTCTTCTTTATTCCGCTGTTCGTCAGCCTCTTAATGAACCAGCGGCGTGCGAAGAAGATGGGATTCGACATGCCGAGTCCGTTCCGGGGCCGTTCGGTTGCGCAAGTCTTCAAGAACTTGTGGTTCGATCTGGACTTCTTCGGACTGCTCCTGCTTGCCGCGGCCATCTCGCTAATCCTCCTTCCGCTCACACTGGCTCCGGGTGCGAGCGGTCAATGGCGCAACGCGAGCATGATCGCCATGCTCGTCGTCGGTGCAGTTGTGCTCATCCTCTTCCCCTTCTGGGAAACAAGCAAGAAACTCGCCCCAAAAGCCTTTTTCCCGCCCGAGCTCTTCAAAAACCGCACCGTCGTCGTAGGCAGCCTGATCGCCTTCTTCTACTTCAGTAAGCCCCTCGCCACTTCCACCACCGTTCCTCACCACAACTAACCACCCCCACCCAGTGGCATTCTACCTCTCCGTCTTCCCCTACTTCTACTCGTACCTCGTCATCGTGCAGGGCAAATCCGTCGTCACAGCCGGCAATATCACGCGCGTCTTCAGCTTCGCCTCCACCATCTCCTCCCTCGTCGTCTCCCTCTTCATCAAGTACACCGCCCACTACAAGTACTACGTCACCCTCGGCGCCTGCATCTACCTGCTCGGCATGGGCCTCATGCTCGCCTACCGCAGCGCAGACGCCAGCACCGCCACCATCGTCGGCACCCAGATCGCCGTCGGCATCGGCGGCGGCTTCCTCAACGTCCCCGTCCAACTCGGCGTCCAGGCCTCTGCCTCCCACCAACAAGTCGCCGCCGCGACGACCGTCTGGCTGACCATCCTCGAGGTCGGCGGCGCGGTCGGCGCGGCCATTAGCGGCGCTATCTGGTCCACGTACGTGCCCGCGAAACTGCAGCAATACCTCCCGCCCGACGTCCCGTACGCGCCCATCTACGCCAGCATCCTGGTCTCGGGGAATTACACCCTGTATCCGGCGGAGAGTCCCGTGCGGCTGGCGATTAACCAGGCGTATCAGGAGACGATGCGGTATTTGCTGATTGGCGCGCTGTGTGCGAGTGCGCCCATTTTGCCACTTACGTTCTTCTTGAAGAATTATAAGCTCGATCAGATGAAGCAGCCGGTGGAGGGGCTGGTCATTGGGAGCACGGAGAGGGGTGGGGCGGAGGCGTCCCGTGAGATGGGGGCGGAGGAGGCGCCGAGGGGATGGAGGGTGTGGAGGCGGTGAGGGGGGTTTGTATGGGCTGGCAGGTGGTGTGGTTGTGAGGTATAGGGTGTTTATGTGAGCATGTGTAATGAATGAATGGGTGAGGTGGTGTGAGTTTTGTTCGTGGTGCACCGTATCTCTCTCAATGCATAGATCAGTCGTCAGCGGCGCGCATACACAGTAACGTTTAATCCTGTCCCAGCTTCGGAATTCACTCGAGCACGGCACCGACATCCTTGCGGCCTCTGAAATCCTATTTCCCCAAGTTCCCTGGGTGGTAGTCAGGTCTTTGCCATCACCATCCTCGCACAAACTTCCCACCATGCCTTCTCGCACGCTTGCCGCGTCACATCCATGGTCCCGTAAAACGTCTATTTCAAATGCACGGCCCGTGGGTCATCAGCGTGGTAGACAATCGGGATGCTTGAGCACCCATTGACAATATCGTCTTTTGGTAAGCCCGAGGCACGAACATATCGTTCGCTCGTTGGCGCCGCTTTGACGGTTACTACAGGGTGTCGATGAAGGTCGTATCCTCTGGCAGACACTCACAGCCTCGATACTTGTGCTGCTGTAATCGTGAGGTAGAATGTTGGGGATTGTGAAATGCTGCATCGAGTCGAGACGGGAAGCAGTGATGCCGGGAATCGATGGGTCGCGTGACAAGCTTAGTGAGTAGGTCAAGAAGTGGAGTGGTTACGGTACGGCATCTCATTCGCGATTGGAACCTGCACCGACGACGTCCCTGTACCATCGTCTTCGTGAAACGGAGACCAGATATGAAGTTGTACCCAAAGCATCTCCTTGTAGTTCCATGTATATCTGCACTCGTATCGTTGCACTGATGCGTGCGACCCATCAAACCCGAACCGTTCTACCCTCGCTATCCAATATCCGTCCTGCTCGCCGTTACTCAGTCTCCATCCCTCTCCCCCCTTCACGCCTTCTAAATCGGCGCCCTACACTGCTGCCCGCGAAACTCAAACCACTGCATGCACGACTCGCCATTCTTCCCCCCCACCGGAAAACAGCTCACCTCCTGATCCTGAAACTTACTAATACCAACGCCCACGCTATTCGCCACCTTGCGGTCATATCCCAGCGCGCGGAACCGCTCACGCACATCCGTCTTCAAGCCGTCAGAGCAACTCCACGCGCCCTCGGCCGTCTTGCCGTTGAACTCGACGTCCATAACCAGCAGGGCCTCGAGGTTGTTGTGGCCGAGGTTGGACGGCATGCCGACGCCGACGCGCTGGCCGACGTTGCACATGCGCATGCGGCGCGAGCCGGCGAAGTCGACGTCGTAGCAGTTTTCGGCGCGCTCGGTTTGCAGCTTGTAGGCTAGGGCGGCGGTTTCGTACTATCACCAAATAACGTCAGTTTCATGGAAGTGTTGGAGCGGGGGAGAGGAGAGGAGACGGACCATTAGACCGGCCAGGTTGAGGAAAGCTGGATTGCTGAAGCCGTAGTGCACGGTGATCTTGAGGTGGGCGTTGGTGGCGTACGTGTTGCTGCCGGAGTTGTAGACGATGTGGTCGATCGTGGCGGTCGAGTCGGTTACTTCTCCGCGACAGCCGTTCTTGCCGCGCCAGGTGGGACATGCGGCGTGGATAGCGTCGTATAGAGCGGAATACAGACGCTGGCCTCGACGGGTGCCAACGTGCTGCTTCGGGCCGCCCATGCGGATGCCGACGACGAGGGGTTTCGTGGGCTGGTTGTTTTCATCCAGAGGTATGCCGCCCTGGCCGCCGCCGGTATCATTAGAACGCCAAGGATTATAGTCATCCCAGGTGGACCAGACAGTGTCATTCGTAAAGAGGTCACCCATGGTGGTGATGTAGTCCTGGTCGAAGGTGATGTTGGAGACAAGGGGAGAAGTTCCATTGAGGTCGGTATCTTGTGATGGGGCGGATATTGGTGTAGAGTCTACATGCAGTCAGTGACGAGCGACACTTGGCTGAGGCTTAGTTTTACCAGAGTCCTGGCGCTTCCAAATCCAGCGTGGTTGGCGTGCCGTGGAAGTGAGCGGCATCATCGCCAGCACGGCGATAATGAAAGAGAAGTTGAACTTCATGATCGTCGCTCTAAATGGTCTCTATTGCGAAAAGGTCTGTGTGAGAGGGTTGAGTGTGAGGTAGTCGATGGCGACGATGAAGTATTCGAGGGCTGTGAGACTTTATGGGCGCGACAAGAAAGGTCTGAAGAGTGGGAGAAATGATTGATACGATGGAGTGGCTAGTGAGAGAGAAACGCGCTCGAGTGATCGAGAACCGCAAGCTCTGATCTCTCAGTAGAGCGTAGCCTTGAGCTTAGTAAAGTCACTGATCAACCCTCCCGCCTGCCACACACCCCTCACGTACTGTTCACGTCCAGGTTGACCACCGCGTGGTAATTCATTCAACCAGCCCCACTGCGCCTTTTCTTTCAAGCCGTCTTTCTGCCAATCAGTCAAGTCCTTTTCTGGCTGGTCGTTCAGGTACGGCAGGACCTTGATAAGAGTGGGATCGTGCGCAATGCATACCAAGACATCGGGATGCTCATCGAAGCGCTGTAGCTCTTTGATGCTCAGCGCTGCCTGCTCGCGATCGAGGTATGCTGATTGCGCAAAGGAAGTGACTTCAAAAAACGGAGTACATTGCGAGTCTAAGGACGAGGGGCCCGCGGGATGGACCTCAGTGAAAAGCGAACATGGGCATGGGTGAGGGAGATGCTGGTCTAGATGCGAGTTTGGCACTGGGTCTGGAAGCTTGATTGTAGGTGATGGTCGGAAGCTGCCTCCGAAGTGGCATATGTCGCCACCAAGAAAGACGAAGGTTGTTGGCGTGGTACGAGCTAGTCCACACATGTGCCCTATCGCATGGCCTGGTGTATCGAGCAAGTAGAAAGAGCCATCGCCAAAGTAGTCATGCGCCCTGAAGTTGCCTATCTTGAAGCTGTCGGAGAAGTCAACCTCTCGGATGCTACGAGTCGCAAAGTTGGCGTCAAGAAAGATGGCATCTGGGACGGTGGGATAGCCTGGCAGGAAGTTCTTCTTGAAGCCGGGTCCGACAACGATTTCGGTCTGGGCAGGGTACTTCTCTGGGGCGCCATGATGATCCCAGTGCCAATGGCTCCAGATGGTGGCATCGAGTTCTTCAAGGTCGACTCCCGCCTCTTGCACGATCTCGTGCACATCTTTCTCGATTTTGAGTCCTTTGACGTTGAGATTGAGTCGTTCTTTGATGCGCGGAGAGAAGTTCTCAAGATCCTTACGTGCTCCGCAATCAAACAGCACCTTCTTGTGCAAAGTTGAGTGCTCAATAAGGAACGTGATCGAGGTGAGATTCAGGATCTCGAAACCGGGCATGATAGGCTGAATGAAGCCTTTCGATGATACACTCATCTGCGTCTTCGCGTCTATCGCCCGCAGGCGGACTGTGGAGTTTGAGGACGGAAGCTCAAGAGCCGCCATGATGGTGTTCAATCACTGACTGCGATACAAACTTCACCTGCTCGAGTACGAGAACTATGGACGAGGCTGACGAAAGCACACAATTGACGGCGGACATGTCAGAAGGTACGTGGGGTTGATTAGTCAGGCTAAGGATGCTTCCAAGTGAGGGGTTCTCGGAGTGCTATCTCCCAGGCGACCTGGCACTGTCATCTGGAGGTTGCCGCTTCCATGGTTCGGCACTCGCGTCCCGTTCTATCGGGGTGCAGTGCGTTTAGTCCGACCACCGGCCCTATCGGTGCGGTGAAGACACGCATATCAACCTGTCGGAGGTGCGCTTCCATCGGCTGTCGTCGCCTGAATCGCATCACATACCTCTGCCTACGCCTCGTGCAATACACATATGCACCTTGCTTGAGGGTATTGTTGACTTGCGAAGTAGAGACATACGACTTGGCCCAAAACACCACGACCAGACGCCCACGCCAAACAGTCCAGGCCGCGAACACGGGGGCGGTTCTGGTCTTGAGCACCTATTCTACTGCACCATGCGTCGTGTATGCGGAGCGTGAGCCGTCTAGACGTGCAGGGCTGCACGTGCCAGGGTTCATGGTTCGCTGCCGGGGAAGTTGCGAAGCCATCCGCGCGGGAGGCCAGTCGAGGCTGCGTAAGCCGCCCTTGATTCGCCCGTTGTGTGTAATTGCCGATGCATGCGGACCAAAACATCTTGTGCGACACCAGCAACGTGGCAATGGCGGCAATTACCCGTCAATCCTTCTACTGTATGTATGTGGAATAATCTGTCTTGACAGCGACAGTTTTCTCGAACATAGATATTGGGACCCAAGCACCGCTAGCGCCTCGGGCCAGTGGCGGATCAGCCGAAGACGGAACAATCGACGCCGCCACCCAGGGCGGTTGGCAGGCTTCGATTGTTCTTCGCTGTGAATTGCGACGTTTGTGATCGTCCGCCTGGAAGCGCAGCAAGCCCCCTTCAATGGCTGCCGCCACGCCAAACCAATAGCACGGCCGCTCCAAGGGCCCAATTGGCTGGTAATCTCGACCGTCGACTGCACGTTGCGCTCGGCAGCGGGGTCCCTGCAGTCGGTTACAAGTCATCCACCCGTAACTGGTATGCTGTCCGTCCCAAGGACATTGCCGATCAGCCCACAAGCGATAGAGGCCGCAGTCTTGAGATAGCAGCTTGCAGAAATTCGAGGTATATACTGGGATACCGGCGCACGGCAACTACGAAGGAGCGAAGAAGGCGCGACCCACGGCCCCGAGCTTCTCCAGACACTTTCTCACGTCTTTTTCCTCGCCTGGCTTCGCGTCCCACCCACTCCACCTTCTCCACGACAACGGGTCTGGCTCCGCCGCCACCGTGAGCCGTTGAAAGGGCCGTCACGTTCAGATCGTGCTCGCCACTCCCAAGCGCAGAGATTATTCACGATTTGCGCACCTCACCACCGAGTCACGATGCAGGCCAATGAGAAGATTGTCGGGGAGACGATTGCGAAGAGCAGCGGAAGTAGCGACCAGGGCGTCGGCGAGTATGCACCGCCCACCAAGCAAACTTATGTGACCAAGATGGACTGGCGTCTTATCCCCATTTTGGGCTGCACGTATACCATTCTGTTCTTGGACCGCACCAACAGTGAGTCGGAGTGTCGACTTCCATAGTAGTGACTCGTGACTGACGCCGTACAGTCGCCAATGCCAGGATTGAGGGCATGGAGAAGAGCCTGAAGATGCCGGCCAATGGCTACAACACTGCATTATGGATCTTCTACATTCCTTTTGTTCTGGTGGAGATTCCGAGCAACATGATCATGAGCATGCCGCGCGTGAGACCGAACATTTTCCTCGGCTGCAACATGCTCATTTTGGGCATCGTATCAACTTGTCAAGGACTGACCGCATCGTACGGCGGACTTCTCGCGCTGCGCTTCTTGATGGGCATTTTTGAAGCGACCCTGCCTGCAGGTGAGTGACGTTAACGTTCGTGGACGTGGAGGGGCGACGAAGGTGCTGACAAATGCAGGGGCTGCCTTACTGGTTGCCGAATACTACACCCGCAAGCAGGCTTCTCTTCGATTCGCCATGTTCTTCACGTTCGGTGTGCTTGGCCCGTGCATCAGCGGTTTGCTCGCATATGGCATCCGCAACATGAACGGCATCCAAGGCAAGGAGGGCTGGCGATGGATTTTTATTTTGGAGGGGATCTTCACTATTGCCATCTCTTTCTTAGTCTTCATCCTTGTCCCAGATTTCCCTGAAAGGACCAAGATTCTTACACCGTCCGAGAAGCAGCATCTGCTTGAGACTCTCCACCACGACAAGGGCGACCAGAAGGTCGATGTCAAGGGGACCAACTGGCTCAAGGCCATTTTCGACTACAGGATCCTGTTCCCGTACGTGCTTCAGCACCCACATGCATTCCATGACTAACCGACCTAGGACTCTGATGTTCTTTTGCTGTGACATGACCGCAGCTTCCATGTCGGGCTTCATCCCCACCATTCTGACCGAGCTCGGTTGGAAAGCCGCGCGCGCTCAGGCTATGACAATTCCTGTTTGGGTTGCCGGCATAATTTCGCAAATCCTAGGAGCCTTTCTATCTGGTCACATTGGATGGCGCTTCCCCTTCATCCTTGGCGCTATTCTCTGCGTTCTCATCGGCTGGATCATCAATGTCGTTTACTCCGAAGGCCACGACGTCTCAGCCGCCGTGCGATACTTCAGTCTCTTTTGCATGAGCATGGGCACGTTCATCCAGATGACAATGACCACTGCATGGCTTGTGAACAATTTGCGCGGGAGAGCCAGCATTGCAGTCGGCACAGCTATCATCTTAGGCATTGGAAATTGCGCCAACTTCGTATCAAGTAACGTCTTCATCAAGAGCGAGGCGCCGTTCTATCCGACAGCATTCCGCACCGGTCTTGGGCTGACAGTAGCCGGCGCCGTCTTCTGCGTGAGCTACGTTGGCATACTGTGGCGACATAACCAGGCGCTGGACAAGAAGAGACGCGAGGTTGGTGGTGTGGACGATCATGTTGAATACAGATACCAGTACTGAGATGATTGACGAAATTGCGTGCTTTGGGATAGACATAGAGGTTGGATTTAGGTTGTGTGCCACATATGCACAGCTTAAGCAAGGGCTTTCCCCTTTCGCTCGTGGAACCATAGGCTTGGTTTCCGCGCTAGCTCACCGTAGTCACTCTGTTGCGACGACGAGTATCGCGCAATGGCATGAGGTTTTGGATCGGTTTTCAAGACCATTACGATGCCGCGAGATCGTACCTCGTTTGCGCCTTCTCTGGTCTGGCTTGACGTCAGTGCCCTTTCCTCACATGTCGAGCTCGCATTCCTCCTGCGCGCTCACCTTGTAGTGAAATCGCCGTTATGTCTCCGTTGCGGCAAACGGATTTCCTACGCCTACGAATATTAATCCTCGGATCTGCACTGTACACTGCGGAGTTCCAGACCTTAAACTCACCAGCGCTCAACACTCAACTAACACCACAGTTATGAAGTGCTCACTTCTCTTTGCGCTCGTCATCTGGGTTCTGACTGCGCTCGCTGCAGTGCCCTTCTACGAGAAGCGCGATGTCGGTGCGTATATATAAATGCTACAACATGATCTATTGCTTACTTCAAATAGAGCTGCCGCCAGGCGCCTACTGGGAAGGCGACGCCCTTGTCCTCCACAACGACCCCACCGAGTACTCTGACGCCGAAGACGATGAGTTTGAAGCAGACAAGCGCAGCCCTCGAGGAGAAGACTTCGAGCTCGCTAACATGACCTCCACGACCCTGACCAAGCGCTGGGACAAGGATCAGAACCCAGTTCTGCTGTACGCCGGAGGCCCGAAGCAGCATGTCGGCACCCTTCGCAAAGCACGCCTCCGGGATAAGATCCACGAGTGCCTGAAATGGGTTGGATCTCCTGGCAACCCCGACGACAACAGTCACGAGAAAGGTCGCCACCCCGAGTGGTGTTCTGAAGCGAATTTCGCATACTGTGCGAGTGTATGCTACATTCCCAACGTCGTGTACAATGCCGATCCCAAGCCCAAGTACGCTACCAACGCGCGGCTCGAGATCCGCGCCTACTGGTCTGAGCTGTACGAATCGGCCCACGCAGGCATTCGCGAGGCAGCGGCGAGTAGAGAAGTCATCTGTCCCTAGTTCACCCCAGCTAACGTGAGAACAGTACGACCTGGCAGCCGATACTTTCATGCAGATGACCGAAGACTCAGCGAACTGCTACGAAGCGAACTTCGAAGGTTCCAGGCGATCGGTGCTGTGCAACACAGTCAAAAACGTCCTCGTCGTGCTTCCCTACGCCAAGGACCATCCGCTTGCGGCACGCCTCAACGTCGAGCTCAAGTTCAACGGCAAAACCCTCGAGGGCGAGCTGGATTGCGAAAAGGGAATGAAGAAAGTCCGCGAGAGCTTCCAGGCTACGTATCAACCGCAACTGGCCAAGATCATGGGCTGGGATAAAAACAAGATGCCGCTGCTTTCGGCGTGCAATAAGGAGGCGTGCTTTACGACGAGGAATGGAGGGTATTATAGGTGGAATGACCTGGCGAATAAGCCGTTGGAACCCATCTTGGGACACTTTGATTGGAAGGGGCATGGGTGCGATGCGTTTGCTAAGTTGGAATGAGTGAGTGAGGAGTGCAGTGCAGTGCAGGAATTTGTGGCTGCGGCGGTTGGGACGGGCATGTTTGGACTAGATAGATGGAATAGAAAGGGGATATAATGGGGTTGGTATCTGAATGTATGTGTATATCATGAGGTAGCACGACTTCTGGGTATCTCTCGACGCTCATCTAATATATAGTCCAGATGTTATTACAGAAGACGGATTAAGGCATTAATATTGAGAACTTTTAACGCGGAATCCAATTAGTTGATAACTTCAAGCTTCCAAAAGAGAGAAAACATAACGAAGCATGCAAACTGTAGCCTCATTCTACAACGCATCCGCCGAGTATAAAACCGCGTCCCGACTCCGCACGTAGATTCAGACTCATCACAGACATCACAGGCTTGCAGGTTAGCCTTTTCCGTTTTCTTGCTAGCCATCTACAGTCAGCAGAGTAGTAGAATGCTCCCAGTACAGAGCGAGCTAGCCTTACCGCATGTTCAGCAAGCCATCCAACGACCCGCATAGATTGGACTCAATCTCACTTAACCGCATTTACAGTGCTATGAGCCTACTCTACGGTGGACTGTTACGAGGGTAAGGTTTGCGGGATCTGTAATATTGTTGATGATCTGGATAGAAAGGATCTATAGGACACGACACGCCTGCCTGGCTCGCTGTCTGATACTAGTGTGTAGTACTCGTTCGACGCGCCTGCATAACTGTGAGGAAAACACGGCGAGGGCGGATGGGATGCGCTGAAAGCTATTGCTGAGGGACATGATGAGGTGCGAACTACTGTGGTTTTCCAGCTCATGAGCGGATTGAAGATAAACTACAGTACGTCGGGTCGAATTCACTGGCTCGCGCATGCGGGATGTGCAACGTCGGCTGATGAATTCTCGTTGCGTTACCGGCCCTTTCAATTGAGCACCGACATGGCTGAACGCGCTTCAGCGGCGCGGTCATGTCCTCAGTTTCGGGACAGATTGGTGGCAGCAACGTTCAAGATCAATCCCATGCAATGATGAGTTGAAGATGAGAGTCGGAGGGTTCGGGTACGTTACGTCGGCTCGGAAGAGGGACTCGCTGTCCACGGGAGGCGTGCTGGAGGAGACGGGTGTGGGCGTTAACTGTGTCCCGGATGTGTGTGTGTCCTGCCGAAGAACTCGACGTGGGAGGGCTTGGCGGGTCGATTCAATAACGGGGCTGGCTCTGGAGACAAACAGGGCGGGCAACGACATGGGTGAGGCTTGAGCGGCGAGAACGCAGCTGAGGTCGATGACGCCAGGGAGTACGGAGTACGGTGAGAATCGAGTTCTATAGGACGGCCGCGTAGTGGCGCATGCGGTGCGAAAATCCACTCAGCTCGCACGACAATGTCTCGCAACCGCAACGACGCATTCGTCCGGTTGCCCTGTCTCAGCCTTCCACGACAAATCGCATGATGCATCGATCGAGGGGATTTCGCTAATGGGCTGTTCTTTACTTACCTATCATGTCAGCTAGGAGAGGGCTCAGTATAGGTGCACAGCATAACGGTACGGCCATGCCATTTCGCGCGCCTAAAGGGCCCCAGAGTTTTAGAGGAGGATGATGCGCTGAGCACGCCCGGTGTTTACCTGGAAATCGAAATTGCCAACATTTGGAGACCAACAACACCGCTATATCGACACGTCGCGCCACGGCGTCATTCTCGGGTGGGCTTTCGATGGGACAGTGTTGTCGCACGGCATCGCGAAATGCGTGCGGGCAGCCTTGCAGATACCGGTATTGCCAACTCTCCACGCTACGGTAGCGAGTTGGGCATGCTCGACGCTCCACGAACGGGGGCGAGAAATTGCCGTGCCCAGGGGTTGGGCAAGATATCTTATAATGGGGGCCGACGACGGGACCTTAAATAACGGCTCCGCTGGAGGGGGGAATGTGGTGAATCGGAGGAACGATTTTCACTTTGGACGCGAAATGACTGCTCATTGGTGGTCTTGGCGCGACCTCTCATTGGACGGGGTGTGTTTAAGGCTGCTTCCGTGACAATCGCCCCGTTGCGCTCGGCCTCAGCGTTTCCAATTCGCTCGTACAAACTTCTTGGGGGTCTACGCCTCGTTACGCCCGGCATGCATAGGACGATAATGGTTCCAACATGGGGCGTTATTGTTGTAACCACCCGTCAGTCTCATAATCCTGGGTTCCCCGGAGTTTGGGATTTTGTCCCTTCCTAGTTAGTTCCGTCGCTTTGCACAATGTCATCTTTCTTCTCGTATCTCCTGTCCTTTTTTACTCTCATATGGCCGGCATACAGTGCGACATGCCGACCGAAAGCGTTGAATCTTCCTTACAAGAGCCAACGACTCGTCACAAATGGGGAGGCGCGGGGCGTATTATGGCAGATTGGCGGTCCGACCACACAAAATATAACTCTCATGCCCAGCGCGTCAGTATATCAGTCCACTGAGCAGCAAGAAAAGAATGCTCACAAGGAGTTCAGATGGTATAATGACACATACTTGTGGACGCCGGGACAGGGCTTTTGCCCAGACTGGACCGACGAAGGCCCCTCATGTGCGACCTACCTAGGCGGACTCTACGATCGGTCGATATCGCAGACTGAAAGAGATACCGCTAACATGGTCGCCCATACCTTCGACGATACAATATCGAATTGGACCAAAGACGATATCACGTTGCAAGACAATACCATTCTACCACAATACGAGTTTGCCCTACGAACATTTGCCTCCAACACGTTTGTCCACAAGGGCGAACTTGGCTTAGGACGTTCGTCGACATTCTTGAAGACCTTGTCAGACAATAAGAACATTTCTTCGAAGTCATACTCTTTCTTCTGGGGCAACGAAGTTACTAGCGAACCCCGCGATGGATCTTTGACATTAGGTGGATACGATCAGACGCTTGTTGCGGAAGGAGCTAATCTTACAGCCAAATTTACTGATGATGTCAGATGCAAGGAAGGCATAATTGTGACTTTGACGAGTCTTGGGCTGCAGACAAATGGAGGTACTACGCAAGATGCTTGGGAAGGCCTGCCAGACCTCCGCGTGTGCGTGATTGCGGCGACATCGAACATTATGACTATCCCCGTGGAATACTGGGATCCGATCCAGACAATCATGGGCGTTGAGCGCTATCCATACCGAAACGGCACAGCAGTAACGCACTACTACAACACTACCTTGATCAAGCCTACATCGTAAGCGCAAATCTCGCAGTAGAATTGTAATACCTTACTAACACTACACAGAGCATACACCGGCAACATGTCCATCACCATCAACGACGCCCTCACCGTAACCATCCCCAATAACCAAATCCTCTTCGACGAGCGCTTCATCGCCACCACCGGCTTCGTGCAAAGCAAGACCGACGTCAGACAAATTCCCATCGTCCGCATCCCATCCGGCACCGACTTTATGCCCCGCCTCGGAGGCATGTTTTTCTCTTCCGCATATCTTATGGTCAACCATGACAAAGGCGACTTCACCATCGCCCCGACGCCTACGAAATCCGCAGCCCCGAAGATCATGGCCTTTGACACCGCAAACGATTGCATTGCTCCCGTCGAAGCAGCACTTGCGTCAGGCGCACCGAGCCCGTCCAGCACCGGCTCCGGTAACAGCGGTTCGTCCGGCAATTCGAACTCGTCGTCCTTGAACGATCGCTCCGCACTCTCCGGCGGCGCAATAGCAGGCATCGTCATCGGCGCGCTTGCCGGCATCGCGCTCATCGCAGGCATCGCATTCATCCTCTGGCGCAGGAAAAGGCTCGCAGCAGATCGACCGGCGGAGTCGGCAGGCGTTGGTACCGCGCCCGTGGAGAAGTATGCGTATCGCGATCCGAGCGAGATGTATGTGGAGAACGGCCATGAGTTGGCACATGGAGATGCGGATGTCGCGAGGGGGGTTGCGCATGAGTTGGATGGAGGGGGAGACATGAGGCGATGAAGGCGAAGTGACGTGGAGTGTTGAGAAGGGGAATGGTGTGGTGTATCGAGTGAAGAGTCACGAAGTCGAGCGGGTCAGTATTCCTGCAGGGCCTTCGGATAAACATCAAAAGACAACAGCAGGCTACGAAGCCGGATACGGGGCACTACGAGGCGACTTCACGTCCATGGTTAGACTACGGAACTCCGTCATCACACAACTACAGAAGTTCGAATCTACACGTAAAGTACTGCAAGTATCTTGCTTGCCCTTTGCACGTTCCGCCTCCATGGTTATTTTCGCTGATCTTACTGAGCGCCGACAGGTGGTCAACAATGTCACAAAGACGTGGTGTTGAAACTTTGCGCGATATTCTTTGATGGTAGGATTGCGCACAAAGACGAGGAGCATACAACAACGAATGCTGCCGAAACAATGGATTCTGGATGCTGGCCCTTATGACAAACAACATGCCAATGTTGTCACTGAAAACATCGGACGACGGTGAAAACAACTTGCTTTTCTACACTCACTTTGCACCCATTTCTAGCCGGAGCTAATTCAAATCCGTTGCGCTATCGTCATGCCTCCCAAGAAGAGAGCGCCTCCCAGGCAGAGAGTGCCTGCTAATCAGGTAGGACCACAACCATTATACAAGAGTGCGATGGGCTACTACAAGGCCGCATATCGCATACGCTTGAAACAGATTAGACCAGCCTGGACAAATGGTACGTTTTTGCTCCGGGAACATCCTCTCGTACTATCCTCAGGTTACTGATGTGTTGTTAGCTCAAATTGTCGACACACTTGCATGGCTTTGGCGCCATGTTTCCGATGCAGAAAGGCTAATATTTACGAATGCATATACAACTGCTGCCCAGGCTTTGCCGCCTGTTGATGACTCGACAATACCTGCGAATCCTAGAGGAAAGAATGATGCTGGCCCTGGCGTAGCAGCCGTCGCAGCAGCTCCAGTTCCAGCTCCAATTCCAGCTCCAGCTGCAGCTCCAGCTCCGGCTCCAGCTCCGGCACGCATCAACACTACGAGGATGGCATATTGGCCCGATATTGCGACCATGGATGCTGAACTACCTAACCTTACCGAGGTTCACATCGAAGACCGTGACAAGAGTTCGGCAGAGAAGCGGAATTGGCTCGCAGCAGGATTGCACAACCCAGATCTGGAGCCCGATGCAAAGCGCTGGCACGGCGCGCATTTCCTAGGCCATGGATCAAACGGCCGGGCCGGTTTGTGGGTTCGAGTTGATGATGCACAGAACATCGATGACATGATTGCCGCAAGAGACGTTGCAACTATGCCACCGAGCAGATGGACGGACCCGATCATGTGGCGTGACCAACTCCCGCGCGAGATTGCGATCCAAGTACGCTTGAACGAACAGAATGGATACGAGCACAACATCCATAGATACCTCGGTCATCGTATTAACTTCAGGCTGCGCCGTTATCGCGTCTTTAACGAAGTGTGCGGCCTCGGAGACCTGTATCACGCGCTTAGTCCGTACCCGCAACCGTGGGTCAGGAGACGCAATATGTTCCGTTGGCTCGAAGCACATCCCGAGATTGGCGAGGCGCGGGAAGCTTACGAGGCCGACCTTGATATTGGAGACGACGGCGAAACTGCGGGTGTAGAGTTGAATAATGCTATCGAAGATGCGTGGAACGAATACACTAGGGAACGAGATCAGAGAGCAAATGATGCAATATATGGTATTCAGAGAGTTGCCACCGGAAGCGAGATTTACCAAGAGCGTACACATGCCGAGTTCGACAACATGCCGGGCATCGCCACGTGGAACGGCCAGCGTCTTCCGGAGGAGCTGCCGGAAGTTATCGACGAGGGGTTCTTGTGGCATGTTTTCGACTCGCTTGCAACCGCGCTCTTGGTATTGAAGAATGGAAATAATGTCGAGGTGCAAGGCAAGGAGTGGAAAGAGATCGTGCACAAGGATCTCTACCTGAGCAACGTATTCGTAAAACCGCCAGAAAACAGTGACGGGAAAGTCCTCAATGCTTTGTCTAGCGATGAAGACTGCTTGATTGAATACACGCAGGACGAGGTAAGTACATACGCTGTCCAGAAGGTACGCTGCATGACTACTAACCCGCATTAACAGTGGCCCCGTATCGTCCTCGCAGACTGGGACCAAGCATTCTTCGACCTACAATCCGCCGACGACGAATACGCTGATAACCCTCTACACTACGCCCTAGGCTACAGCCCCAACAACATCGACAGTGGCGGCGCCCGCTATCCACCAGTACGTACCCCTCATCCCCTCCTTGCACCCAAGTCCTCACATGACTAACCCCCGCCGCAGGAACTCTACTGGGACTACGCCGGCCACGCCAGCGCATTTTCTAAACTCACCAGCAAAACCGACGTCTGGGGCCTGTAAGTCCATTTCCCCCCCCCCCTTTACCCAAACATATCAATACAACTAACCCACACCCCAGCGGCCAGGTCCTCTGGAACCTAATCATGCAAAACTCCCACCACCAATCCCCCTTCCCCGACGCCCACGGCCCGCGCGCCGCCCCCCTCGTCAACGGGTTTCCCTACGACGCCCCGACCGCTGCGACGCTGCTGACGGGTACGTCGCCGTTTGAGGCCGCGAGGCAGTATAGTGAGGAGCTGAAGGATCTGGTGCGGATGTGTTTGAGGTATGGCATGGAGGAGAGACCGACTGTGGAGGAGGTTAAGGCGAGGACGGCGGAGGGGGTGGAGAGGTGGAGGGCGAGGAAGACGGGGAGCGTGAGGGTGGGGGTTAGTCAGGATTTGAGGGATTTCAGGATTGGGGAGTTGTTTCCGTCGAGGAGGAAGGGGAGGGGTGGCGGTGGAGGGGAGGAAGAGGAGGGTGATGGTGGGTATGGAGAATGGTTTATGCAGTAGTTTTTTGGGTGATGGTTATCTGGTATTGTGAATGGTAATTACTAGCGCTGTAAGTAAGTTCTGCATTCTCACCTGCATCCGTTTTGCAACGACCTTGTTCGGCATCGAGGCATGATAAAGGCAGGACATCCACGGTACGCTCTGAGTGAACATGTACAACTGGATAGCCCATGCGATAGTACCACAATGTCTCCCCATCACCATATTTCCGTGTGAAAATACCATAGCCAGCATTACCATCAGCATCACCTCACACCTATCTTCCATCTCCACACCACAGTCAGAACCACCAGCTCGTCGTCCTGCACCGTGATCACACCTCTCGCAATCGTCGTCATCGCTGAACGGCTCCAATGTTACCCGGCTGATCAAACTCTGCGCGCATACACCTGCCCTGCCCAATCCGATCGAATGCGATTTCGCCCCAGGCTTATTCTCCGATAAGCCTCAGACAATCAGACCATACGGTTTCGGTCTTTGACAGGTAGGATGCAACAAGCAACAAGGACATGGTGGACCGTGCGCACGCGCTCGAAAGCATGCACAGGCGATGCTTTCTTTTCGCAAGATCGCGATGCAGCATCCAAGGCAAGAGGAAAGGTACGCAAGTCACAAGCGACATCCCCTGAACATTGGCGCTGCTCCTTCCCAAGCGAACTCCCCTGAGCGTTCCTCCTGCTTGTTCCCACGCGATCATTCGCCCCTGAAGTAGACGCTCGGATCGCGCTCGAGCCACCAGCTTGACCGCTCGTGCAGCCTTGCGTTTCATGCTCCGCGATGATCCAGGAAGCGTTGCCAAGAGCGGCAAGACGTCGCTGAGACTTCACTGAGACTTGGCCGAGGCTTGATGAGAACGTCTACAATGGTTTGGGACGTTGATGGTGGCGGTTGTGATTGCGCGTACGGCGGGGCGGGATTTGGAATTTCGCGATGGCCGAGGACGTAGCGAAGGGTTGGCCGTGGACTGGATCGAGGAGTAATTTGGCGAAAGTATTGTTGTAAATGTTGAAGGTTGAAAACCATGCTGAATCTGAAGTCGTTGTCAAATAGCATATGCAACAGTGTAGACAGGGGCTTTTGATCACATCTCATGTATTGGAATCTACCACACTCCGAACCTCAAACTGCCACAACGCTTTCGACGTTTACCCGCACATCTCCCTCGCGAAGCAGCGGTGTTGAACGCCAGGACTCTACCCGCACGTCTGCGCCTGGAGCAGTGGTGTTGGGCGTCGAGCAGTCGACCCACACCTCTTCCGTGAAAGCAGCGGTGTTGGACTCCCGAAAGCCTACCCACACCTCTCCCAGCGAAGCAGCGGCGTTGGATGCCCCACGGATGCCCATCGCAAATAGCAGAATACAGTAATGGTCTAAGTTTTACAACTCCAAAGTGCTCCACACGCGCCCCAGTATATCTTAACAGTCGTGACAAAAGGAATGTTCCATCTCTCGCAGGCTATTGAACGAGTGTTTATACCTCGGTGATGGCGACGAGTGTCATCTTTGGGCTCTCGGTCTCGTCCGAGACTTCGCCACGCTTGACTGCCTTTGCGGCGGGTGCGCCAGCTGCTGCGCTGTCCTGAGGGACGTTGATACCGGGGTTGACGAGGATGCCGATGCCGGCGTTGGGCGAGCCGAGCTCGACCTTGGGTTGATCCTTCAGGGCCTCGCGGGCGTAGTTGAGAGCAGCCTCGAAGCCTTGGAGATCGCGCTTGATCCACTCCATGGCACCCTCCACGGCAGCAAGCTTGTCGTCGGCAGCGGGCGCTGGGGCGCGCTTCTTGAGAAGGTCGCTAATGGCTCGGCGGAGCAGATTTGGTGCACGTTTCGCTGCTTCACCCTCAGTTGGTTGTTCTTGAGTTTCACCCTCGGCCTGCTGGCCTTGCTCTTGCTGACCTTGTTGTGCCTGAGCCTCGCCGTTGTTGGCGGCCGCTTCGGCGGAGCCCGAGGCCAATGTCGCCATCAGTTCCGAGGCGGATTTCGCTTCTCCGATCGCAATTTCACCATCACCGACTACCAGGGCAGGAGAGTAGGCACCCAAGTTGATGTTAAGCGGCACGGCAGCGACAGTAGCGACGAGCGCGAGGAGGACGTGTTGGGGAAGCATCTTGAATGTTTAAAGGTGGTTAAAGACGTCGAGAACGTTGTTGAGTTGATTACGTTGAAGTGAATAATTTCAAAAAACAAAGATGTGATCGAAAGTGAATGAAGAACGAGTCACTAGGACTGATCTGTAAATAGGTAGTGTTGAAGGGAAGTGAGTGACCGGACTGGAGATTTGAAGAAGTGGAGTGATTCGCATCTTATATGCAGTCCGGCACATGCTGAAAGATCTGATATTGGATGCCCAGTATCGTGACTTGCCAAGAGTGGCCCACTGTTTTGAGTGAGGTTGAAACTTCTTTGAAGCCGTGCCAAGAGCCCGCAAGCATAGCATGGCAGACCTGGCAGCTGTGCGCTCTGAGTGCCTCGTTGCCAAGATCGTCCCGCTGTTTGAGGTAGGCGCGAAACTTTTGTGACGCGGAGCCAAGGAAAATTAAGCGTGGTGTACGTTGCCCGGCGTGGGGCTCCCTGTGCAGCATTATTGAGGTTGAGCTGTGACCACGGTCTAGAGCTGTGCTAGTGGTCGACGTCTCGCAGGAGGCAGACTTCATTCCTTGTAATACATGGGCGTCTACGGACTGTAGCTAGGCCCTCGGTTGAACACAGTAGCACAAGACTACCTGCCTCGCGATGTAAACGCGCCCTCAGGATGGATCCTATACAGTACGTCCCGATCTCAAGAGAGAACAAGCATGGGCCAATTCAGCCATCTGAGAGTGATAGCTTCGCCTGTGAGCAGGCTAAGCGGAGGGCGAATATGTCTGCTAGATAGCCTGCTATTAACGCTTGGAATGTCATTTGCCTGCGAGGCTGAAGTCGCCAAGGACAGGAGGTCCAGTGACGGGTCGGTTGGAGTGATCTTGTTCCCGGATAAGCATCGAGCTCGAGAGCCTCAGGCACGGCTGCGTGAACAGGCGAGTCCGCGGTCCTTGGCGACGTTTCTCCACAGCGTTCGTCTGGGGGTGGGTGTTCCAAGGAGCTAGCCTCGGCGCATAGAGCTTCGGCCAAAGAAGCTTTGTCGCGACGATATCCGTGTTGACCAAGTGGAGCTGCAGGACGCTTTCTTGGTTAACTAGCCGGGATGGCGGCTTAAGAAACGCAGTCTGCAGTTTGAGATGATGGTCGCGTTGAGGCTTTCAGGCAAAGACCTTCGTTAGCTTGCCTAATTCGGACAAGTACTGGGACACACATGAGACAACTTTGTCCTTGGCAATCGGGCAGATCGCTCGTTCTGCGCTCAGAGCGACCTCGAGATGCAGCTCGAACCTTAGCTCCAGGATCAATGCTTGTCCTGACTGGGGAAGCGCAGGCGGGAGGCTGACGCGGGCCTGCCTGGTCCTGTCTCACGGGGTAGGGATCGAGGCAATCACAGAGCAGCGTCGGCATGCATCACAAATAGCACGAGAGCTACGCAGCGAAGGGAAGGGCAGAGTCGCAGGCGTTGATTGAGGTGTGTTGATGAAGCTGTGAGTGTCGCGGTGGGGACCTTAGTCTCGATGAAGTTCAGGAGTAGCGAGCCTTGGCGTCGGCACACTTCTAGGCGCCTCTCGATCGTGGAACTCTCAATCCATGACGACAGCCCTTTCCAGACGGCCCGGCTACCTCGTGACAATTGTCCTGGGATCTAACGCGTCGATGATATATACGCTACTAAAGAGCGTCAGCTCCCGGTCCCGCGTTTGTCAACTTCTTCCTTGCTCACCTCTACTCGACAAACCTCACTACCTCGAAGATCATCGCCCAGCTGTACCAAGCACTGTCAACTGCAATCTTCGCGTTGCGGTGGAGAAGGCCCACCGCTCAACTGTCTCCCCGCAAACTCCACTTTTGCACAGATCCCAAGAAATCACTGTCTCTTGGTAGCAGTCGACAGCTGTTCAATGTCTTGGTAGAGCGGCAAGATTTAGGCGCGACAGCTACTGTGGCCAAGACACTACCCCTGGAGCAGTACGCGCATCGACTCTTTCAATCCGCACATGCATAGTAGGCCTGAATACTTTGTGCTCTGGCCACTTTCTCCGCAGTACACGATGCGCGCAATTGTCAAACCTGTTCCAAGTTTACGAGTGCATGCGGGCGAGATCATGGAACAAGGTTCATCCCGAATAGAAGCACGCGATCAGCTACCGCAGAGCTTTCATGAAGACTCATTTGCTTCCAGACCCATCTACTGTCTTTCAAAGACAGATTTGAGCGCGATCTCGTGAAGGATAGAATTTATTCGCAGACTCTGGTCTCATCATATCCTTGACCGTGCTATTGCGATGCCGAGGGTTGCATCGCCCACGTCTGTATCGCGTTCGCAATGCAGTACAGACGCAGCCGTGTTCCAGGAACTTCGCACATTAGCATCTCCATCACACTTTCTTAGCAAAAGTCTAAATGTCTACAAGCACTTCAGCTGCTGTATCTGCCATTGCGCCGGAGTAAATGGCTAGGACTGCCGGCGGTGACACATGGGAGTCGCGCCAGCGGGTAGGGCGTTATATCCTTTGAACTCCAGAGGTACTCCCAATGTCAGTTGGCAGGGTTACAGACCATCCAACTTTGTTAACTGCTAGATCCACTATGCTCACAAAGGGTGAATGCTCGGGCCAGACATTGAGTCCTGCTTACCCCAATATGATGGGAAACAGCTCAACAGACCACATCACGCCACGACAGCGCCTGTTGTATATACCATGGAGCGATCTTCCGGGTACGATCGAAACACTGGAAAAGTACAAATTGCACCAAGAGATGTAGCGCGGCGATATCGTACGACTTTCTCATCTTGGCTTTCCAAGCAATATGCATGCCGAGCATACCGTTAGCATATCGAACGGAGCTTCGGCCATCCCATATCTTATTATAAACAGAAATCCCAAGAGCGCCAAACTTGTGAACAATCTTTCAAAACAAGTGAACCACCGATGTACAGTCCTCCACGATGTTGGCACCTCCTTGTCAACCCCAGGTGCCGAGACCGATGACCAACACAACAGCAGGCTACATCCCATCACGAGAACAAATACAATACCACATCACCTGCGACACTATCACCACCACGCTTCAAGATCGAGACAATGCATAGTCTAGAGCTCTACAACCTGTTAAAACTTCGCGCGGGCATCTCCTAGCATGCTCGAACCACAGCCGAGTTGCGCCTTCCGTAGCTCCACTCAAAAGCTCGTAACTTGATCGCTCGAGCCAATGAGACCTATATCATACTGCAGTATAAGTTACATTGCTAGATTGCCTCTACTCGCGAATCTCTCAGCTGGATTACCTACCTGCAATCAAAGCTCTGATCTAGTACAGCATGAATATTTGCTGCGTCTCATCATCAGCTCGTACGTGAACCTCTCGCCATATTCATCCAATACTGCCAACTCGCCCTCCACGCACACTCTCGCAATGCTCGCATTCGCAGTCCCCGTCTCAGCCAGCGTTGGCGGGAATAACATGTAAAGACTTTGCGTCGCACTATCATTGCGGAGAAGTATATTTGTTATGAATGCAGCTGCAGGAACGTCCCAGTATGCCCCAACGCAGGACGCCATCGATCCTTAGATCTTACGACTTTGCCTCGCGCCGTGCTTAATCATGTGAGGGGTGTGGTTGTGGTTGAGACTAAAGTTGAGAAGTACAGTATGGATGATTGAGGTAAGGGGAGTGACGGCTTTCTGGATGCCCTCATTGCTGATATTCGGAGTGACAGCGTGCATCTCGACGGGCGCGTATCATGGCTGAAGCTGGTGCCTTATAGGGGCTGGGACTTTGGCTGTACTACGGCCAAAAGTCGTGTAAAGTTGTACACGACTTGGTAGTCTTCATTAAACTGCGAACACGCCCGTCCTAAGACTACTTTGTAGGCTCATTTAACGTGTGTAGGTAGTGTATATTATACTCCTATCTCGTATCCTATCTCTTATTAGATAGGATCTCTCGGGAGGTAGAGAAGAGGTTAGGTACTTAGAGGAGACAGCGGTATACTTCACTCTGTATCTCTTTCTCCGCGTACAACCCCTGTCTGCCTCACGCCTAGTACTACGTGCGGGTAAAAATCTCATGTTTAGCCCGATGTTTAGCTCAAAAATTGGTACTTAGCAATACTTTGCAAGTTTTGCATCTGGTGCTGGTAATCAAGCGATCATGGCGTTGTTGTGATGCAAGGGTTGCTGTGGCTATTTTTGGAAGTTCACCTTGAAACTCAGAGGCGTCATCCGTGATCGATACCTGAGGGGAAGCTTCCAAATCGGGTAGGTTGCGATAAGATAGAAAGGTGGTCTGTGCACATCGCATCCTCACCTCCCTGACCCGACGGTCTCTTCACTCCACCACACCACCAAGCACACCATGCAACAAAGCTTCACTGATACGCATCATATGTAATCATATACCACGCGTACCCTATTGACGCGTTTGCCACTCCCCGTGATCTTGGAAGATCATCAGCTGGGAGCTTTACACTGGGCCTTCGTCTCAATACTTTCTAGATGCTAGCACGCTTCCACCTACACAGATAGATGGCCGTTACGATGAGCATTCTCTCCAAGGCCACGGTAGTACCCCCGTCGCCGGACACAGCGCTCAGATGGAGCTGTCGAATCACTTCTAGTGTGCGCAACGCCCAAGGGTTCCTAGGTCTGCTCCAGGGGCTCCTTTTTATTCAACAGATGTGCTCAGCATTCAAATTCTACTACTTATTCAAAGCAATTCATCGCGTTACTTTGCCAACTAGCTTTCGAGTGTACTCTTTGTGCCGTCTTTGACAATGCCTCTTTGTTCTGCGACACAGTTTACCATACTAATATACGGCGCCAAAGCTTACACCCACGGACTTAGAATTCGATAGTCAACAAGCAACTATTTGTCTCCTAATTATTGAAAACGCTCGGTCGACATGCCTCCACCATTTAGACGAATTTACGATTACTTCCGGCATGATGCAGCAGCATTCATGCAGGCGAATAGAACAGTATGGACGAAACGTATTTGATCCTTAAACCAGCATGGATCCTTATCTGACCCGCAACTAGAGCAGCGAAGTAACACTATTTCGACGTTATGGGCTGGACACCCGACCATCCAGGAACACTACGCAGGCAGCGAGGACCAGAACCCTGGCCCAGGCCTGCCGACCCCAAATCCTGTCCCCGATCGACCGTACACAGGCACGGATGCTACACGTGCGAAGAGGACTGGACAGCTGCCCGATCGGGCACAAGCTGGTGAGGCGGTGCAGCCGGGAGACGAAAACAATGCGCAAGGACCCGTCGATGTCGAACCTCAAGGCGATCAGGAGCCTGTAGAGGAGCCAGAGGTCCTCCATGCCGAGCCCCAGGAACCTGGTGGGGTCCACAACGACCCAGAGCCGGACGTGCCTCGTAGCGATCTGGGAGGAACAGTCATTTCCGAGAAAGATGCACCGGCACCAATCGACGCTAGTGTTGACAAGTTGCCATACGATTTCTGGCCCCAACTGCCCTGGGGGAATGATCCAATTTTACCAGCCCTCGAAAAGCAGGCAGGCGGCAAGTTTGTGAAGAACAACGACTGGCTACGAACAAGGCCTCACATGAAACTGGATGATGAGCAGATGTGGCACGGCGCTAAGATTCTGGGTGCTGGTGGATATGGCGTGGCGGGCCTTTGGGTTGAGGTGGACGAACACACCAACATAACACAGGTGAGGTCCTGAACATATATGTGTTAAGGAAAGATTAAGCTGACAGCTTCTTGAAGACAATGGTCATCAAAGACACGCAATTTACCGACAGGAGGCACTGGCGTGACCCCATGCATTGGCGCAGCCGCGTACCACGTGAGATTCGCTGCCATCAGCTTGTCGAACAACGGAGAGCAGCAGAACCTGACATGTGTCGCTTCCTCATCCGATTCCTAGGCTACCGATTGATGATGACGCAGATGAGATACCGCATCTACCTGGAGCATTGCGAAGCTGGCGACTTGTTCCATGCAATGAGTGACCATGATCAAGAACGTACTGCGGAATTTCTCCCTGAAGCTTTCATCTGGTATATGATGAAGGCGCTTGCAACAGCCTGTTTGGTCCTCCGTCATGGTACCATTGCAGATGAGCCAGTTGAGGAATGGCGGCCGATCACGCATTTGGACATTACCCCGGGTAACGTGCTTTTAGGCCTGAAAAAGCGCAAAGGGGATGGTGGAGCTGACGACGTCAGCCAAGGGCCGGTTCCAGAAGGCCCATTTAGCAAACGGCTGAAGGAAGAAAAGTGGGTGAGCGAAGACTGGCAGGTTTGTTGTGTGAGTCAAGCTTTCCTGAGTCCTGCTAACTTGATTAGGATCTGCCTGTGCGCCCAGTGCTCGCGGACTTTGGAGTAGCATTTTACAGCCTTGGGGACGGTAGTTGCCCGATCACAGACAACCCCGAGGACTACTTGATTCGAAAAGAAGCGACTAGATATGCTCCGGTGAGATAGGACAACCCATTGCAAAACAATCCATTCCATCCCAATCTAACACGACCCAGGAACACCAGTTCCAAGAAGGCCCGCCTTGGATACCCCTTGGCGAAAAGACGGACGTATGGGGCATCGGTACCATCTTATGGGCCCTCGTTGCACACCGAACCTCAACAAGTGGACCAGTGAGGGAAGACCACAGAGATGCAGACAAGAACTACGTTCCACTGGCTTCCCAGCTTGATGATGGAAGGAACGAAATGGAAGTCACGGCAAATGTGACACTCAGTGGCAAGCGCTTTGCTGCATCTAGCGAGTACACCTCATATGACGGCATCATACTAAAGGACCTCGTCAGAGCTTGTTTGAATTGGTTTCCAGATGATAGACCTGGTCTGAGAGAACTGCTGGACGAGGCTGACAGGGTTTTGAGGCAGCCGGGCACGAAAGCGATGTTGCGAGACTGGGAGAGGTTGGAGCTCACCCTCCCTGATGATATCGACGCTCTCCGGATTGATCAGCCGTATCCTCTCGCAAGGCATAGACCGATTTGAGCGATGATGACACGGACTACCAGTTCGTTGTTCGGCATTACATATTCTGCACTCTTTTGACGATGCTTGAAAACGTAAGGATGCCGTTTGCGTGTCATGGCTTTGACCAGGCACGACGGCCGATGATGGCATGCCATTGCGCCACGTTCCTCCATCGCATTGTTGGATCTTGCGCCGCTTTGTTAATTATGTGTTTGCCCCCCAACTCGCTTTGTCGTGCAGTTCTTGTTAAAACTGCGTCAAGGCTAGGTCTCACACAATGAAGCACTGTCTTTGTTAAACAGTGGTTTAGCAAATAATGCGCCGTCTTCCGATCGAAATTATCCGCAAACTATAAACTTTAAAATATCAAGGTTCGTCACGCTCAATACAATCCAGAATCGACGCGAGAATGCCCGGCCCACCATATTCGCAACCGTATCGCTACTTCGTCTGGGATGCGACCCAATTTATGCAAGCTCACAGAGCGACTTGGACAACAGGTAAGTTCTATTCTGTGACCTAGCGGACGCGGCTAACCCAGAGCGCGCAGATGACAGGCGGCATACTATCGGAACCATCTGGAATGGCGATGCTGGAGTCAGAGCCCACTATGCTCCACACAGGCGGAGGGTCTTGAGCCCTGGACTGCCGGCTCTGAACACTATACCCGCCAACCCTTACACTCTAGCGGATGCAAATCATGCCAGAGGCCATGGAATGATGCCGGCGCCGATTGCTGTGCCTGGTCCTGGAGGGCAACCAGGGAATGCGACTGTTCAGCCTCTCGGAATTGCACCCATTCAGCAATTAGGCATCGCGCCTGTTGCTCCGCCCGGTAATGTGCCTGCTCAGCAACAATCCAACGCGCCCGGACTACCTCAGACAGGTGCATCGAGCTCCAACCAGCCCGATAGACGGCCTTATGAATTTTGGCCGCCTACGCCTTGGGCGACGGTCCCGACACTGCCACCGGTGAACAGGAGCGACATGAGGGATGGCGATGCTAATCATATAAATGCTTTCTTAAACACGAAACCGCTCAGGGCTGGAGCCGACGAGAGCAATTGGCATGGTGAAAAATTACTGGGCGTTGGTGGTTTTGGAGCTGCTGGAATTTGGGTCGAACTCGATGCCAGGAATTGTATAAAAGACGTAAGTGCACCGACTCAAGTGTGAGACCTTTTGTGACATCGTGTTTGTCTGACATACTCTGTAGCGGGTAGTTGTGAAGGAGACCGAATCCTCGGCGCAGCGGTGGCGAGACCCAAGCAATTGGCGTGACAGATTGCCCAAAGAGATTCGAATCCATCAACTGATCGAAGAGCGACGCGCTGCAGATGCTGATATGTGCCGCCATATCATTCGTTGCCGAGGCCACCGACTGTTCATGGCACAACGCAGACACAGACTTTACCTAGATTTTTCAAATGCAGACACACTCTGGCGCGCCATGGAAGATCATGCTACAAACTGGGGAAGAGGGAATATAGACGACATTAACGAGGATGCGTTCCTTCCGGAGACCTACATCTGGTATGTATTGAAGGCGCTCGCTACCTCGTGTCTCGTCTTGCAGAAAGGCACTACCGATTCTGAGGCCGTCGAGAACTGGAAACCCATTACTCATCTGGATCTGCATCTTTCCAACGTTCTGCTGCATGTCCGAGAGGATGGCAATGGCAATGGCGCAGGACCAGGTGCCCAGGACGCAAACTCGATGGTGAGCACTCCGACCTTGCCCGACAACGATACGTTAACACAAGCTAGATCCCAGCCATCATACCCATCTTAGCAGACTTCGGCATGTCCTTCTTCTCTCCTGATTCCAACGCAACCACCCTTCTCGACAACCCCGAAGACTACCTCATCAACCGCGTAGCCCCTACCTGCCCCCCTGTAAGCCTACCACCCTTCCCAACTTGCCATCATTCCACGACTAATCGCAACGCAGGAGCTCCAAATCCAATACGGTCCCACCTTCACGCCCCTCGGCGAACCAACAGACGTCTGGGGCATCGGAAGCATAGCCTGGGAACTCATCGTTAACGTCCGAGCAAAGCACGGCCCCATGCGCGACGCAAAGTCCACCGACGCCGTCGCCGTTAAGCTGTACGGCGGCCGCATTCCCCTGTCTTACGACCATCCACTGAACAAAGTTACTAACAACCAAGACACGACGTTGACAGGTCAAGGCAAGTTCCTAGCTGCGAGGGAGTACACAACTGAGTTGCGAGACCTGGTCAGGGCGTGTCTAAACTACGATCCGGCGGAGCGGCCGACGTTGGAGGCTATCGTGGCGCAGGCCACGGGGTGGCTAGCGAAATGGAAATTGGCGCCAGACGTGCTTAGGGATCTGGAGGGGTTGGGATTGAGAGTTAGGGATCAATTGGCGTTTGAGCTTGGGTGGGGGCCGTTTGATCGTGGGACGTACCGGCCCTGAAAATCTTCGGGTTTTTGATAGCTGAGTAACAATCTTGCTTTGAACCTTAATACTGAACCTTTGCGGATCTGTGTGGAATTTGAAGGTATTGTATAATCTGTAAACGTTTTATTGCATTGGTACAGGAAGTGTAACATATGGGTTGATGATAACGTAGATTGAGTAGTTGGCGTCTAGCTTTCGTTGGTTTTCAATAAAACTGTTCTCTCAGACTAACATCCTCGAGGAAAAAGGAACAAGCCGAGGGAATCATTCACTCAATCATGCACTGTGCCGCGCTAGGTAGTACCGCAAGACACACACGCCTTGCTTCTTAGCCCGCCGCCCTCTAACCGCCGTGGAATAGCAGTAATATGCGTAATTACAGTATTTCCACACAGTCTGAAAATCTTGATATCTATCATCTTTCCATCTAGATACAAAGTATACACATCCCTTCCAAGCACATGCGCACTGCAGCACGTGCCTTCTGCAATTTGCAATTTCAAGTGTTAGAAGCAGTTCCCTCCATTTTAAGATACATAGCAATCCCGGCCCGATCAAATTCAGTGTCGATTAAGAAGGTGCCGCCGGATCGACCAGTGGGTGTAATAGAGCGTTCAAAGCGGTCAATGTCGGGTGCGTAGGCAGCAATCTCGACGACTTTGAAAGAGGAGGCAATTTCATCATCAAAGGCCGAGGCTCGTTCGTCGTCACACCTTTGTCAATCACACAGATTCATAGCGGGAGTGGCTCTGGCGCAAATGGCGAAGCAAAGTATGGGCAAGCCGCTCGAGGAGGTAATCGCACCCCAATTGACAAGCCAGCGCTGCAAAAGCGTTTGAAGGACCTTGACTTCTTGAGTTGGATGGATCATGTAGACTGTTTCCACGGCATTTTCATGTACACGGGCGCAAATTCCTATTGGAGCAGCCCTTCTGATTGCTGGGTTTCGTGCGTGAATGCAGGATCCCAGGCGATCATAGACGGGTATATTAGCGCCAACCGCGATGCTTGGAAGAATGACGCGCACTGCTGGATTGGGTATACGGAATGAGAGTGAGAGTGAGAGTGAGAGTGCCAGTGCGCATTCCGGCGGGCGAGGCGCAAAACACGAGTTTACTCCACGCGATACAATCGTTCTTCTTCCTCAGTTTACCAATCTCGTCAGGAAGTTGGGCGCGATACGGAACAAAATTAGCTCTTCTTATGGCTTACATACAGCATGGAGACTATAGCCCGTCAGCAGATTACTGCAGACGTGTTTGCAGGGGATATTGACCATTCGAAATAGTACATC
>TARA_R110002003_G_scaffold132_11_pt1 | contig 50250 bp, 44 predicted proteins | sample TARA_R110002003 | Tara Oceans TARA_R110002003 (sample SAMEA4396441) | marine metagenome | biome: Westerlies Biome; feature: [SRF] surface water layer (ENVO:00010504); material: water (ENVO:00002006), including particulate matter (ENVO:01000060) such as... | depth 5 m | reverse complement strand
CGCCAGTTGCGGAATCGCCTTTGGACTGACAGCAGAAGTGACTTCGATGTCCCGAAGACCAGCTTCGCGGAGGCGCTGAATGAGGGCGATTTTCGTCGCCGTGGGAATCGATTTGGCGATATTCTGCAGCCCGTCTCTCGGTCCGACTTCAAAGATCCGAACTTGCTGCTTCGGCGACATGTTTGGAGTTGTGCTTGTGCTGCAAGAGTACCGGTGCGGTGTGATGTGCCTGAAGTTTGCCGTAGGGAACGCTGGTGCACCGAGAGCACAAGCGCGCGACGGTAACTGCTCTCTGATCAAGCCGGAAAGCCTAGCCGCACGTTGCATTGCCTCGCCCGACACTTGTTTGCCGTCCTCATCTCATCGCGGTTTGTGAAGCGTGCGGCGAGCAGCGAGCCTAGCCAACACGGCTCGCGGGCCGGCTCCGGGTGCTTCACGCAGGCCGCTTCGCCTCGGCGCACCATCGACTCCGCAACGTTTGTTTTCAGCCGCATGCAAGGCGTCCTCGCGCGGAGAAGTGAACGCGGAGGTATACCGAGGCTCTCGAAGCTTATCATGTCGTTGCCCACATCGTCGGATGCTAAAGCTAGTCCAGCAATGGTATAGCGTGGATATGTCTGGGTAAGAAAATGGTGGACGTGCAATTCGAATATTGGGACAAGTAATATTTTCAGAGTCAATGTTTCACCTTGAAAGAGTAGATCTACTATTTCCCGACGGACAATTGTGTTCTTCAGCAACTTGGGCATCGGAAGAAGCAAGTAGTGCATGTACGAAGAAGCTCGTATCTTTTGAGTTGTAGGGCCCAAACAAGTGTGTCCTTGTCGCATTTCGCATAACATAAGAACGCGCTCGAAGCATTTCATGTAAATTTGCTTAGTTACTCTTAAGGTATCTAGAAGTAGTACACAGATTATTTTTAGTTTTCTGTTCTATCGTTGTAGTATTGTAGGCGCCTAAGAATACAACGTTCCTAGACCTAAAACTCAGAAAATATGAGCTCCTTCGTAAGCGAGATTCATGCGTGTGTTTGTAACTATCCCCATCTCTATATAGAAAAACGCTCTTATCTTCTCCATTGCAAAATAACATACATCAACTTCCTCACATTCCCCAACCACGCCATCTTCCAACCCCCAATCACTCAACCTCACACAACACCTCGCCTTCCCCCACCGCCTCCCCCACACCTCTACTCTCCACCACCGTCCCCGCCTCCGGCGCCACAATACTCATCTCCATCTTCATGCTCTCTACGACCAACAACACCTCTCCTTTCTGCACCTCGTCGCCCTCCTTCTTCAGCACCTTGAGCACCTTGCACGGCATGGGCGCTTTGATGACCTTGGTGCCGGCGTCCACGGCTTCGATGCCGGAGCGCAGCGACTCGGTGTATGTGAGTGGGGTGTGGATGGTGTAGGAGACCCAGGTGCCCAGAACAGGGATGTGTGCGTGGATAGTGGTTGCGGTGGAGGAGAGGATGGTGGACGGAGTGGTGAAGAGGGCTGTGATTTTTGTGCCGTTGATGGTGGCGGTTATGATGGCGGTGTCGTGGGAGGATGTGTGGGATAGTGATTTGATGTGTTCGAGGAGGATGCGTTGGGGTGTTTGGTGTTTCCACTTGCCGCTGCGAATGGAGGTGCTGATGGCGTTGTATTTCGCTGTGAGGATGTTGGCTGGGGTGTGTTTGTCGTTGGTGCTTGGTGCTGGTTGTGGTACATCGGCGATGTAGACATCAAAGTGGCGTGGGTCGTTGTTCACCATCTCAGTGATGATCAACGAGACTTGCTCTTGTGACTCTTCTTTTGTGATACCCTCCGCACTTGTTATGACAAGGTTGACAGGGCGGCTGATGGGATCCAAGGATTGATTCCGGAAGCCCATGCGTGAGTTCCGGAACGTTGAGCGCGAAGCATGTCGTTTCGAGCGCACGTACAATGAAGCTGCTGCTCCCACAGATCGATACACTGCGGTCGGATCCGCTCGATGGGGATTCTGCAGCAACGTCGCAAGGTTGTTGCCAATGAATGACGTCGTATAAGCTGGATCTCTAAAGTCTTTGTGCGACAGACTTGCTTGCAGGAACAACTGGTTCGTCCTTACTCCCACACAAGCCGTGTTCGCTAGCATCTTAATCATCTTCGCTATCGCCAGGTCGCGGGTTGGTGCCCAGACGATAAGTTTCGCAATCATCGAGTCGAAGTATATGGACACCTGCGACCCGGCCTCGATCGCTGTTTCGTAACGAACATCGCGGCCAGGTCCCAGAGTCCCAGGCGCAGGCTGCCATTCTCGTACAGTGCCATGCTCGGGGAAGAAATCGCGATGCGCATCTTCAGCACAGAGGCGGCACTCAATTGCGTGTCCGTTGCGAGCTACATTCTTCAACGGCTCAAGGTCGTCTAAACGTCCTCCAGAGGCAACATAGAGCTGTAACGACACCAGATCGACTCCGGTGATCTCCTCGGTGATCGGATGCTCGACTTGCAATCGCGCATTGACTTCCAGGAAATAGTACTTCTCGGCCACAACATCAACCACAAACTCGACTGTGCCGGCACCTTCATACCCTATCAGTTCCGCGATACGAGTGGCACTTTGACTCATTCGTTTTCGCATGTCGTCGCTCAACCACGGACAGGGTGCCTCCTCAATCACTTTCTGATGTCTTCGTTGTACCGAGCAATCACGATCCCACAGCGAGGCAACACGTCCATGACTGTCGCCAATAATTTGTACTTCGACGTGCTTTCCGGCCTCAATGTACTTTTCCAGTATGCAGTCATCTGATCCGAAACTGCGTTTTGCTTCCGACTGTGCACGCTCGAGCTCGCCACGTAATGTTGATGGATTGCGCACAATACGCATGCCTTTGCCGCCACCTCCTGCTGAAGCTTTCAACATAACCGGGAAGCCGATGTGTTTTGCCGCGGTCTCCAGGTCTTGCTGGTTCTGACTAGTTCCAGAGAAGCCAGGGATTAAAGGTACTTCTGGAGCGTTCTTGCTAAGGTAGTCTTTCGATGTTCGTTTGTTACCCAGCGTTGACATGGCGAGACTGCTAGGTCCAAGGAATATGAGGCCAGCTTTTCGAACGCGATCTGCGAAGTCTGGGTTCTCACTGAGATACCCATACCCAGGATGAATGGCATCTGCGTTTGCTTCTTTTGCTTTACTAACGAGCAGGTCAATGTTTAAGAATGGATTCGTTGGCGCATCCTCGAGGCTTCCTAGGTCAATGGCTTCGTCGGAGTCTGTGACATGGCGTGAGGTCTTATCCCTACAATCATGTATTAGTATCAGGTTCTGTTTTGTAACTTTCCGGAACATACTCCTGGACATATATAGCGATTGAGGTCAAATTCAACTTGCGACATGTAGCAATAACGCGACATGCAATCTCGCCGCGATTCGCAATGAAGACTCTCGAAATCTTTGGTGAACCATCATTATTGAGCAAAGGCTGCGCGACAAAGAGTGGTGGTCGCTGGCTGACAGCGCTGCCAAGTGATGCTTTTTGAGATTGTGAAGACATGACCAGATGTGTGATGGGATGGCAGTACTACCAAATCAGCACGCGACAGCAGAGTTAACGAGGGTATGAGCAAGCCTCATACTTCTGATCACTTCGTGTCTCGAGATCGGAGATGTTCACCGTTCTAGATCGAGCCGGGCTGCACCCGGATCGCGGACGGAGCATGCACGGCTGCATCCGTGCCAAGAAATCCGGGGAACTAGCAGCGCCCTCACCCGTCTCGCGCAGTGCCGAGGAAGGGTCATGCCCGCGTGGAATGCCGTTTTGGGGTTGATAGAATTGCATGTCGCGCAGCAGAAATACAAACTAGACTGGTAACTTGTAAGAGCTTATTGTCCAAATTTTACTACCATGGCTTCATCAATTACACCACTCTACAGCGATCCTCTGTATCTAACTCGTGGTGCGAGCCCTTACTACAAAGAATCGCATTATCGACTTCAAAGGGAGCTCCGAGAGTACGTCGACAAGTACATCTCGCCGTTTTGCGAGGAATGGGAAACCAATGGCCAGGTCCCTGCTGAGGTTCTCGCTCGGCACGCTGAGTTAGGCTATGCGGCAGCCTCTGTGTATCCTCTGGCGACCGAGTACCTGGATGGTCAGAGACTACCAGCCGATATCAAAGCCTCTGAATGGGACGGCTTCCACGACTTGATCTTCATTGATGAAATCGCGCGCTGCGGATACCTAGGGGTAATTTGGGGGCTCAGCTGCGGAAACTCGATTGGTGCTCCACCTCTGGTTAATTTTGGAAGCCCAGAGCAGAAGCGCAGATTTTTGCCGGACGTTCTTCAAGGGAGATCCAGATTCTGCTTAGGAGTGACCGAGCCAGACGGTACGTGTTCCAACATACGAACAGTTGACAAGTGCTAATCCCTCATAGCCGGATCGGATGTTGCTGGGCTTACCACGATCGCCGAACGTCGAGGCGATCGATACATCGTGAACGGAGCCAAGAAATGGATAACAAACGGTAGCTTTGCCGACTACTGTATGGCTGCTGTGCGGACAGGCGGTAGTGGCGCAAAGGGAGTCTCCGCATTGGTAATACCTCTGAAGGCGAATGGTGTTACATGCAAGAAGATTCCCAACTCGGGAGTGCATGCAAGTGGTACGTGCTGTCACTGGTGTAGTGTACTAATAATGTGAAAGTGCAATACTGACGAACATTTACAGCCTCCACATATATTGAGTTTGATGACGTGGAAGTCCCTGTCGAAAATCTCGTAGGAAAGGAGAACGAGGGCTTTGGTATCATCATGTCGAGTCAGTTGACCTGTGATTACCATCCTTGTGTGGATTATCTAACATCGCTCAGACTTTAACCACGAACGGCTATGGCTAGCATGCACGAGCCTGCGCATGGCACGCGTCTGCGCCGAAGATGCCTTCAAACATGCCACGATTCGCGAGACGTTCGGCAAGAAGCTCATCGAGAACCAGGTGATCCGCCAGAAGATATCGCAATTCGGGCGCAGCCTCGACTCGGCATACGCTTGGATGGAACAACTGGTCTTCTTGATAGAGCATGGGAAGCGAACAGGCCGGGACCCGGGCGTGAGCGGGCCGATTGCGAACCTGAAGGTCCTCGCCGGCAGGACGCTCGAACTCGTGAACCGAGAAGCACAACAAATCATGGGCGGATTAGGATACTCAAAGAGCGGTCGTGGTGCCAGGATTGAACAAATAAGTCGTGACCTGAGAGTCATGGTGGTTGGTGGTGGTAGCGAAGAGATTCTGATAGATCTTTCGGTCAGCCAGGAGTTGAGGGTGATGAAGCAACTGCGCACACCAAAGGAGTCGCGATTATGAGTCAAGCAACACAGATGAATGGTGTTTCTTGCATAACCATGTCCTCTAGTGAACGCACATTCTGATGCAAAGGCTCTACATGCAATCCTATCAGTAGTTAAAAACTCCGTCCACGCTTGTATGGCTGTTGACTTGATTGAGCATGGAAAAATCGAAATTCAAAGCCCCTCCAATGAGAGTCTCGAAGTCTGGTGATTGTTCGGCTGCCGTCAAATCCACTTCGGGGGATGGCGTCGCTGCCAGGAAATCCAGCTTGGGTCTGGTCGAGATGTCTTTCGATACGGACGGCCGTCGAGCCGAGTTGGTCAGCCAGCTGTAATCGCACATTTGCCACAGATCCTCTTCCGTAACAGAGTCATATGGTATCGGGTCCAGCGAGTGTGAAAGCAAGCTAGTTGCTAGTGAAGGACTTGGTTCAAAGTCCTTCATGACTCCGCTCTGCATGGTGTTAGCATACTGAGTTTGGGAATGGGAGGAAATGAAGCAGGACAGTGGGCTGTACGTACAATTCGTCTATACGACTCCCATAGCACTGGCTCCTGGTCCAGGAATTGAGCGCATGCATCGAAGTTTGCTTCCGCGGCCCAAGTCTCAACGCAATGTGGATCATTAGCGTGCAGGCGATGGATGAGTCCAGCGAGTCCGGCTGCGTATCCATAGAAACTGGGATAGGTCTTGCAACCACGCTGCTGAAGAATGTGAAGAATAGTCGTCATCTGAACAGCATGCTCCTTGCTCTTCTCAACAGCGTTTCGAAGGAAGCTGACGGGTATCTTGACCTCTAAAGATCTGAGTTGCTGCCGGATGAGAAACGGGTGGTGGAGTAGACACTGGTTGACGTGATAAAGGATGTGGGCATAGGAGAAGTGGCATGCCGCACGATCGTCTAGCTTGCCATCAAAGACGAAGTCGCGGTCGAGAATCTCCGCAAAATTGCCATCGCACGCGTCCGAATAAGATTCAAAACTGGTCAGAATGCCGTTAATACGGGCAAAATTGCTTCGCGCATCCCACGGCGGTCGAGACTTGGAAGCACTGTGGTTGAAAGCCCACCTTATGACATCCCCGAACGCGGAAACCATGAATATGGTTAGGGCAAAATGATCTGAACTTTTCAACGGTGCTTTGTCCGGAATATCGTGGATCTCGGCGAGCGTCGGTGCATCTAAAACTAAACCGTCGAGTGGTGGGTTGCGGTTCAGCGGCAACCGGCTAGTGCAATCGCTGTCGAGAAGAGCAAATGGTCTGTTTCGGCCACAAGAAGACAGCCTGTCAAGAATGTAGACGGACCAGAATGTGTGGCGTCGTTCTTCAGCCGCGTTGAGCGGCATTGAAGCATCTGGTTCAATACCAAGCTGCAGTGTTTGAGCAAATCGAGTCGACAGTCCAAATTTCACCCAGGCGAGTTGATCTCGGCCGGCTTGAACATTATCAGCACTATCAGTGTTGACGAAAAGTGAAATTACGTACCAATGTAGTCGATGACCCCAAGCATGCTTGAAGCTTGCACGATTCCGATATTCATGCAGTGGGTATCTGAGAAGGCCTCTTGTACGATCTCGGACCACGCAAGTTTGGCGAAGTAATCAGTGCATTCGGTCTGACGACCCTCGAAGCATGGATCCTTGGAAAATCTGACGGCGGTGGCCACGAAAGCTAGCAGTAGATAGGATGGAATTGCCGCGTTTGCCAGGTTACGACGGAAAGTCTTCTCGTGAAAGAGAGAGTAAGGCTGCCTATGACAGCACGAGAAGTATACATCGGCCAATGATTGCAAGGTCTTGGTATCGAGCAGAGCTGTGAGGTCGCTACTCAACGCACTGTCCTCCGCTGGCCTATCAGTCCCGTAGTTTTGAGGCGAACGTGGTGATGGAGTGCCCCCGAAGAGACTGGATACGGTCGCTCCATTGGTACCATTTGCGTCAAGAAGACTAAGCCGTGATTCCAGGAGCGCAACGCGTGTGGCCAGACCGGTGTTTTGCTGTTGGAGTATGCTATCGTACGATGTACCACTCCCGCCGTAGCTGTCGTTGTAACGGCATATTTGGCCTAGTCGCGCGCAGAATGAGCATACTGGACGCTCGCCTGAGCAGCGCGTCTTCTTGCGCCTGGACGTGACGGTTACCTACCATCAGCGCAGATGAAGAGGGTGTACTGACCTGCAATTTACGCATGCTTGCCGCACGCGCTTGTTGCCGTTGCTATCTCGTCGATCGGACATATTTAGGTCTAGAGTGCATCGTTGTTTAAGGGGATGACAAACTCGGTGGACTGACGAAGTGGTGATGGTTGATAGGCGAGCTCCAAGGGGCGCTGGTGCTGGGGTGCAGAAGATGCGGGGAACGGTTCAATCCGGCAAGCAGTCGGCCGGGAAGCGAGAACTGTCGTCACCCGTACTTGGTGAATCTTCCACAAAGCTGAACTCACCAAACCTCGAAGATCCTCGGCCAGATAGCAGCCGACAAATTCTCGTGTACCAGTCTTCGCGTTCCCAGCTTCAGTCTCGACCTGCAATACATTCAGGGTGAAACGGCCTTTTATGACACTTGGAAACTTGCTTCCATTGTACATACGAGAAACCTCGCCAATTCCTACCTTACGATAAGTAAATGAAAATGCCAATGTGGCTAGTGTACAATGGCCCATCTTACAGTACATGCAAAATGAGCACGCTTCTATCGACCACATACACCCTGTCCGTGAATGTCGAACCTCGCTACATCTTCGTACACATAGCGTAGATGTGCTTAAAAGAAGATTGCGACCGAGAAAACTGCTGCAATGGACGTCATACTTTGCATGATCGCGCGTCAATGCAGCGATACACTGGAGCCACGTGTCGAGGGAATCTGAACTGTAGGACCAAGCTAGAAGATCCCATTAGAAGAGCGCTTGGTAAAGTATGCAACGCAGCGTCTGGGGGGGAAGGTAGAGTTAATCAAGCAGATGCAGGTACAAAGTCCATCTATACTTGACTCACTCTAGCCCTCTTCCTGCTGCTTCCAGGCACAACACTCGGACCAGCTCGTGCTGGGCCGTCGTCACCGCCCCCGCGCCTGCTCTTCTCCTGCTGGTCCAGGACCAGCTGGAGCACATCATATGAGAACTGCGGGAACTCCAAGCACATGGCCCTGAACTCTGGCTCCGCATCGTGGCGCAGGCTGTAGGAGCGTGTAGCCCAGAACGCTGCGACCGGCTTGCGGATGGTGTTGTCTTCGGGATTGGACTCCTTGTAGACATATCGGGCGTATGCGAGCTCGCCCTTTGCGGTCGAGGCTGTGCGGTGGATCTTGCTATGTGCAAGGGACTTCAGCTCGGGCAGCTGAAGACGGTCGGCTAGAGTATAGATGCGCGCGTGGACAAGGAGACCGAGGCCTTCGTCATCAGCGGAGGGCTGGCGTGGATCTTTCTCGAGGGGCGCGTCGCGAGCGGATGAAGTCCTCTTTGGGAAGTACTCGCCGGTGTAGAGGTATTCGACCACGGAGCCCATGGCGTCGACGTCGACATCAGTGAAGATGATCTGGCGAGGCTGTCATAGTCAGCGGTTTGTCCCTAGTAGGATCCGTGGCTGTTCAGGACGTACTCCGCCTGGCGCGAACTGCTCGACCTGCTTTGCGAATTCCGGGGACTTGAGCAGGACTGCTTCGTGGACCGAGTATGTGGTTCGACCGTCTCCGGTTCCCACAACGACCTCGACGATGGGACTCTTCATCAGACTGCAGATTGTTAGCCTGGCTCAGTGCTTTGCGGATGAATAGGTTACCTACTCCGCAAAAAGCACCAGCTTCGGCGCCTCGGGCTCCATCTCTGTGAGCCCAGTCTCCTCTCTCGCGCCTTCACCTGCGCCGTCGCCCATCTCTACATCATCCACCGGGGTCTCCTCGACTGGAGTCTGCTCCTCAACGTCCGCCATAGCGAAGGTGATCTGCGGGGTATAAGGAAGGTGGGTAAACGAATGGAGCAGTGAAGTTCAGTTGCAGCTCTAAGCGACAGCGTATGCGACGTCTGGCGATGTGTAGGTCGAAAACAAGGGCAAAGCGCGGTTGCAACAAAAGAGCGAGAGCAATTGATCTGATTGCGTGCCTGGCGGGCGTTGAGCTGATTTACAAAGTGGTTGTGAGAGAGGCTGGTGCGGATGGCTGGTGATGGAGCTCCGAGCTTCTTCGAGCTGGGGTTGGCGCTAGCGACGCAGGAACCAGGGCTTAGCGTGCTTTCCTGTCAGATTGTAGACGGTCAGGACGAACCACAACAACGACTCGTCACAAAATGCTACGTTGTTGCGCAGCCAAAACTTTGTATCAGCTTCCGCAATCGATACGCTTGGTAGATATTTTGCGTCGCTTGGTGGTTGTCCATTGTGAGAGGGCGCGCGGTAGCACGGTTTGAATCGTGAAAATGATGGCTTACAATATCTTGCTACCCTATTGACTAATAAATTATGCATGAGTCTGTCTCGAGGTATACCCAAACGCCTAGCTTATGCAAGTCGTGCTCTTGGAAAGGTTCTTCAAGGGAAAGAGTCCGAGGACATCCCGATGACCAAAGTTGTGTACAGCGAATGATCTAAAATCCGACAAGTAGAAGCCTATAGCCTCCCACCCTTCTCATGAAAACGATCGCCTGTCGTGGGTATCGGCTTGTCGGCACGAATGACATACAAGAAAAAGTCCTCGAGCGGAATGAACACGTAAAAGACCTTGTTGCAGAGAAAAGAGAAGAGCACGAAGCAGGTCGCAACCATGGCATCCATGAAGTAGTGGTTGGCCGTCGCAACAATGGTGACCAGAATGAAGGTCGGGTATCCAAGACCAATGAAAAGATAGAAAAGTTTCCAGAAAGCGTTCTTGCGTGCCTCACCCCTTTCTAGGGTGCGGCGGAAAATGCCAGAATGGTAGATCATGGTCATACCAATGCAAAAGGAGTACCCAAAATGCATAGATGGCATGGCGGCGAGCTGGTTGACAAACTTGCCGCTCATCCATACGCTCTGGGCGTCGTCATGTCGGACTGTGTCGAGAAAGCCATACTCTTTCGGCAGAAGTCGTGGCGGCATACAGGGGTAGACGACAAAAGTGAGGAAGGCGCAGAAGTTGGTAAGGGTCAGAGTGCGGCGGGCGATGGAGAAAGTGTCGAAGGACGGAGCGACGTAGTAGTACCAACAGATGAAGCTGCACATGTTAGTCAGGGTGTGACAAGATTAAGCAAGCCTGTACTCACCCAACAGTGCCCGGGATATGTATGAGCGCATAGCACTTGTTGAGCACCGTAAGTGCGTCCTGGTGGCCTTGCATGAACCACTGCTGGACGTCCCTTTCGCGAATTGGGAACAAGAACTTGAGCACGCCGTACTCCTCAGCCTCGAGCACGGAAATGCCGTGCTCTTGTGCGACGTCCCATATGCCTCGACCGGCAAAGAGTCTGCTTGAGAGGACCGAGGTCATGCGGTAGAAAGCATAGTTGATGATCCAGTAGAACATCTCGATGAGGAAGGGGAAGCGCTGTAGTATCCGACTGTGTATGTTGTTGCGGAAGCGCGAAGTGTTTGGCGTTGTGACCTTGCAGCAGCCCAGGTCCCGTACTTTTGGTGGGTCTTTAGCCGTGGATACATCGTCGAGGTCACTGTCGCTGTCGGTGGGATACGAAAGGAGGCGGTCCGTTGACCCCTGTGTCTCGCCATCGAGGTAGCCTTGTCGAGGGGTCGATCGATCGAGTACTCTATAGTCTCGTTTTCGCGTAAGGAACATGGCACCGAACAATATGGTAGCAACCATCTGGTCGTAGCTGTCAGCGGCCGGGAACTTGTGGTTTGTGTGTTTGGGCGCAACTCACCACCGGCTCACACCACCCTGGCAGCTTCCACGCTGGTTTGCTGTTCCATTGCCCGTCGTCTGGTGCTGTGAAGTTTGGCATAATGTGTCGCGTGCCCCGGAGAACAATGTCGAGGCGGTCAAAACGGTGCGGGAACAAATAAAGGTAACTCCAGATCAACAGCAGACCATGAGAATAGGCTATGCTGACCGGACTCGTGGCGGTGACGAATGCCTGTTGTTGGCTGACGTGGATCACAGGGCTATCTGCCAATCTGCTACTGGACGCGGTGGTGTACCTCGAGGCGCGAGCAGCGTCGGCGCGAATGCTGAAGATGTATGGGCCGGAAAGCAGAAAAGGAGCGTGTAACCATCAAGAATCGAGCACAAGTCAGCGACTGCCGCGGTATCCGGAGGATGCCCTGATCAACGAAAGGGAGGCATTCTGGCCTTGGCAGAGAGTGCTTGCGTGGTGGTCCACTTTTCTTCTCGATGCTCCGGCCTTGCGGGAAGCCGGCGGCGTAAGGCTCCGAAGCTTAAACACGACCAGTCTCACCAGCTGCTTCTGCAAAGCAAGCGTCTGGAGCGCTCTCTCGTCCAAAGTGCATTCACTTCCATCTCAACCAGCTTCAGACGGTGCGCGCGTGCTCTCCTTCCTTTGTTGACACCGTGCTGTCTTTGGCGTCGCTCCCGGCGCCACCCTCGACTGGCGGAGCGAGGAGAGTGTTGACGTACGCCAAGCCTCTGCTATGGCCTGTTGTGGCATCGCTGACGGGTTTTGAACCGCAATTTCCTATCCTGGACACTCGGATGCGGTCAACTTCCAGGCCCGAATGCCGATGCTGGGTGCTTGAGCCTTGGCAATTGGGCCATGTTCGCTTTTATCCATCTTGAGGACTGCGCTGCTTTGTTGTCGCTGGATGGTCCGGTTCGCGAGAAACTGCAAAGTTATCAGGAGCTGTCGCGTGCTTCTTTCCTCCGTGGCACCTTCCCTGGTTAGCTTTCAATCTCTGGCCGGACCGCCATTTCTTCCTTCCCAGTTAGCGCCCGCAACCGTCACCAAATCGACTTTTCGCACACTCCTCGCATTGGCGATACGGTCGAACATCAAGCGACGTGACGCTGGATCGAAGTGGAGGAGGCGCAGCAGCTCGGCAACTGCACGCGACAAGCGTCGAGGCCACCAACCACAGTGCCATCTCAGATCTTCTATATTTACAACATTCAGACCTCTCTTAATGCGTGGTCGAACGCCATGTTTCAGCCCTAGGACAATACGAGAAACGGCCGAGAAATACGACCTTCGGTGTTCAGCTGGCGATGACGTCGTCGCACTTGAACAAACCAACAGCCGTCTGTCGCACGCTACGTAGTTTCAGTTCATGGTGTGAGCAACTCTTGGACCGTCCAGAGCGTTGGTGTTCGACAATACTGCGACCTGTGTGCAGTTGCTGTTTCGATGTACTTGGTGATCGTGACCACAAGCACGTGTGAGGGGGCCAAAAGACGGCTCATCCGAGCATCGGCATCCAACCCACGGGAGGAGAGGCCCAAAAAAGCACTCAGGGTCTAGTAAGCATCCGCATAGCCAGCTCTTTCACTTCGCTACAGACGGATATATACAGAAAACACCGTCAAGTGTGATGTGCCACGGAGAAACACTTTCTGTGGCTTTCCAACCTCAACTCTTTGTTCCAGGGTTCGTTGTCGGCCAAGCACCGCACAACACGACCCGCTCTGCCGCCGTAGGTGCGGAGAGTCAGTCCGTGGCGACTAACCGGTGAGAAGCCTCGAAATCGCAACGCCTGTCGGTACCAAGAACGATCAACATACTCAACATCATTCGCTCATTACCCTCCGATTCTCTGGCGTCGGGCAGGCATCAGTCCCAGGACAGTGGTTCAACTGACAGCTGCAACTACGAGCCGCATGCCGGGGTTCATGCTGCAATTAGCAACATCTACCGTCGATGTGGCTCTGTGGCACTCGAATGAGCAACAAAAGCGAAAAGAGCGTGGAGTCTTTGGGGACTAGACGTCACCTCAGGTCTGCGATCCCAATAGCTAGCACGACTAGTACTTGTGCTTAGGTCGCCGAGCTGCAGGCATCAGCTTGCAACCTCGACTCTGCTTGGCAGCGTCTGCAGTGTCTACGAATAGCCAAGCAGCAAATCTGGAGGGCAAGTTCTTCGTCATCTGCACAGTGTCGCATATACATTGGTACTTGCTTGAGCACAACTGGCCTGAGATGCCTCAACATCTCGCAATCCTCGGGTGGGATACCCGTGCTCTTGCTTATCGCGCTGAGAGGTTGGTCGTAACTGACGAACCGTGTGCCAGAAGGTCGTGAAGCTGAATGTCAAGCTTGGGTACTTCTGGCGATCCGCGGCAAAGCGAAGGTGGCGTTCTGCATCGCAGATCCACACCTAACGTTATGTGTAACGGGACCGTATCTTGCTTGGTTATTCCAAGAAGAGAACTACGGCACTTACGGTTCAAAATAGAAGAAAAGCATCGTGATCGGAGTGTGTTAGAACGACCCGAGACATTGTGATTTCTGATCAGCTACCAGCATCAAAGCGAGGTACGTACCTGAGCCCTTGACGAGCAGCAGGCTCGTATATCAACAACTAGACAGTCTATGAATACACTCAACGTTCTACAAGACACCAGGTCAGCACATCAGACAGGCGACATCATCAAGGAAATTGCTACTTTCAAGAAGCTCGTTTTAACATCACTCCATTAACCTCGCAACCAAGTCCAAATCACGTCTACCTTTGCGATTGCAGCGAAAACCCACATGCACTTTGGAGACGACCTGATAAGGCGTCTCCACCTCCATCGCCAAGACGTATCCCATCTACTTCCTTCCGCTGCATCCTTTCTCCATCGCCATCAACCTCCATAACCAGAGATCCTCCAACATCCAGTACCCGGCAGTCCATTCAATGGAGGCAACGACACCGAGTAAGAAGGCAAGTTTATCCACTCTATGGGTCTCTGTGATTCCAGCGCTCTCATATCATGGCTTCCAGCAATTATCTTGTCGACATTAACCGCGTTATCTTCCATTCTTACTCAGGATCGAACACCAAATCGAAAGATACACCACGTCTGACTGCACCGTCAAAATCGACGGATTTACGAATCCGTCCGATATCGTGTCCAATCTCTACTCGTCGCTTTCCGCATTCTCTTCCAAGATCTTCAAGCCTCGCATTCCTATCGCTCCTGGCGATAACGAATTTTGCACAGCTAAGGCCTCCGCTAACAACTTCCACAGTACCAAGCGTCATGCCACTGCCAACTCATCCGGTACACGGTCACGCTCTCGCCCGCACTAGACGATCTCGACGCCTGGGTCGTCGAATGCAACTGCAGCATCTGTGCGCGCAACGGGTACCTGAACGTATATGTGCAGAACGAATGTATCGAGTTTGAGACTCTGGGGTTGGAGAGCGAAATGGTCGAGGTATGCTACTTTCCCTCCTTCCCATCTGATGTCTATCCAGGACACCCAGGCGCCGTGGGGGACTGATGCAAGGCGCAGAAATACTCCTTTGGCAAACACCGCGTGCAGCATTACTTTTGCTCGCGCTGCGGGAGTAGTCTGATGGCGGAGAGTGTGGAGCCGGGGTTTTATGAGGGCGTCAAGGCGCTGAATGTACGTTCCCGTTGCACTGCCCCATTTTCTCCTTCTACCTATCTCTCACTCCCTGGGTTCGTCGTGCGCTTTTGCTTTCCAGCGGCGAGTGAACACTAGCTTCGTTCACTTGGCCTCCGCTGCGTTTGATCCGTGGTATCAACACGGCTCAGCATCTACTGCCTCTGCCTCGCTGCATTTCCTCACCATCTTATCTTCGCCCATACCATCCCATGTCCATCCCCTTCTCCATCCACCCCCTTCCGCCCTTCCTTCCGCCCGTCCTTCCGTCTTTCTATCACCCTTCCATCCACACACCACACTCCCACCCCACTCCCCCACACCGCACGCAGTCCAGCGCTAACCCCCTCCAGGTCCGCATGTTCCACGACGTCGACACGCGCACGCTGCAACGCCGCCACGTCGACGGGAAAGCGCTCTGACATTTCCTTCTTCTCCTCGAGCGCGTTTGAGGCGCTGCATTCGGGGTTGGCTTGCGGCTGGGTGCTACGGGGCGGCGGTGAGATGGTGCGTGCGTGCGGAGATGGGTTCTGAGGACGTTACTGTTGGTGGGGAGTGAGAAATGGGTCGTACGGCTCAAGGGTCAGGGACAGGGTCAGGGAAAGGGAAAAAAAGGTCACTCGTTGGTATCATACCCCTGCATATTTAGTGTTTGCGTATGTTTTGTTCAAGGCGTAGATTTCACATCACAGTCTCTTGTTTGAAAGTATGTTCTTGAGATTTGCCCTTTCCCTATTCATCTACATCCTAATCCGATTCGATCGAATCCCATCCCATCCCATCCCATCCCATCCCTATTCACCAAGTTATATATACGCCTTTCCTCCTCTTCCTCTTCCACACTTTCCTCTCACACCCAACCACCACCACCCACCACCCCTCCCCGATCATCCACAAGCATTTATACCCCGCCTCAACTCTCACCAGCCTCATTTCCACCCACTCAGCCCCGCCCACGGATCGTTCCCTCCCTGCCCCTGACCCTGCCCCTGCCCCTGCCCCTGTTGTCCCGGCTGTCTAGGCAGCGCATACCCGCCCGGCCCCGCGGGATAACTCGGCTGAGAAAAGTGGCGGTAATCCTGGTTCTGAGTGGGCGGCGGACCGGGCGGCGGAGGCGGCGGAACGTAGCCCTGGGGCAGATTGGGTTGCTGCTGTTGCTGTTGCGCCTGGCCGCCCCACTGAGTCGGTGGCTGGCCCCAGGGCTGCTGTTGGGGTGGCATGGGCGGGGGGTTGAAGAATTGCTGGTGTGCGGGGGGCGAGACGGGGTTGTATTGGGAGTGTTGGGCGGGGTTGTATGTTGATTGTCGTGATGGGGGTTGGGTAGGTGCGCCGTAAGATTGGTATGATTCTCGTCGTGGCGGGGCGGGTTGTTGGTAGCCGTTTGAGGGCTGGCCATAGGGCTGCTGTGGCGACATGTAAGGCTGTTGACTTTGTGATGTGATGGGGTAGCGTGGTGTGACAGGTGGTGAGGCGGCGGGATTGTATGCTGGGTGTGCGCCTGGACCTGTCGATGATGGTGGACGGTATCCGGGTGTTGAGGAGAGAGGTGGTGGTACACTTTTCTTTCTGCCGCCGCCGGTCTCGATGGGCGAACCTGAACTTGAAGGCTCCATGGACATGCGTTCCATCAGGTCTTTTATGCGTTGTTGTTCTTGGTCGGCGCCTTGGGACTTGCTTTGCTCAATGCGTGCGAGGAGCTGGCCGCCTTCGGAGCGGCGATTCTGGACAAAGGTTTCGACGTTCTTTTGAAGGCTGGAGACGGTATCCTTCATCTCGGAGTAGAAGTTTTGGGCCCGTAGAAGACCAGCTACGAGATCATTAAAGCTTTGAAAGACCCTTCGATATTTCGTCATGACGGTGTTTCTTTGCCGCGAGAAAGCTTCGTATTTGCTCTGCTCTGACCGTACGCGCTTGTCCTTCAGCAGATCTGAGTACGTCCGAGTGAGCTCCTTCAGTAATGAAGCCTGCTTGTGGTTGGCCTGGAGGACACGATTTTGGTGCGGCCGAAACTTCTCGAGCTCAGCTTTGAAGAGTTGCGATTCTTGGTTTGCAATGGCTTTCTTGTTGAGAATGAGAACGTTGGAGATATCGTCGGAGTGGACCTAGCAAGTTAGCATACCACAATTCGAGTCCGCGAGGCGACCATACCTTGTCCTTGAGATCCTTCAAGATCTGCGTTCTCTCCTTCTTGACCAAGTTTAGCTTTCGCAGTATGTCCTCAACAGATGCAATCTGATCTGCTACAGTCGGACCATCGTCGAAATCATCGTCAATGAGATTACCCTCTGTTGGTCTCGGACTCTTGCCTTTCTGCGCGCCTGCCTTGACCATCGCTCTTGAGTACAGAACATCTGCTTCATCCGTCTCGCCTGCTGATCGCATCTCGTCAAAGTCTGCCTCGCATTGTCGAAATGTGCTGTACAGCTGGGCATCGCTTGTGCTGGCCTCCTCAATTGCTCCCCGGTAATTTCGAATGTCGCTTCGTAATGTTGCGGTCAACCGTGAGCTCGGCTGTTGTGTCCATTCTGCGCCGTACTTTGACCGCATCTTCTCACACACGCTTTCTTCCATATCTAGCTGCTTCATGCTGGCATCGAGCATAGTCGATATTTCCGCCTTGTCTTGGTTCAGTTGGTCAAACGCCGTGGAGAAAGGTTGGTGTCCAGCAAGATCCTCGCACCATTTCCGGAAGTCATCATCGACCATCATGTCCTGGTCCATACCTCCTCTTAGCACATTGAGACTGTCTGGTAGTTTCAAATAGTCCAGGCTGGCTGCCATCTCGTCGTTCGCGATCTCTACCCGTTCGCTCTCCGCTCGTATCAATTTCGCCTTCTCTTCATCGTACAGACTGGCAGATTCGGTCACGGCTAAGGGAACAATCTTCTGGAAAATATCCGGACCGATGATTCTTTGTATATCCTGTCCTTGATACAGCTCGCTAACGGGTATCGCCTTGGCCGCTGGCATTTTCGCAATGGGAGTTAATGACGCTTCATTCGGGATCCCCTGGTGGTAAATGTAGTCGTTGTCTTTGGACAATTCCGCCAGCTTTTCCTGCACATTTGACACATGCTTTTTCGCCAGCTCTGCCAGGATCGACCCGGTATCTGCTGCAAGATTCGAGTTTGCTGGGGCAGAGGAGGGGAAGCTGTTCGCGGCTCGGCTCGCGTCTTTGGCGCTCGCTTCTGCTACTTGCAGTCTGCAGATGGCTACGCCGTGGGAGTTCGCGTCGTCGTCTGCTAGTGCTTGGTAGTACTGGGCTAAGGAAGTCATGTAGTGCGATTTGATCTGTGCCACTGTCAGCTTCGTGCGCAGGTGCGGCTCCTCGCTACACATACCTGGCAGACCAAAGCCACACTTTCTCAAAGACGGCGTTTTGCACGTTCTCCTGCGCACCCTCTACGGCTTGTCCGTACAAAACAGCGGCCTGGCTCGCAAGCTTCGCCAACAGTCCCACCTTCTTGCCGTCGGCAATTTGCTTCTCTAGGAAGACTTCCTGCGCTTGTGCCAGCATGATTGCTATCAGAGTCTTGACTGTCTCGCGGCTCAGATCTGTCGACGGCGCATGCAGAAAGTTCTCGTTGATGTATGTGAACATGCCGGCGGAGGCCTGAAACGAATGGTAAGATGTCTTGAGGCCAACATCTTCGTGGCGGTTCTGGTGCGCGGCGTGGCAGGAAAGGACGGCAGAGATGTTGAATATGATGGAGGCTTTCTCGTATGCGAGCGAGTACTGCGATGTCGGCTTGTGTGTAAAGGCATCGAACCTGGGAACTGTTAGCCAGTCACTCCCCTCCTGCCAATTTCCAGCGTGTGCCTAATGTCTCCATATACGCTCTCGTCCCCTCTCATATATGCAGACGTACCATGTAAAGCTGATCTTGATGTGGTTCTCATCCACCGGAAATCTCAGGTCCAGCAGCTCCAGCTGACCGTAGTATCTGTAGAGCAGATCCCTCCCAGCAGCGCTGTCCTTGCCCGCGCCCCGCATGTCCTGTCGCAGCCGGTTCAATGTCGCGCACTCTTCCGCATAGCGCTCGGGGTCGTCGCCGTATGTGCTGCGTATGTAGCTCTTGAGCGGCTGTACCCAGTCGATCTCGCTCGTCTGCTTCATCGGCACCGAAATCATGGGCACCTGCGACGTCATGATGGGCAAATTGGTATGGAGTTCGCTAAACGGCAGAGGGTGCCTCGAGGGCTGCTGCTGCACCGAGGCGTGCGCTGTTTATGCGGCGTCAGTGAGCGCGTGGGTGATGGTAGTGGAGGTACGCGCGCAGTCGCTGATTATGGTGGGCAGCCGAGCTGAAGAGTCAGCAATGTCCTCTTCCGTTTGCTTCGTGGCGGGCGCGATTTGGGCGCGAAGCGATCTGGCGGTCACGCTGTGCTTGGGCGCCTCGAAGGCATGTGTAGCTTAGGCGGGATGACGTTGCAACATGCGCTGTCCGGCATTCACGTATGCATCCACGTTGCGGCGACCTGCAGCTCCTACGGGAAGATCCGAACACTTATGCGGCACAGCAAAGCTTGGGAGAGGGAGGTGAAGGTGCGGCGTCGAAGCAGCGGTGATATCTGATCGCGCTTGTCAGGCGGGGCATCAGCGGTCCACGCGCAGAGCACCACCGCAGACCGGTTGGTTAGCCCAGCTGCAAGGCACATCAACACCATGCACAAGCATCACCTCCAGCAGCATTGAAGCCTGCATGCGCCAATCCACACCTCATCACGCCGTCGACTTCTCACCGCTATAAGATTGTGACTCCAACTCTAGGAAACCATCGTGGGTGATCCTCGCCGTGCGGCTCCGTGCGACCAATTGCTGGCCCCAAACGCCGCGGCATGGCTTCGTCTAAGCGCTCAATATATTGCCCCCCGGCGGAGATCTACCATCACGTCGATAACAACTGAGATAAACTCGTCAACAAGGCCACGTCGAACAGGTAACCATCATACACGGTATTGGCTGCTCGTGGTAGTACTATAGGTTGCACATCATGGACTTGACAAACTCGCCAACCGTCTCTTCCTTTCCGCTTCCCGCTGCTTCGCCGTAGCGCCAGAGCTGCTCACTTCCCAGCCCCTACTACCTCTCCGAACCGTAGGATATTCCACTCGGGCGCTGCTTCGTTGCAACTCAGCCAACCTGCGACGTCTCTTGTCCCGTTTAGCAGTTTCGTATATACCTCCCTCGTGTTCTCCACTTGTCCTGCTCCTGCTGCCGCTGGATTTCCTTCGTCCGTGCCAGTAGCAGCGCCCTTTGCTGTAGCCTTGGTATTTCGCATGCAGTGGGCACAACGGGCTGTTTGGTAGATGTTCCGGGACGATCCATTCGAATTTCCTGCGTTCGTCAAGCTCCCTGAGCGCAGCCGCTGTGAGCTGCCGTTCCTCTGGTGTCTCGTCGCGTTGTATGCGGAACCATACGTCTTGGACATCTGGAGATGACGGGTCTCGACCTGGGCGCTGAATGGGTTGGACGTTTTTGGCATCGAGATAGCTCCCTGGAGCAGTCACGAGCCCCGGGGTGTCGTAGCTAGGATTGCCTTCGACGGTAAAGGCACGCACGGCTGGGTTCGGTGTCAGTGGACCTTCCGGCCCCTCGTCCTCGTCCTCTTCATCCAAGTTCATGTCTGATGACAGGTAACTCATCAACAGTGCATCTGAGTCCCAGTGACCCCCAGGACTGGCTTTTGGTCTCTTCCCCATTATACCAGTACCCTGGTCGAAGAAGAAGTCGGCAAGCTTGCCCTTGACATCGCCGTTGGAGTCGAACATGGGGGGTGTTGGTACGCGATTGACACCTGGAGGGTCAAAAGCTGGAGGAAGAGGCATGTTGCTCAGCGCCTTGGGCGGGTTGGGTCGTGCTTGTGGTGCTGGTTGTTTGCCTATCCACCAAGCACGGTTGGAAGAAATCGATTGTTTCTTCCCTTTGTTTCTATCCAACTCCTCGTCGATCCGACCAGAACGTTTGAAAGGATTGATGGAGAATCGACGGCTGGTGTGCTCTTCGAGTAAGGCTTGTGTAGTGTCCTCACTGGATCTAGTCGGAGAACGAGCCCAGCGCCAGCGACTTGACCGAGCCCTCTTCGATGCTTGACCAAGCTGCTGCAGCTCTGCATTGATTCGAGACTGTTGCTCTTGAAACACCTTTGAGTCATCTGGCGTCCACCTTCCATCTGGTGTTCGCACTAGCGTGGACTCACTCGTTCCACTTCGACTTCTGCTGGTGCGCGGACGCGTGATGCGGCGACGATCGCGGACTTGTACCGGTGGACGTTCGAATTTTGGTGATTGTGAAGAAATGATGGCATGATTGCCTGGCCATACATCTCCTTCCTCCTTACCCTCCCAAACGGTGGCTTGGCCGATGTAATCCTCCTCTATAATCGGAACCGATCGCCATCCAGCGTTGTATTGTTGCCATTTGGGTGGCTCGTTGCGAGTCAAGGGTGTTTGGGGACTTCGGGGACGCGAGGGTTCGATGCTGCTGAACTGTCCGAGTGGATGGCGACTTCGAGCAGGTATATCGGGTATCTCAGCAGGAAATGCAAGATCAAGATTAACCTTTCTTCGATCTCTAAGACTGCTTTTCTTTGGAGATGGCACCGCATAAGCCTTCGTGGAATCACCTCCCGCCGAGTTTGTAATGGGGGCCGTGAAGGAGGCTTTTCTTTGAGGTGCATCGTCTACGTCTTTGGCTTTCAGAGAAGGAGGTAACATGAAAGAGAGCCTGCGATTCCTCTTGAACTCCTGATGAGAATCGCCCGGGCTCTCGCTTTTCGAGTCCCTTCCCGGACCTTCGTGCTGATGCTCTACCCCCTCCGGCGGGGAGTGATTCCGTATCGTGGGAACATGCCTCGCCACCCCTCTAGCAAATCCAGCAATGGAAGATCTTGCGGTATCTTGACGTGAGAGCGGTATTCGTGTTGTTGAGCCATTGGAAGTGCGTGCTAGCGGAGGCTGAAAATCGAAGGTGTCGACTCGGGACAGTCGATTGTTGTGAGCGCTATCTGCATCCTCATTGGTGGGCCGTCGTAACAGCTCTTCAAGTGAAGGCGGAGTCTTTGCGCCCAACTGTTCTGGCGGCAGCGGATTACGATTGTAGCTGCCGTGCTCCTCATACGCTGGCCGTGAGCCCCAGGTGAAGCCATCTCGTCTGTTGTCGTTGCGCGGAGTCAGCGCGTTATCAGCAGAAGCGTCTACTCTATTGAGATGATCTGCATGCTCTTGGAGTGAGCCATAATGCCTGGTAAGGATTGTCTGTGGCCCGGGGTGCAAGCAGTCACGACACTCGCTGTGTGTGGACGCCCCACTTATGCTGTGATATGCTGGCCCCAGTTCAGCGCGTCGACCGGTTACTTCGAGCGAGTTTGCGGAAGAATGATTGGAAGACATCGGCGAGCTGGGAGCCGACAGCTGCTCGCTTCTCCTTTTGTGTGCATTGAGGAGGGTAATGACTGCGTCTGTAGTGTTATTATCTTAGGAATACTAAAGGTAGCGGGTGGATATGCTGCTTCGTCTGTAGGTATCGCGTGTCAAGAGAAGTGAGGGACGGTTGTGGTTGAAGTTGAATCCTTGGAAGATTGCATTGTCAAGTTAGGAAGGAGCTGCACAGGTAGAAGGCACCTGCCCACATCACCAACGCCTTCGCAACTTCCCAAACTAATCCCAATACCCAAGACTAGGGGTGACAAACGCCAAAGTATGCAACCGTTAGTGCCTATACACATCCATACCCAAGCCAAGTACACCGCATATATCCAGCTCATGCCTCATCATACAGTATCATCACCTATCGGAACCACTGGTTACCGCAACAACACTAGTGCCATCCACGAATCGTGTCCGGAAGATACGGTTGGCGTTCTGGAACATGCCGTCTTTCAAACTGACAACAATAAATTGAGATCCTTTGAACCTCGTCTTGAAGAGCCGACCAATGTTCTGTGTGTGCGAGAGATCGAGCGCTGCATCAACTTCGTCCAGAATATACATGGGCGCAGGCTTGAACTGCAGCAGCGCCATGATGAGCGAGAGAGCAATCAACGAGCTACGCTTTGTTAGTGACTTCTGAACGTAAGAGGGGTGTCTGTACATACCGTTGCCCACCGCTCAATTCAGTGAGAGACTGCTTCCACACCTTGCCCAACATGACCTTGACCTCCAAACCATCGGAGATGGTCTTGCCTTCTGGTGGGTCCAGCTTCGCGAAGCTGCCTGGCAAAAGCTCATTGAAGATGGCCCCAAAGTCCCGGTTGACCGTGGTCCAGGTCTTGTGCAGAGCTTCCTTCTTGTACTCGTCGAGCTTGACGATAGTCTCCTCGATCTTAGTCTTGTCCTTGATGACTGTCGACATATTCTTCTTGAGGTTTGCTTCCTTCTTCTCAACGCTGTCAATCATAGCCATGACCTTGGGATTGATTTTGTTCTTCTTTTGTTGGAATCGTTCTTCCAAGCCCTTGCGTTTGGTCTTGCAGTCCGCCATGTTCACACCTCTGAAGTCGTACACGGTACCAGCTCGACCGAAGAGCTCCGAATCGCTGGCAATGAAGTCGTACTCCTTCTCGAGCGCCTTTACATGGCCTGCCGCACCTTCTTGCTCCTTGTGGAATCTCTCGATCTCGTGGCCGAGCTTCTGTTGTTCCAGACCACCCTCGGTGATTGAAGTATTCTTGGACCGAATTGCGTCTTCCAGTGCACGGAGCTCCTCGTCGAATCCAGTGAGTTTGGCGTGCTCATCGCTAAGATGAGCTTGAGCAATGTCGTGGGCATCCTTTACTCGTGCTTGCTCTGCCAGCAACTCGTCCAGCTCCACTTGTTGTGCTTTTATAGTGGTTTCCACTTCTTCAAGCTGCTCTTGTGCGGCCGCCAAATCGCTGCCACATTGCTCAGACTCCACCATAGCCTCTCGCATCTCCGATTGAAGAGGTTTGATGGCAGCATTGTTCTTGCTGAGTGCTTTCTTCAACTTCTCCAACGAAGACTGCAGCTCCGCAAGCTTGCTGCCTTTGTTGTTGTTGAACTCGCTCATGTCGCGTTCGATGCGCTTCACGTCCTTATTAGCTTCGTCTTGTCGGGCTTTCGCGGTCTTGATATCCTCCTTTAGTTGGGAGATGTTCTGTTTCGTCGCCTCGATGGCTTGGATGATCTACACATTTGTTAGTACCATCTGCAGCCGGTGCAGAGCAGATTGAGCTTACGGATGACGACGAGTTGCCACTGATCTGCTCCTCAGTCAACTTGATCTCGTGTTGCTTCAGATCGAGCTCCTGCTTGGTGCTTCGCGCGGCGTCGAGCTTCTTTTTCTCTTTGGCCATAATAGCCTGCAGTGAACTGAGCTGCTCTTCATGAGACTTCAGCTCCGTTGTGATCTCGTTCAGCTTCTGCAAAGTGATCAGGACTCCACTGGATTGGGGAGCGCTGCCACCAGAGAGAACACCAGCAGGATCGTACGTGTCACCCTGGAGGGTGACACTTTTCATGCGGACCGCAGGATCGAACGTCACGCGCTTAGCAGTTTCCGCATCCTCGCAGACGAGGGTTGATCCAAAGACATACTCCATGGCCGCCGTAACCTCCTCGTCATACCCGACCAAGGACAAGGCCAGGTCGACCTTACCAGGAGCAATCTTCTGCGCAGCACCAATCTTTGCGGCAGATGCACGGAAAGCAGCGATCTTGTTGAGTGGGATGATGGTGACGCGCTTCTTAAGCCTGCCGTTTTCGAGGAGCTGCTTGCCGGTAGCAGCAGAGTCAACAACAACATTGTAGAGTCGTCCTCCAGCGCAAATCTCTAGAGCAGTACCCGCACGGGTATGCTCCTTGTTCAATGTAAACAGCTGAGCAACCAGACCTTTGACGCGTGATCGGTCGAAGTTTGGCGACGGATCGGAGTAGCTGAAGTCGATGTTGGCTACTCTTCGCCTCATTTCGTCCGCTTGCTGCTTCAATTCGCGTATGCGTGCTTGGAGGTGTGATTCTTGCTGGTACATACCCGACTCCTTACCATCGTCAAAACCGAGCTTGGTCAACTCAGACTCGAGCTTCTTGGCCTGTGTTCTGAGAGCTTCGAGTTCCTTGATCAGGCCAGAATTTTGCTCCTTTGCCTTCTTCGCCTTTGGCTCATCCTCCTTGACCTGCTTCTCAAGATGTGTTATCTTGAGTTTTGCTTGTTCCTGTTCGGTGGCTGCGGCGCTTGCTCGATTCCTTGCATCCTGCAGTTGGCCTTGGTAGCCGCTTTCCTGGCCTTCCTTGGAGGCTACACCTGTCTGAAGAGTCTGCAGCAGTTCTTCCTTCTTCTCGACTTCCTCTGTTTGCTTGGCGAGCTCGCTGTGGGCAGTCTGGTACTTCTCTTGCAGCTTCTCGTAGGCCTTCTTCTTCTCAGATAACTGCACTTCGAGGTCCTTGACACTCTTCTCGATGCCCTTCCGTCGATCAGTCTCCTCCGCCATGCTGGTGTTCTTCAGGTCGAGGACCGTTGTCAGGCGAACGAGCTCGTGAGAATGCGTCTTCACATCTTCCTCAAGAGCCTGAAACTTGCCCCCCTTGCGCAACTCCTTCTCTCGTGTCGCCTTGACTTTCTTGATGTCCTCCTGCAGAAATTCGATCTCTTTCTTCATGCGCACAGCGGCATTCTCAAGATCTGTAGCGCGCTGCTTCTTTGCCTCCAAGTCGTCGGCCGACTGTTGTAACCGCTCGTTGTAGCGTATGTAATCGTGCGCGATGACCAACTTGGTCAGCCGCTCGAGCTCGCTCTGCGTCTGCTGGAATTCGAGGAAGGCGCGCTTTTCTTGTCGCAGCTTCTCAAGCTTCGGATCGATCTCGTCCCTCAGCAGCTCTGCAATTTCCTGCACCTTCATCTCCTTCTTCGCCATTGTCTTGTAGGCCTTGTCTCTCCGGTCTTCGAACATACGCGTTCCTGCAGCCTCCTCCAACATGGCCAGAATTTCCTTGGCCTTCATGTTCAGCACCTGCATGACTTTGCCCTGCGCAATCATGAAGTTGGGGTTGTTGATGTTGAGCTGGACAGACTGGAAGAGGTTCTGAATGCTCTGTTGCTGTGCGCGGTGTCCGTTGATGAGGTACTTGCTCGCCCCGCCCAGCACAATCTGTCTTGTCACGGATATCTGCGCATGTTCCTCGAAGCCGACCGGGCTTTTTGATTTGTCTCGGTTGTCGAATACAATTGTAACGCTTGCCTTCGTGACGCCTGCTTGTCCGCGCTTATAGATGAGGTCCTACAAGATGCATCAGTATGGGTACCCAGCTCGTCACCGCCATGTCAACTCACCTGTAGATTCTGCGCTCGAACCACGCTCAGATTGTTTATACCGAGGACGAAACATATTGAGTCGAGAATATTTGACTTTCCGGACCCATTCAAACCGGTGATTGAGTTGAAGCTCTCGTCCCTATGCTATGTCAGCGGTGCCGTTCCGTGGTGGGGAGGTAAACAAACCAGCCAGAGATGACTGTGCGCACGGCGTACGACTTGTAGCCCTGAAAATGAATTAGATAGTGTCGCATAATCCTTGGGTTATACACACATCTATAACGAGTTCTATGATCCTCATGGTGGCCGCATATGTTGTTGTTTGTCGTTACTGACTACTGTTTGTTGTGGCCAGGGTTCAGGCGGCGCTCGGCTGGCGCTGTGGGAGGCGCGCTAGTGGGCTACTCACGTGCTTTCGCGATCTCGCGTTGTTCACCATCATCATATAGTGTGCGACAATTACACGTCGCTAAGTATGCAGCAACCTTATCAACATGTCCCTCGTTTCGATTGTAGTGCTTGATGTAATCTCTCTTTCGATCATGAGGCCACTGGATTTGCTGATTGCCTTTGCGCTTCGTGTGGCATTCGGTTCCGCAACCGAATCTCACTTCCTGCTATGCACAGAGTGGCATGGTCGTGGTTCACATCTGAAAACCATGTTTTGCTCACATCTTACTCTCTCCGGGTGCGAGCACCTCGGACGATTTTTCTGTGCAAGTGCAACCTAGCCAAGCTCAGTCTTCTTTTGAAGCACCGTCCTACTCTATCTATTAGGCCCTGCAGGCTCGGCCTGTAAACATCTTGGTTTGTGCTGAGCAGCCCATTGGGTCAGGAAGATACGAATCCTAGTTGGAGAATATGGTTCCCTGCTACCAACGTTGTTGCTTGCCTCGAAGCATGTGAGCTAGCCAACAGTACCTCATGAGATCTTGACGAGGAAAATCACAATTCCCGGTCTTGATGAAATCCAGTAGCGCTGCATCGGCAAAGCGTAGAATATGAAGTACGAGCAAGCTGAGTAAGTGGACCATTACTTTGTAACCAAATTAGTCGATCTCTATTCCTCGGGCAAAGACAATACAGTTGTGTGTCCTCACAAGTGGGGAATTGGCACAATGGCAACGAGGCTCATCACACCAGATCCATCGCTGCTCAGCCTTCTCGAGATTATGTCGCAATTTACGCCGGCTTGTCTTCTAGGCTTGCATTCCTATGTCGCAATTACTTGCAGCAACTCATGTGAGGTGTGCTATGATAGTGCAAGGTGACGTCAACCGGTATTCCGAGCCTGTCGTTCGACGCAGGGACAGCGCGGGTAGCGTGAGTTACCGCAATACGAAGATTTTGTTGAGATGCGGGCAGCGGGCTCTACGCCCTCTTCAGAGCTCATGGAGTCATCGTGCATCGCGGACAAGGGTTGACGTTCACCTCGGTGGTCGCAAGGACACATTCAATTTGAATATCATGCTGGGAATGTTCATAGAGATGACATGGTCGAGATGAAAGGGACAACGATTAAGTGTTCCCAATTGCGAGCACCGTAACTGACTAAACCCACACTGGCGACTGGCAATTGGTTCGCATCTGCAGCGTCTCCAAGAGCGGATATAGCACTGTAGCTCCGTGTAGACTAGTGGAGGCGGTGCCTAACGCTGTGATCCCTAAGCCTTGAGGCACCAACGAAAGGTATCGGAATCTTGAAATTACAGTACGATCGGTGGTTTTGCAGAGTGCCCACCATAGCTTGCCCGGCCAGGATACCCGACCAAATCTGTGACAGCGACTTGATCCGTAGAAATAACCACAAAATGATCAATTGCGCGTTTGGCCAAGAAATGAGTTGTGCCATCTGTCACCACTCTTAGTCCAGTGGTCCGGTCCGGTTGCTCACCACTCACACGTCACTATATTCATTGCTTGCAGGAGAGCCGCCTCGATTGGACGTACAGGCAAGATGGCAGAGGTTGTACCACCACAGTCCCGGCTCCGCGATGCAAGTTCATGCTTGCTCCAGTTCGAGGCGCTGCTGGGAGGGTGTGCCGCTGCGTGTGGCCGCTGGACGGTTTGCCGTCGGTTCGCTTCCCAATCCGATCAGCAGCGCGTTAGCTCGTGGTAGGCACGGACGTTCGGGTCGAGCATCTCGTCAGACGCTGTCACGATGGCAGACATATCGAGGATGCATAGGAATGATGGTGTTGGGGCAAAGGTAACCAAGCAGCGGCGCTCAAGCAACAGCCGGACACTTGGCCGCGGAGCAAGCACGCCTCGCGACGAGGCGGATCGACTGGTAGCAATTACTGTACTGTGCTTCTAGCCTGCGCTCTTAATCTCGTTTGACCCCATCTTTCATCTCCGCGCGCCGTGCACATGGTACACTACGCAGAGCAGCGTGGCCTTCGTTTGTTTTTCTAGACCTATACTAGACCCTGCAGCTCGTAGCCCCGCATCAGTGAGCCTGCTGGGGCGCTGCACCCTCGAGGCAAGCGGACCAACCTCCGGCGCACAAACTCGACGCATGTATGTGTTCATCCCGCAGCAGTTACTTAACACGCAATTACCGCCAATCACCATCACCACGCTCAGACTCATTCTCTGCCTCGCGGATCTCGCTTTGGAAAATGCCAGCGTCTGACAGGTTGCGGCACCTCTTCTGCCTGTAAGTCGACGGGCCGGCTTGCCAACGATCTAGCCCAAATCTGCACTGCACGAGACCCGCCTTGGGCCTCATCTGGATTCCTACGCCCAGCAGCGCTCCACGTACCCTTCCCGTGACCAAGCAGCGCCTTCCACCTCACTCACCGCGTCTCAGACCGCGTCTGACGGCGCGGCGGCGGTAATTGAACCCCATCAGCCTCAATACGCTACCGCATGGATTCTCTTATTACAACGCATCCACTCCCGAGGCTTTGGAAACGCGCGTGCAATACAATTCCGACCAGCTTCTTCGAGGAAGTCAAGAAATCCACTAGCGTCAAGTGACCTTACAAACAGCGCCTCCTCCCGAGTTCCCTTTTCTCCGCCATTGAAAGCTCCGTGGCTCAGCATTTCGATCTCGTCGACATCTCCCCGACTGGTCCCGCCTGCTAACTTACGCTGCACAACAAACACTCCTCGATATCAAGGACCATACTTGATCGTCATCCATTCCCGCCGACCAGTCATACAACGACACCTTGCTCATCCACATCAACATCCGCTCGCAAGCTCAAGGCAAGGTTGAGTTTGGATCCGAACGCATCCCGAGGCCCGAACTCGACTGGACTGCCACTCCAAGCAACCACACTGCGAACGTCCAATCCTTCACAATCTAATCGTTTATTCGTGATTGCACGTTCATATCGGTAAACTTCGGCAAGCTCCGTTACGCGTCCCAATCAGCAATGATCCAAGTGTGTTATCCTGCTCCTCCCTTCAAGACCGTGCATCCACGACGCCTCGTGCTTGCACCGGTCAAACGCATCATGGATCCACCTTCAGACTACCGCATATACCCACCCTCGGCGCCTAATCCCGCCGAAGATGCTGGCGTACTTCCTGAACTCTCGACACTCAATATTCAGGATGCACCTTCACCACCAGCAAACGACGAAGATATGGACGTTCTTACCATGTCACGAGAGACCGCCATGAAGCTCATTGTGCGCTCGGTCGTCGCCCTTGCGAACTCGGCCGGCGATGTACCCGCAACCCCACCAGTCTCCCGACCTCAAACTCCTAGTGGAAAGGAAAACTTCGCCGCACTCAAAGGCCACCGGCGCACAGCGTCAAGACCAGCAACGCCTATTCCAGTTGAGAGGGAAAAGCACCAACCCACTGAACTGGACCCGGCGGAAGCAAGCCATGATGAGCCAATCATCACAAACGACATCGGCCATGGCGCGCAACCAGAATCGGTTCAAAGGCTCAACATGGCGCGGAAGTTCTTTTCGAAGAGTGTGCCAAAAGTCGGCGTTGAAGAGTACATAAATCGCATCCAAAAGTACTGCCCGCTTTCGACCGCCGTCTGGCTCGCTGCAGGATCATACATCCTCCGACTATGTGTAATCGATAGGAGCGTGCCCCTCACATACCGCACAATGCATCGCCTGGTCCTCGCATGCGCGCTGGTAGCAATGAAAGCACTCGAAGACCACCGATGGCCACAGAAGCGGTTCGCAGCCGTAGGCGGCGTAGACGAAGCGTCATTGAGTCGGCTAGAACTCTGTGTGGAGTTCTTGCTTTCATTTGATGTTCAAATCTTCACACCCGAGAAATTAAAGGATCTGACGCTGCAGCTGCAGAGGGCAGGCCAAGCGGCTACGCTGACGACAAAGCTTCCGTCATCATTCAACCTAAAGTTATCGAACCCGAAAATGCGACATGTGCAGGTATGAGGGATGGTGTAAGAGCGATTTTTTTGATTTCTTCTCTTCGTCAGTTGCACTAGGATATCCCCATGAGCATTCAGCGGCGTTTGGGTAGCAAAATTTGAGCATTGCTAGGCACAGATTCTTGGACGAGGGACACCAGGAAGCTCAGCTTGAGCCTATAGATGGTGGCCTGTCGCAACTGCGACACCCATTGCTTCCGATAGGAAGAATGGACCAAGAGTTCTTCACAGGCTCGTGGAAATGCTGGGGTGTCAGATATAAGTAGCAACACAAGACTCTGTTTATGACAACTCTAGGACCATTTCAGCGGTCACTTCGCAATTGTGAAAGGAGAATGACAGTGACAAGGCTTGCATTCACTTCTCCGCCAATCAATGACGCTGGTTGAGCGTTGGGAAAGTCGCAACGGAATGGGCATCACTGCCCGATTCGGCATAGCTGGGCGGCAGGGACGATCTGCGACCCCTGGCGGGCGCCACATCTTGATTGATTTCGAGCTCAACGCTCACAACATCAACCTTCAACGGCCGCCCCACACCCATTCACCCCATTCTTCGCGCCCGCACGCCACCTCGAACCCCGGATCAAACATCGCCCGACCGTCGCTACCTCGGCAGGACATCGCGCACCACCGCGCTCGCTGTACCTCTACTCCTGTCGCTCGCTACTCCATCACTCACAATGGCACGGATAATACTGCCACTCGCTGCCCTCACTGCCCTGGTGCCTTTTGTCAGCGCCGGCGTCTCTTTCACAAGCCCAAAGGCTGGCGACTTGCTTACGGCTGGAACGGCAATCGAGGTCAAATGGGCGGATGACGGTGACTCGCCAAAGCTCACAGATCTGTTGACGTACGAGCTCTTCTTGGTTGCTGGAGGAAACAAAGCTGAGCAGCAGGTGAGCGATGCCTAACTCTGTCACATATGCTAGCTTGCGGCTCCGTGGATCATGAAGCATGGCAAACTAATCTGCTTGTTCAGGTGGTACTGCTTCCAATCACGACTCAGGGCTCTTTCGCCGTCGGCAGCGTGGCATCAGGAATGGTCGGGACCACGGTGGGCGAGAACTCGCCGAAGAACTCATAGTATGCTCTACCCGTGTCTCATACAGCACTCCAAGCAGTGCTAACACGCGATAACAGCTTCCTCAAGATGGTAGCTGTTGGCAAGACCGGCGGCCAGTACATCACCTACTCCTCGCGCTTCTCGTACTCCGGCATGACAGGCGCCTGGCCAGCAACGCCAGCTGTCAAGACCGGCCTGGACAGCATCGATGGCACAGACGGGCCCGCGACCGAGGACAATACCAACAAAGGCGGCGCAGGAGCTGAACCCGCAGCTGGCGACTACGGTGTCGAATACACAATGCAGACTGGTCCGACACGCTACGCGCCCATGCAGCCAGTACCGCCGACGAAGATCACTGCGAAGAACACAAAGCCACTGTATCCTACGAGTAGCGTGCAGATTGCGAAAACAAAATTGCCCATTCCAAAGATTGTGACGACGCTCACGCAGAGCCAGACGTACTCTGTTAGCAGCAGGGAGAACACGGTGGCTCCGGCTGCGCATCCCACGGACGACATGCAGAAGTTCTTGAACCGATGGAAGGACTAGATATTCTTGATCATCATATGGATTTGGTACGCAACAATCGCAGTCATCTCTTTCATCGGTAATGCCGTACTCTGGCTATTGCGATTGCCCTTCGAGACACTTGCTGCAAATATAAAGCACTGCATCCCGGGTTATCACGATTTCATCACGCACTACTATGACTTTACTTCGAACATCAATCGCACAACTACGGTCTTCAAAGCCATGGGTTGGTGGCAGCGCAAGGCACTATTCTGGTATGCTCAGATTCGTTGGATTGTTTTCATCATTGTGCTAGCGTTTTGGCATGAAATCGCGTGTGTTGGAAATAAACATAAGGGCGTTCGGCGTTTGGTGGAGGACAAGCCGTGGCGGTTAGATGTGGTGTTCATACCACGTCAGGAAAGCGCGACGACTATCTCTACCATAGACACTCACAAGGACAAATAGTATCCATTGCGATGGCGTTAAGGCTACAGCCAACAAGCGGTCAGCTCCGTGCGCCTCTGTCACTTTCATCGTTCAGCTTATACGGATTCCGGACACCTCAATTGAGCTTTGGGATGAGAGCACCTTCCTCTTCCTCACAAAGCGGGCGCGTTCGCAATCCCGTAGCAAGCCGAAATCAGCACCCCACCACACCCCACTTCCCAAACAAACAGCCACCTCACTCAAGCTACACCAAGCTCTCGTGCGCCAGTATAGCGCAGCAGCGGCTCTATTCATCATTATTGGAAACGGCATCCAAGTCAGACACTTCCACTATCGCTTTCAAGAAACTCAATATGGCGATTGCAGAGAACTATGACGAGGTGCTGAAGGGCAAGTACCCGGCGAAAGAGCATGCGAGGAAGGTCGCGAAATGGATTATCGACAAGGGCGGAGACAAGAAGGGCACGATCTACTTGGAGGCGCAGAAGCAGAAACTCCAGGAGGTGTGTATTTGTGACGGGCTTTAATGCAACGCTGACGATGACAGGATAATGACAGTGAAGCACCCTTCCGGTACGTCCAACCTGATGGATAACATCTCTATCTGGGACGCTTACATCGAAGATGCGACTAATGGATACAGACAGCGACGATACTTCTTCTATCTCAGTGGTTGTGAACTCCCGGATGCTTACCTGATATATGAGATTGCCACGGACAAATTGACGCTATTCATTCCTCCTGTCGAGCCTGATGAAGTCATCTGGTCTGGCCTGCCTATGAGTCCTGAGGAAGCAAAGGCGAAGTACGACGTCGATGACTGCAAAACGACAAAAGAGGTCAACCCTCATTTGGCCAGCGAATCGGAATCAGCCCAGTCAACTGTATACGCTATCCAGGAGCAGGTTTCAGACGAGATTACTTTCTTGTCATACAAAGATAAGGAATTCTCTCTGTTGAAGCCGGCCATCGAGTACAGCAGGGTCACCAAGTCCGACTACGAAATCGCTCTTATTCGGAAAGCAAATGTCATTTCCACGGACGCACACGTAAACGTCATGAAAGCTGCCGCTAAAGCGAAGAACGAGTGCGAACTCGAGGCTGTCTTCCTCAAGTCATGTGTCGAGCGCAACGCAAAGAACCAAGCGTACCATTCCATCGTCGCAGCCGGCGAAAACGGCGCTACACTGCACTATGTTCACAACGCAGACTCGATCCAAAATCAGAATCTCCTCCTACTGGACGCTGGCTGCGAAGTGGATTGCTATGCTTCAGACATCACGCGCACATTTCCCATCAAGGGTGACTTTACCGAAGAATCACTCGCCATCTACAAAATCGTCCTTGACATGCAAAAGCAGTGCATCGATGCGCTCAAGGCTGGCGTTGTCTGGGACTCGATACACGAGCTCGCACACAAGATCGCCATCAAAGGTCTGCTTGATCTCGGAATTTTGAAAGGTGATGCGGATGCAATCTTCAAGGCCCGAACAAGCGTTGCGTTCTTCCCCCACGGCCTCGGACATTATCTCGGCATGGACACACACGACACTGGCGGGAAAGCGAACTACGCGGACAAGGACAGCATGTTCCGATATCTTAGAGTGAGGGGAGCACTGCCCGCGAGAAGTGTGATTACGGTCGAGCCGGGCATTTACTTTTGTCGGTTCATCATTGAGCCGTATCTGAAGGATTCGGAGCAGAGCAAGTTCATTGATGAGAAAGTGCTGGAGAAGTATTGGAGTGTGGGCGGTGTGAGGATTGAAGGTGAGTGTGCTGGATGAAGAAGTAGCCTGGGTACTGACGATTGAACAGACAATATTCTGGTCACCGAAGGGGGTGTGGAGAATCTCACACCGACGCCGAAGGAGGTTGATGAGATTGTGAAGTTGGTGAAAGAGGGTTGATCAGGTATGCTGAAAATTGAATTCGCACGGTGATCGACTGGCCCAAGTTGATATTGCAAGGTTTCGATGTTGCCACATTAGGAACTCCTTGGCGCATAACAAGTATACGGCTAAAGAAAAGAAGCTTGTTGAAAACTGCTCGCTAAAAACTGCTCGCCATTCTTCGAGGTGAAGTTCATACACAGTATACCTGTTGACCACCAATGATTGGTGGGCCCGCACCCCTGCCTTCGCCATCCCTTCATCTACCTATATTAACGCTAGTGTCACATGCGTGCTCACAAGCCCGGTTAACTCCACTTTCTAGAATATGCTCAAAATACGTAAAAATGGCCGACTGGTACGCCAATGCTCCGGTATTAATGAAGTACTGCACTTGTGTGGGACGACGGCTCCGAAATCCGGGGTTTGGCAATGGCGACATGCGAATGCGAGATAAGTTCGACTGAGGTTGTACATATTTAAGGTGGAAGCCTGGGACTTATTGATGGTCATCTAGCAAGGATTGAGCTTCATCGACATCATGTTCAAAGCTGGTGTTGCAATTGCGGCCCTTGCTGGGCTTGCAGCTGCGCAGACAACTACACTTCAAGCTGAATCTGCAACACTATCAGGCGTCACAGTTGCTACGTCAGTAGCTGGCTACACCGGTACGAAAATTCCTCTATCTCTTCACGTTTTGATTTCAAACACTAACACCCTCAGGCACCGGCTACGTCGAAGGCTTCGATGAATCGGCCGACAAAATCACCTTCATTGTTACCGCTGCTGAGTCCAAACTCTACGACCTCAAACTCGTCTATAACGGCCCCAATGGCGACAAATACACAAATGTTGTCTTGAACAGCGCTGGCGGAAGCCAAGTCTCTTTGCCTGCCACCACAACATGGACGACCGTGTCCGCCGGTCAAGTCCTGCTCAACGCTGGCTCCAACACCATTGAGATCCAGAACAACTGGGGCTGGTACTTGATCGACTCTATCACGCTCGCCCCCAGCGCCGCCCGTGGGGCCCACAAAATCACCACCACCCCGGTCAACAAGAACGCCAACGCCGACGCAAAATCCCTCCTCTCCTACCTCGGCAGCATCTACGGCAAAAACATCCTTTCCGGCCAGCAAGACCAAGCCAGCCTCGACTGGGTAACCACCAACATCGGCAAGACACCTGCAATCCTCGGTGTCGATCTCATGGACTACACCGAATCCCGCATCTCGCGCGGCGCGTCGAGTATTGATGTTGATCATGCTATTGCCCACAGCCAGAAGGGCGGAATTGTCACGTTTGTCTGGCATTGGGGTGCGCCGGCCGGGCTGTATGATACCGAGGAGCAGAGATGGTGGTCGGGATTTTACACTGCTGCGACGGATTTCAATATCGAGACTGCACTTGCCGACACGACCAACGCAAACTACACGCTCCTCATCAAAGACATCGACACCATCGCCGTACAGCTTAAGAAGCTCTCTGATGCGGGTGTGCCAGTGCTGTGGCGCCCGTTGCACGAGGCGGAGGGCGCGTGGTTCTGGTGGGGCGCGAAGGGCCCAGAGCCGTGCAAGAAGTGTACGTACAACCCTTATTTTGTTTGTGTGTGTATTTGAAAGGAAGGCTGGACTGACTTTCCTGCAACAGTGTGGCGCATCATGTACGACCGCTTGACAAACTACCACAAACTCAACAACCTCGTCTGGATCTGGAACTCGGTCGCCCCGGAATGGTACCCCGGCAACGACGTCGTGGACATCGTATCAGCCGACACGTACGCACAGGGCGACCACGGGCCGATTTCCGCAACGTACAATAATCTCCTCTCGTTGACTAACGACACCAAGATCATCGCGGCCACAGAAGGTAAGGCATTCCCTTGTCAACATGATGTGATGGCGCTAACAAGCCTCAGTCGGATCTATTATGGAACCCGCGCAACTCAAAGCCTACCAAGCGGATTGGGTCTACTTCTGCGTCTGGTCGGGCGATTACATCAGCGGTGGGAGCTGGAATAGCCTTGATTTGATCAAGAGGGTGTATGCGGATGAGTATGTGTTGACGCTGGATGAGATTCAAGGATGGAGAACAAGGGTTGTAAGGGGGCGGCATCCGCATGTCCGGGCTTAGAGGGCAGCGTCCACAGGGTCTTGTTAGAGTCGTTCTTGACTCGCAGTTGAGCTGTATATACTTCTTGTGAATGTACACAATTGCCCCGCTATGCACTGCGCGGAAGTAATGATACTGCATCGAGAAAACATCTGCCCCTTCCGAATCAGGTTAGTCTCGCTAAGCGAGGCGAGATCTGTGAATGTAGCGCAGCCTAGTCATACTATGTACACGTCCCGTGGCAACCAACATCACGCACCGAACTTACGCAGTTCAAAGCGGATTTTTCTTTAATTGAGGGGAAATCAAAGAGTGGCAATGGCGGACCTCCAACGGCCGAAAATCGGCGTCGGCGTCATCATCCATGATGGCGCGGGAAACATCATCATGGGTGAGCGTGCGGGGAGTCATGGAGCTGGTACTATCCCCCCTTTCTCTTACCCAACCCAACCCAACCCACCATCCCCATCCCCATGCTCCCATCTCTTCTCCCTCCCATCTCCACGACCGTATCGTCCTCTCCCGTCATCTCCACTCACCCCGACGCAGGAACTCTCCAATGTCCTGGCGGCCACCTCGAGCACGGCGAATCCTTCGCCACCACGGCGGCGCGCGAGGTCCTAGAAGAAACGGGTCTTGAAATCGGCGAGATTGCGTTTCTGACTGCGACGAACGATGTGTTTGCGGGCGAGGGGAAGCATTATGTCACCGTGTTTGTGACGGCGAGGATTGTGGGGAGCGAGAAGGTTGCCAAGGTACGTCTGCCTCACTGTCCTGTTTCTCAGATTGATTTGGGAGTTGATGGGGGGTGGTGAAAGTCGTGCTTAGATGCTGGGGATGGGCATGGAGATGGAGATTTGCTGACGCGAAGGAGGATAGCCGATGGAGCCGCATAAATGCGCAAAGTGGGAATGGGTGCCGTGGAGTCAGATGTGGGCTTGGGCGGGGGAGCAGGCGAGGGCAGAAGAGGAGGGGAGGGAGGTGCAGAGGAGGTTGTTTTTGCCGCTTGTGAATCTTTGGAGGGAGAGGAAGGAGTGTGAGAATGCGTTGGTGGGGAGATGAGATGATGGAGACGAGGGGTGGAATGTTTGAGACGTGATGAAAAGAGACGGCAGGGCTTGCTGCGATGATTTCTGAGCACGGGGATCTTGAGAGAGTCGAATGACTGAAGTCTTGCGAGGTGTTCATGTGCTTTGGGTGGTCTGATGCATGCAAACAGGCATACCACACGCTTTGATTCTGGCTGCAAATCTTGACAACAAATGACGTGGCAACAGCACCACCCTTTCGTCCTGGAGCGCTTCTCTTTCAACATGCAAGGCAGAGTTACTGGCCGATACCTACAAGCACGCGACCGCAGAAGTTCCGGCGGTGCACTGTTTTTGCACGAGTCAGACCCGAGAACGGGCTCGACTGAAGCTGTAAAAGTCTCCAAGCGTACCAGCGAACGAACCAACAGAGTGCTGACGAGTAGGCTGCTTAAAGAGAAGAATGGTTGCATTACCACACATAGTAACTGTTCCGCCGTGTCACTTGCGCGGAGGGCCATGCACCATCTACCTAGGCAGTGATCAACCTCCATGTTGTGGGGCACCATCAACCTTCTGACCGGACAAGCACGTTGGAATGGGAAGTTGGCAATTTCAAGAACGGGGTTCCCCACAATGTATGGAGATCATTCGCGTAGGTTAAACATCAAGTGCCGGCGGCATGCACCAATCGGATGATTACCTGCACTACTCCGGCACTATTTCGAACTATAATGGCGACCGACAGGCATCGGCAAAGGTGAAATGGGCAACTTACGCTGCGGAAGGGAAGCTGCTTTGGGCGATGATGTGGAGAGTCGTGGTTTATGGATTGGTATGGTTTGGTGATTACCTGGGGCACCATAATGGAGACGTGCCAGATTATGTCCTGGCTATGGCGTCTATGTGGTCGCGTATATGAGCAATGTTCATACCCTCAAACTTTCAAGATCGCAGCACCCTCGACTCTTGCTCAGGCATTGAGTGGCTCTACACTGACTGAAACCATGCGTCTTCTTAGCGCACTGTGCGCATCAGCGCTGCCATCACTTCTCCTCGCATTCCCAAATACACCCTTCAAGACATCAAACCAATGGGTGATCGACTCCACTGGTGCAAACTTCACCTATGTTGGTGTCAATTGGCCCGGCGCTGGTGAAGTCATGATACCTGAAGGCCTGCAATACCAGTCCATCGAGTCTATCGTATCGAAGATCAAGAGCCTGAACATGAACGTCGTGCGACTCACTTTCGCTATCGAAATGATCGACGACATCAAAGACCGCGGAGGTGATGTGACGATCCAGAAGGCGTTCCAAAAGGCGCTAGGAAGTAATGGAGATGCGGCGTATCAGAAAGTCATCAAGAATAATCCTCAATTTGGTGCTTCAACAACAAGACTGCAGGTAAGTCGCAATATAGCTTTCACTAATTCAAAAAAGACTTACTGGCATGCAGGTATTCGATGCCATCGCAGCCGAACTTGCAAAGCAGCAAGTCTATGTCCACCTCGACAATCATATGTCAAAAGGGAAATGGTGCTGTGGCGGTGGTGACGGAAACACTTGGTTCGGCGACACTGACTTCAACGTCAACAACTGGAAACGTGGTCTTGAATTCATGGCTGACTACGTACGTGTCTATTCACCTCTTTTGTACCACCCCGGCACTTGTCTAACCTTCCCACACAGAGCAAGAAATGGCCCAACATGATCTCCCTCGGCCTCCGCAACGAATACCGCAAACCCGACAACGCCGGCTCTTCGCTCCCCTACACCTGGCCAACATGGTACGAGCAGAATGTCGCAGCCGCCAATCTCGTCAACCAAGCGAATCCAAACATACTCATTTTCTTGTCTGGCCTTGATTACGACACGAAGCTCACGCCTATCCCGTGGGCAGACGATCTAGGCAACGGCAAGAAGTTCCTCCTGACGGACTTCAAGTACAAAGACAAGCTGGTGCTGGAGCTCCATAATTACCAGAACTCGGCCACTAATTGCGGTGACATTGAGGGTGGGCTGTGGAACAACGGCTTCAGAGCAACGGGCGACAAAGCTGTAAACAAGATGCCTGTCGTATTGACCGAGTTTGGGTTCACGCAGGCGGACAACTCTTATACGAATACGTATGCTACGTGTTTGAAGAAGCTCATGCCGCAGTGGAAAACGGGCTGGATGGTGTGGGTCATCTCGGGGAGTTATTATGTCAGGAGTGGGACGCAGGATTATGAAGAGACGTGGGGTTTGTTGAATCATCAGTGGAGTGATTGGAGGAATAAAGATGCGATTGGGGCGTTGAAGGGGATGGTTGATGCTACGTTGGCGTCTGTGCAGTGATGACGAACTTAGGCACTGAGCGATACAGGTTTGTTGTCGTCCATGAAACACCGCTAGTACATATGTACAGTCTCATTCCTCTCTAAGCAAAGCAAAGTATATACACGAAAAGTTTTCCCTATCAAGCCCTCCTCGACCCGCCAAATCAGTACCCACTTGGCACAAGGCTATTCGCCCAATCCTCCACTGTCTTAAACTGTCCCTCAACATTGTCCGGAATTCCGTTCCTATTCGCATCAGCCCATGCTGTACCCCCAGCAATCGTACCCGGCCCGTTCATCGGACTTGCATTCTCATCGCTGATCAATTGTCCAGTCGTGCCATAACTCTGCAACTCCGTGATGAGACGTTTGTCAACGGCATCACGAACCTTACTCGCACCAACAGACTTCTCCGCCAAAGCGAGCGCCTCAGCAGCCGAGAGGATCTTCGCGGGCGCTGGAAAGGCGTACTTGGCAGTCTGAATGGCCAGGCCGCCATAGTTAGCTGACGAGGCGCCGAGTTGAGTGCCAGACAACGCGCCGTTCTTGTCCGAATCGTAGAAGTTGGCTTCGACGTAGGCTTTGAAGTTGGCGTTGCCGCGCGTGAACGCTGTGGCGCTGGTGCTTGGTCCAGAGATGAAGTAGTTTCCGATAATATGTGCTTCACTCGCACCTTCGCTGTCGGCAATGTACCCGCCTCCGCCGCCCCAATTGTAGACAACGTTGTTAGTGAAGTCGTTTGTGCCTTTGACTTTGGGGTTACGCGTCTTGTTATCGATGTACAAGTTCCTAAAGAGCGAGATGCCGTTGCCAACGTTCGTCTGCATCAAGCCGCCACAAGAATGCGTTTCGAGGCCCTGCGCGATAATGCTGTTCTGAATGGTGATGTTCCCAACTTCGCTGCCGCTGATGGAGAAGGTTTCGTCGCGACCCCAGGACACGGAAACGTGATCGAATATCATGTTCGCACCTTCGGCAATCGTGATGCCATCTTTGCCGCTTGTGCCGCTCTTGCCCATGCGGATTCGGATGTATCGCACGATGGCGTCGTCTGCATTGCTGAAGCTCCAGCCGTTACCATAGACAGTGATGCCGTCGCCTGGGGCAGTCTGACCGAGGATAGAAATGCGTTTGGAGACGACGAGACGGTCCTCAATCCTGATGAGGCCACCAACTGAAAAGACAACGATGCGGTCGGGTTGCGAGACTGCATCGCGGAGGGAGCCAGCGCCGGAGTCGTTGAGATTCGAAACGACGTAGACTTTGCCGTTTCGTCCGCCAATTGCATTGCGACCGAAGCCTTCGGCACCTGGGAAGGCGAGCTCAGTATCTGCGCTCACCAGGAGCGGAAGAAGAGAGAGGAAATGCATGAAGGACCAGTAATGTTTGAGGGAAGAGATCAGAATGACAGGAGAAGCACAAGAAAGGCGAGTAACAACAGAGGAAGCCAACAGTACTAATGCGAACTTAATTCAATTGCCAGACTCTCCCCGCAGTCCACCATGTTTTGTTCGCCTATTGTAGCTCGCTTAGTCTCCGCTCAAGCCAGTCGCTATGTTCATGATGGTGGAGAAACAAGGTGTTGTTTGTTCCTTTCATTTATCCCTGGGTTTGATCGACATAACCGACGTGCCTAGAAGTCCTCCAATAACATACAAGAGAAGCAACCAGGGTCCAACACCACGGTGTATATGCATAGTATTGCTACTAACTTCGGACTATTGATGTAGCGAGATTTTGTATCACGTCTTATTCCACGACGTCTGTGATCCCACGAAGCTAGAACATGCTGGGGCCCGTCCTTACTTCCTGGGGAACGATCCCTTCATCCGCAAGATCAGCGACCAAATCCATGAGCATCTGATCACACCCCGCAGCGGCCACAATCCCAATCGTGACCGGCAGCGTCTCATTGCGTTCAGTTACCCGCGAAAAGTACGTCCGCTCGCCTATAGGCACCGTGTAGTCAGGCAGCGCCGCCATGACTGCCATTTGATTGCCTGGAAGCCCGGCGCCAAAGATGGGGCTGGGCGCACTTGGGTAGATATCGCGATAATCCTCCGTTCCTGCGCCCATGGGATACAGCACCAACGTCGATTCACACGTGGGCGTCAACGTAGTGCGGAACCATGATTGGAAAGTCTGATATCGCTTGGTGGCACTTTGATAGCTCGACAATGGAAGCGTTGCGCCACGCTCCCATCTGACACGCGTTTGAGGGTTCCAGTAGGGCGACTTGCCGAACTTAGCCTGGTACTGCTGCTTGAATGGCTGAGCGAGTAGCCGATATTGATCGTAATTGGTGATATTGGAGTAGGTCAGTCCGATGTAAGATGACAAGCCGCCAGTTGTGTTGGCGTATGCATTGAAACTAGCATTAGTGTTGATAGTTGTCGCATTGGCGTCGAGAAATGCTGCAAGCTTCGAGATGAACGCCTCGAATAGCGGCATGCTAGTCTGATTGACCGTTGGCCAAAACTCTTCAGGAAGAATAATGCGTTTCGGATATGAAGTGTATGACTTAGAGGTGAACCACTTCTTGTGCACGGACTGAAGTAGCTTGGGAGAACGTGCCAGTACTCCAGGTGTATCAAAGATAGACGAGATTGGTAGTATGCCAGCTAACGGGAGAGACGCATTGGTGATGCGCATACCAAACAGACCATTAGCCATGGCTGGCAACCTAACAGAACCTCCAGTGTCTGAGCCTGTCGCGATATCCATCCATTCGTATGATGCTAGGCTGGCACCCGTACCAGCTGATGAACCTTGAGGGTGCTGATAACCGTCACCTCTGGGATTGAATGGCGCAAGTTGATCAACGTAATCTGCTGTAGGGCGTTCCCCAAGCGCAAATTGGGTGGTTTTGGTTTTGCCAATCACTACAGCACCCATGTCGATAAGCTTCTGTAGTGAAGGTGCACTTGCGAGTGCCGGCTCCACGAGATCTCGATAGGCTCTGTTGCCGCCACTAGTCCGCACTCCTTTTAGGTCGTAGATGTCCTTGACACCAAGCCGCTTGCCTGACAGCGGCTTATCTTCGGTTGGGGGCGGATAGTAGAGCCGTGATGGAACAGCGATACTCAAAGCACCATACGCATCGGTCGAAGCAAGTGCTGTGACTGGGACGTAAGTGCCATTGAGGCCTTCAGTTACTGATTCGACGAAAGCAAAGTTGTGATCCCAGTATAGCCTATATGCCTTCGTGACTGCGCCGGATGGATGTAAAAAGTATGGACCAGGCATCAATCCCGCATCCGCTGCGGTCAGGATCGTCTCACACCCAACAGATTCGAGGTGCTGCGCAGCGTCCTCAGAAAGAACGCCTGGTCCTCCAAGTACTAGCGTCTTCAAGAAAGAGGCTGAAAAGACATCGTCCTGTGCTAGGAAGGCTGTTATGGTCGCATTGAGCTTGTCCGCTGAAGCCACGCCGTCCGACAGAGGCATATAAGTGATTGGCAACGTTTTGGTGATTCCGGCCGTTCCATTGTCGAAAATAAGAGTTGTGACAACGAGATCTGGAGAGTAATACGAGACAGAGTCAAGTTGAAATACGCCGGACGTATGAGCGACCGTTGCGAGGCCAAGAATCGTGGTTATCCTCATCGAAGGCAATAGGATTGACACTGGCCGTCAATCGCAAGCCTGCCACCGCCTGGCATGTTCGCATATTTATCGCCTCGAAACAATGCGTTTTCGAGCATGCCGAGCACTTGAAGGATACGTACTTCCGCTCACGGAGCGATACTAGAGTGAAGAGTGGGAGGAAAGCGCGTTAGTCCGCTCAGGTTGCGAGCTAGCGGGCTTCTTGGCATGACATCATGCATCATGAACAACCCTGAGTGGATCTGTCGTGCGATAAGAGCAACACGATATAACGACTATTACACACATCCCGCCGGGTATGAATCACTGTGTTCTTCAGTAAGTAACATGTAGAATCTCATGTATGGTCATGTCAGTCAAATCAAAGAGGCATTACATGCCACTAACGTGTTGTTGCAGAAGTCCTAATCAATCCTTCATTTGGTCGGACATTTTCACTGTCCCTTTCAAAGTGTAACTCGGAAACCTTTCTCGGATTTTTGAACATCGCTTTATCCTATCTGGCTTACTCGTCAATTCAGCCCCCACTTGCTGCTCCCACCCAGCTCCCACCTTGGAACCATAACCCAAATTTCTGTGTGAACCTTGTTACCAATCACCCTAAGGCAAGCAGTTCATGGCGCCACAGTCATGGTCTTATGCCGGCACCAAGTCGAGAGCGATAGGATGATATAGACCACCGCCTCCCTTCCAATAGATATGCCAACCCTCGGGAGCCGCGTCTTTGACAGGTTCCCAGTCGCCCTCGTAGCCAGCAAATTTGAAATTGAGGTGTACCATGTCTTCTCCGGCGGCATCGAAAGTCCACTGATTGGCGATACATTCGAAATCGTCCGGACATACCTCGAGATTGCTCCCCGAGGAAACCCGATTAGGCTGTGGTAGGTAGAGGACAGCTAGGGCGGTGATCTGAGTGCCGTTGGCGGGCTTGAGAGCAACGAGGTACGGGGCGTTGGAGTGCTCGTCGTCTTCACCTTCACCTTGAAGTGCGTAATTGCCACTGGCGACCTGGATGGGCCGAAAGTTGAGACCTGGAGTAGTGGGCGCGACGGTGAAGTTCTCGAGGCCGAGCCGCTGGGATGTTGGGAGAGCGACAATGCTTCGTCCTTGCCAAGGCTCGCTGGGGCTTTGAAGGAGTTAATCCGCTGTGATATGGAGAAACGACCGTGTTACCTACCAATTGGCGCGCAAGAAGAAGTACTGAGGATGCTTGACCTGAGCGGTTGAAAGTGCTTGATCCGGTGGCTTCGGCATTGCGAGAACAACGACTGCCACCATGACAGCATAGGCGCAGAAGCCGAAGACGTGCATTGTTGCTGCGACAGTGGATCTTAAGTGTGTTGTTGCAGCAGTAGATATCAAGTGAAGTGTGAAGAGAGTGAGACGGATTCAGCTCGGACGCGTCAAGAAAGACAAAGTGATGTCAGTCACGTCGAGGTGAAACAAAGTCAGGCTAAAGCTAGACGAAGGTATTTACCTCAACATGAGTACAATTTCACAGAGCTGCAATTACTCTTACTTACTTCTGGTTTCCTTTGAGGTATGCGCAGGGGTACTACTGTAGTCGCTGATGAAATTGATAACATATGCGAGTGATGACGCCGGGGCATGGGAGGCCATAGCATTGAGATCGATGATAAAATGCATCCCGATCAACCTCAGTCCATACAAAGCTTAAAAAACAGGTTGTCGATCAGACTCGGCGCCTGCATATTGTGCCTCCACAGCTGGCCCTGATGAATTATAAACTATAAGTAAGAATAAGGGCACACCGCGGTTGCGCGGCCTTCAGCTGTGCCTCAATTAATCCGTCCCGATGGATCTTATCCAAGTCTAATGCAAGCGACAACTGCCTGTGAGAGACGAATACCTGTCTCAATACATCCTTGGTCTCTTAGACGGTGACCGCGAGCCGCCCGTTCGACCCGTCCCGAGAGCATTCCGCTCGACATCTAACTCGTTCGTATGTATTCCTAAGCTACAGCCGATATCGCTCACCGGACCTTTACAATTGTCGCAGATATCAACTTCACCGCTGCGAACAAATGGGCCTGGGTGGTAGAAGCAGTTTCCGAACTCATCCTCAATCGTCTCTTTGCACTGTGTGCAGGTCTTGACTTCGGTCTCGTGCTTGATATTTGAACCTCCCTGCACACGAGCAAAACGCTCCGGGAAAGAGTAGGGCCTCGTGGTTTGGTTGGTGGTACTTGAGCTTGATGCTCCCCTCAAGGGCAAACGCTCAGGTTGAAGTCGCCGTGGACTAAGAGGGAATGAGCCAGGTATGTACGAGTCGAGGTCCGAATCAGAGTCAGTCGCATCAATCTGGTATTCTTGTTTGATGCGTGGTACAGATCGAGAAGCGGCGAATGGTGCAGAATGGGTAGCCAAGTTTGAAGACGAGCGGGCGTTGTTGACTCTGGATCCTCGGGCGCTGCTTTCAGCAGCTAGTCTTCGGTTCATTCGCTCATATGCGCTCTGACCATCGCTCTCCTCGTTCTTAGGAGGTCTACTGGATGGTACTCTCCCAGCTTGTTGTTGTTGCTTTATGATGCTTTGCGCGAACGTCGAATGAGGTGCAAGGCCACGCGCAACCGCGCCTGACAATGCAGGTGAGAGCTTGCAGAGGTCTAGCAGCACGTCTCGTACCGCGTCAAAATCACTGGTATTAACAATTTGCGCAAGATGTTGGGGATGGACTGGCCGCGGCTGCTTTCGGGCACGGTTTGGCTTCATTTCCGGCGCCTTCCGCTCGGCTTTCATCCTTGTATTGTTCCCGAAGTCGGTCCGTGGCTCTTTCTTCACATACGTGGGAAGTCGTTGTTGCTGTGGTGGCGCGCGAGGTCGCTGCTCGGGCTCAGGAGATGAGAGGGTGAGATCAATGGTGTCGATTTCTGCATCTTGCCCTGAGGGTTCGTAGCCAAAGCCGTTCTCCCAAGATGCCATCGCTGCTAAGATATCGATCCTGAAAGTTCAAAGAGATTGGCGTGGACAGGTTACACTTGACTCCGGTGATTGTGCAACTGATGGATGGGCCAGGTGAAGTCTGACGCGATGGCTCAAACAATCCGTTAAGTTAGCGCGGCTCGCTTGTGCCCGCGATGCCGCCAGCTCACGTGCGTGCACGGGCTTCTCTCGCCGTCCTGAGCACGCTACTGTATGTACCCCGCAAACTCCTCTCTCATCTCACCAACTCCCTTCGCGCGAGCCGCATCATCTGATTCTTCTGCAAAGTCCATCGACAACACGAGACGAAGTGGCTCAGGGAGGCCGGGCGTAATTGTCCACCTTTCATCTCCCTCCTGTAACACGCTACACTAAATTCTAGACGTCCGCACGGACACCCCATGATTCCACCAACCATACCGCGCACTGTTCTCCACGCCTAGCTGCACATCGACCGGTAACCTGGGCTATCGAGGACATGAATTCTCCGTAGGCTACGTAAGCAGACTGAAAATGTATCGCCGAAACAACGTTTCGAGCCTGCGAGTTTGACCGGCAGTCTCCATCGGACGTACTCTAATTTACACGGACAATTGCGACTGCCGGTGGCTTCTTAAGATGTGCTTATATACTTCATATCTTGCCTAGCAGGTCTTGATTGTCTACGGTCAGTCCCTGCGCCAAATACTCCATTGTCTGCATCAAGATGCTCTCCTTGCTCCCTTTGGTTCTTTCTCTTGCAGGAGCTGTTGCAGCAGCTCCAGCTTCGCTCGCTCCACGCGCGGGACGCACTTCTGCCCCTGCTGGCTGTCTTTCTGTCGGTAGCTCAGCAACATACAAGACTGTGCAGGCCGCAGTCAACGCCTTGAGCACTAGCAGCACGACTGCTCAATGCATTTTCATCGCCAAGGGCACGTACAAGGAACAGGTATATGTTCAGGCACTCAAATCTGCTCTGACTATTTACGGAGAGACGACCGATACATCAACTTATACTGCCAACACTGTGACGATCACGCAGAGCAAGAGCCAGGATGACTCGGCCAACAACGATGCCACCGCCACACTTCGAGCATGGACGACGAACCTGAAGGTTTACAACATTAATCTCGTGAACACCCGTGGCCAAGGCTCGCAAGCGCTTGCAGTCAGTGCCAATGCTGGCAAGCAGGGCTACTATGGCTGCCAGTTCAAGGGCTATCAAGACACGATTCTGGCCCAAGAGGGCGCGCAAGTCTACGCAAAGTCCTACATCGAGGGCGCAACCGACTTCATCTTCGGCCAGAGGGCGACGGCTTGGTTCGATGGCTGCTCAATCCGAGTCCTCGCTGCGTCTGTGGGTTATATTACAGCGAACGGACGTGACTCCTCGTCGAACCCATCCTACTATGTCATCAACAAATCAACCATTGCTGCAGCATCTGGCAATACTGTCAACGCCGGCGCATACTACCTTGGACGTCCGTGGAGAAACTACGCCCGTGTCGTCTTCCAGAGCTCCAGCATGACGAATGTAATCAACTCGGCGGGCTGGAAAATCTGGAACACTGGTGATGAGCGTACAGATCAGGTCACATTCGGAGAATACGCCAACACCGGCGACGGCGCTAGTGGCACGCGTGCCAGCTTCTCCAAGAAGCTGAGTGCCGCTGTTGGTATAACAACGGTCTTGGGAAGTGACTACAAGGATTGGGTCGACACGACTTATCTCTCCTAGAAGGCACGTCGGTGCACTGGACATTGTGTTTGGGATACTTTCTTGTACATATTCATGCTAAAAATGATGCAGATGTTCGGTCGAACCTGCTCCACTGCACTCTGGATCTGCATACCTCCGTTCCACCCTTTCATTCGCTCACACTTCCCAAGTTGGTTGAATGACAACCTTACGAGAGCTTACGTGTCCATCATTAGCTAGCTCAGCTTGGTTAGCGCTGGCCCACAAGGCGGGTTTCCGCACAAGATTTGGATACTTATGTTTATGTAGAACAGTGGCACTGACCTTACGACCGACATCTATCAAGCGGTTTGAAGAATTGCACAGATTAAGGATATTCATCATATTCGCTATCGAACTGGGCCCAAATGGTGATCTCGTCGAATATCCATTTCAAGCGCAAGTGGCAGTGCAGAAGCATGGGCTAAGCTGCACGCAAGCCCCGCCTTGCGTTCGGGACGATGAAACCACGGTTCAAGAACAAACGCGAAGAAAGCCTGCGCAGGGTATGGAGTACAAGGATCGAACTGTGGGCGTCTTGCAGGTGAGTCAACAGACGCAAGAGCCTCAGAATTCTGGACGCAAAGAGTGCTTCACTACCTATATGCCTCCAAGAGACCATTCGTCTTGATCATGCCATTCTCTCTTAGCTTCCATTGTGGCAATCCCGGTTGTGACGCCCGGTAGTGTCTCTCCAACCCCTTTACAATTGCCCTAGCCACTGGCTCAACTTCATCAGGATCGACTCCCACCGAGATCCTCATGTATGGGTCTTCATTTCGAATGAATGGAGTTGATGGCCAGATGCGAGTTACGGAGAATCCCAGGCCACCTCCTTTTGTCATCCCCACTCCCTCTTCTTCCGCTGCACGCAGCACTAGACTTGTAAAGGCATCCAGGCTTGGTCGCTTGTTCATCTGGTCATCACCAAAGAGCCGTATGGTGACCACGTTTCCACCGTGGCCCCAGCCCATTTTGCGCCAGTGGGTTGGAAAGTTGAATTGGGCGATGGTAGAAGCTTTCTTGTCAAGCAGGTGGTATAGTTTCTCCGCATTTGTGGTGAGCCAGTGCATTCGTGATTGATGGATGTTGTAGTCGATGGGTGGCAAGACATTCGCCTGACGTGAGTACAGCGTCGTACCCGTGACTTGGCGTATGAGACCCATGGTCTCATGAAAAGGCTCTGGATATACGAGGAGGCCCAACATTACAATGTCCATGCCCATTTGAATATACTTGTGGGCACTCTCGTAGTAAATCACTTTCGGATGACTGGGCTTGTTGAACCAGTCGTAGATTGCCATTCCGCCCGAGATCAGTGTCCCATCGATGACTAGATAACGATCCGACCAGCCTTGTCTACCTTCTAGGAGCTGCGCAAATCGCCGGATATCCGTAGTGTCCAGACCGAGTGTGTTCGCCATTGGATCGAGGTAGACGACCTTTGCATTGTGCTTCTCCGCCGTGGCAATAATGTCCTCGGCGTCAAAAGTATCGGAGTTAACGACTCGTACATGCGAGATCTGCCGCAAGTGCTCGAAGCATTCGAAATACAAGTACGGAGATATGACGATAGCGTCGCCCGTGTTGAGAACCTTGCTCAGTAAAAACTGATTCAGCACCGTGAACGCTGCAACCCCGCTGGAGGTTAGCAACAGCTTGAGCGGCAGTTTTTCGTCGCCCAGAGCCAATGCCTTGAGAAGTCGCGCCTCTGATTCGCGGACATCCGGCGCCCCGTACCGGTCATAGTTGAGGCCATCCGACTGGTGGTAAGACGGGTCGAACCACCATACAGTCTTGGATTGATCATATGCGGGACTAGCGCGCTCGAAAAACGAGCCCAGGCAAGATTGTAGCTGAATTAGAGCACGATAGCGCTCTTCCATCTGCCATGGCGTAAGAGTGAACGTCGTCAACGGTGATGTCGCTTGGATTTGGCTCTGGCTGAGATTCTGGGTAATGGCCAGTTGCATCTCCAGTTCTGAAGTCAGATGTTCCAGACGTGTGTACTGCTCCATGAAGATGTTGATGCACCAGTCATCAGTCCGGGCAGATATCTCTTTCTCGATGCCTGCTCGTTCATCGTAACGACCTTTGATCGTGGCTGTTGTAGCTTTCAATTGCGCTAGTAGGAGTGACCACATATCGA